>Ga0210050_1003730_pt1 | contig 13273 bp, 14 predicted proteins | sample CryGey132114_all_FD_185463 | JGI IMG/M metagenome (GOLD analysis project Ga0210050, IMG submission 185463) | Groundwater microbial communities from aquifer - Crystal Geyser CG22_combo_CG10-13_8/21/14_all (SPAdes) (version 2) | ecosystem: Environmental > Aquatic > Deep subsurface > Groundwater ...
GAAATTTTTTTAAATTAACGCTTTTAATGCATATAATTCCAAATAATTTTTAATATTTTTAAATTGTTAAATTTTATTAATACAATCATTTATTTTATCATAGCAAATGTGTTCGGAACTACTGATTAAATTAAAATTTAAAGTATATATAAATTAAAATAGATTATAAATTAAATTAATAAATTAAACTTATGAATAAATTTAAACTATAAAATAAATAAATTAACAAAAGTTTCCCATTTCGCAAAAATATAGTTATAGTTAAAAACTTATCTTTTTACACCTATAATTATTAATATTTTTCATTATTTACTCTAGATGACAACTTTTTGTTCGTGAGTTGATCAATTTGTATTCAAAATTGCAAAAATTTATTGAAAAAATGTGACCATTTAAAAATTAACAGGACTTACTCGTGAAAACTTAAAAAATTTACCCTTTGTTTTTAGAGTGGCCAAATATTTCATTGGAAATACAAATTTATTTGTGATTTTATAATTATTTTGTGTTAACTCCTTCGTAAAAAGTTGTCAAGTAGAGTTATTTAATAATTTAATGTGGGTTGTCTAATATTTGGCCCATATTTTCAATGTCGTGAAGTTGTTGTTAAATTTCAATATTTTTATCATTATCACGAACATGGGAATAAGAGCCATAAATATTTGTGATTTATCTGTAAATAATGTTATTCAACCTTACATGTTTAGCAATACCAAAAACCTTACATGTTTATCGCTACCAAATTTTTGAATGTGTTTTTTTAATTTTTTAAAGTTTATTTTCCTTTACAATTATGGCATCCTTATTTCCAAAATTTTATCCGTCATCCCCATATCAACCATTTTATTGCAAATTTCTATCCACGCACACGGTATCTTGTTTTCATTTGTGCTCAATTCGCATAACCCATCGTGAACACCGGCGCATGGTCCGTTTAATAATCCCTTCTTACATCTTGTTTTCGGGCATATTCCAACAGTTTCACCCAAAATACATTCCCCGCACCCACAACAGACCTCCATAAGTTTTTCTTCTTTCCTGTTTTCAATTCCAACTAAAAATGTATCATTTGCAGGATAAACAGGAATTGTTTCATAAATTTCCGCTATCTGCTGAACTCCGGCACCGCAGGCGAGTGAAATAACAGCATCGCAGCCCTTTATAACTTCATTTAATGCGTATTCAACAAGTTCCTTTCCGCACTGCCGTTCAACACACGACTCTATAATTTCAATATCTAAATTTTTTAATTTCGTATTAATTTTAAGCAGTTTTGCAAATTCTCCCACCTGTTTTTTCCCTCCAACTCTGTGAAAAGCCGTGCAGCCATTACAACCGACCACGAGTACTTTCTTCTTGCCAGTTAAATTTTTTACTATTTCTCCCATCGGTTTTCTTTGTGCAGTAATCATTTTGATGTTATTTTATTGTGTTATTTTTATAATGTATTATTTTCGCTCTTATTCTTGATTCTGTGATGAGGGTAAGATTTTAAAATTTTTGTAGTTATTTCACGATTTTAAAAATATAGGTCTAAATTTTTTATTAAATTTTAATCGTATCCCTCAATAAAACAAGGTAAGTTGAATTATATTGCCTCCGGTTGAGTGCCAAATAGAGGTAGGCCATTGGTTTAATTAGACTGCTATAATAACCTACCTACAAAGTAGATCGTATTCTTGTGTAATAATCTGTGTATAAGTGGTGGCTGCATCTATATAAATCTTATGGAGCTTTTTTAAAAGCTACCGCTGTACTTAGACTAATGAGCCACCTCTTTTATATTAAATTTTTCATAAATAAATTTAAAATACAACCATAAATTTAATAAATTTAAAACAAAAAATTTTAAGTTATAAATTTTATAATCAAAAATATTATTTATTGAAATTTTTGGTGCTGACCTACTAAAATTGGGATAATTATATATTTGTTTTTTACTATTATTTTTATAAACATTTTTGAAAACAAGGGAAAACCAAAATAAAAAAACGGTGTTAGAAGCGAACAGATTACTCTCAAATTAATTAACCCAATTTAAAGGGATGAGCACCAAATTTTTATTTAATCTTCAAAATTCAATTGATAATTTACAAAAATATAAATGGCCTACTTTTATATGGCACACAACCTATTTCTTTAGCCGGAAATATATTGAAACAAGTGCTATTATTATCAGAATTATAATTGCAACCTTCAGAAAGAACATCAAAAATCCCCATAAAAACCAAAGCAATGCTACAATCAAAAACACCGCAACTATTCCCAAAACAATTTTTCCAATATCCATTTTTATTTTACAAAAATTTAATTCCTTTTTCTGTTTCTTCTTTCTTTATATACTTTTTAAATTTTTCAGGCCAGTCATCATAGTTAAATCCGTGCTGCGCCAGGAATGCAACGAGCCACCTCTCCAAGCCAATTCCTGTGCATCCGCTCCATAATTCCCCTCTTTGTGTCTTAATATTAAAAGCAGAAGTATATTTATCTCCAACAATACTCAAATTCTGAAATTCAAGCCACTGATTTTCTTCCCTGCTTCCCCTGTAAGGTAGATACGCCTCAAAATCAACTGTTCCTTTCCATAATTTAGCAACAGCAATATCTCTTTTTGCATCTCCTGCTTCTCCGGCGTGCTGCATATAAAATGGCACAACATCTGCCATTCTCCATTCCAGGTCCAAAATTTCATTAAATATAAATTTATACCGTTCAATAATATTCTCCTTTAATTCCAATAGTGTTTCAGGAGTTCCTATAAATACGCATTCTATTCTGTGAAATTCATCCACTCTTTCAATGCCGTGCGTTCCCCCGGATTCATACCTTGCCGAATTGACTGTTTTTTCAAAAATTTTTAAGGGCAGATTATCTTCTGCAATTGTTTTGTTGTTCAGGGCATGATATATCATCGGACACTGTGCATAAGTAATTCCATAATTAATATCAACCAGGTCCTTTAATTCTTCTTTCGGAATGTTTTTGGTTATCTTTACAACATCTTTAAAATGTTCCCATGCGGACTCATCCCGCGTCTTAGGATTAGCCACATAATAAATTTCATTCGGCATCCCGTAAATATGTCCTGTTTTGAGCCAGATTTCTAATGGTTTTATATTTGATTCAATTACTTCCCTGAATCCTGCAAATTTAACAAAGTCCTCAACTGCAATTGTTTTCATAACATTAAGCATAAGTGCTGCCTGCGGAAAATAAAACCACTTTCCCTTGCTTATCTGAAAAATCCACCCTCTCTTTCGCATCTCTTCGCTTGGATCTTTATCAAATTTCATTTCTTTTCTTTCGGATGACCATAATAAATTCCAGTATTCTTTCTTCCCTTCATAATACTGTTTTGATATCTTTTCCCTGATTAAATTTATTATCCTGTCTGCATAATTGTCCGTTAAGAATTTTTCATCCTGATTTTTGACTGACACATTACATAAATTTCCTTCAAATCTGACATCTGCAAACGGAACAGAAACCGGTTTTAACGGGGGCTTGTCTGTCTTAAATAAAATTTCGTATTTGTCTACAAAAATTTCCTTAATGCCGATGTGGTATTTTTTTCCTGTGTGTTCCACCAGTATTTTTTTGATTCTGGCAAATAAACTATGTGCCCTGTAATCAGACAAAATTTCTAATTTTATATCTTTATCAACATCAACATTTATTTTAAATTCGCCGTCAATTCCCTTTTTTAAATTTTCCGCCTTGCTCAATACCTCATCTATTTCACATTTACTTATTCCTGTCCATTCCCTGCTGCCTTTAATTGTCACCGAAAGTGCAAATTTCATTTTAAAAACATAGTTTTCATCCCCTCCTTTTTTTCCTCGTCCGAAATTTTTCTATTGCAGAATGGATGTCTATATAATATGTCCCTTCTCTAAGAGCGGCAATAACTGGTTTATTTCCCATCAGTCCAGGAACATCAATTTCATATTTTCCTGTCTTTAAAATTTTAAGTGTTTCAATGTCCATAGTAACAACCCCGTCGGGCTTGTCTTTAAATACCTTTTCAAGCCATTCCTCGTCGCTTAAAACAATAGGTTCTGGTTTTTCTTCGGCAACTTTCTCGGCTTTCTCCACGATAACCTTTACTGTTCCTGCTGTTCCTGCCTTTTCCCTTTCCGGTACCTTTTCTGTTTTTGGCTTGACTGCTTTTATATCATGTATATCTTCTATTCCCTGTTTTTCCATTATACTTTCTATCTTTAGTTTGTTTTCTTCAATTTCCCGCTGTTCGGAGGTTTGCATTTGTGATGTTTTTCCTTCCTCTTTTTCCATACCATATTTTTTCCAGCCGTAAAACTCTTTTGTAGATATTGCCGGCCCGGGTGATGGAGCTTCAAGAATTTCTGGTTTTTCTTTTTCTTTTATTTCTGCTTTTATTTCTGCTTTTATTTCTTCCTCTTTGTTTTTAATTTCTTTTTCAACACCCGCTTCTGATGGTATCTTTTTTACAAATACGATATCGCCTACTCTTCTAACCTCAACTTCACCCGCTACTCCAAACGCTTTCTCTTCGGGTGTCCGAAGGTCTTCCTTTCTTAAAAGTTCTTCATCTGTTTTTGCGGATAAAAAAAACCTTCCCCCACAGGTTATACATTGCTTAATTGTCAGGATTTCCTCATCAGAATATATTTTGTTGCACTTTAAACATTTATGAGCCATTTTAGTTAAGTTAAATTAAGTTAAATTAAATTAAATTAAATTAAGTTAAATTAAGTTAAGTATAATCAATTAATTTTGGATAACAATTTAAAACAAACATTTAAATTTTTTAATGTCAAATTTTTTTAATTTCCGATTGTTTTTCGCAAATTTCAGTTAAATTTAGACAAAAAATTTAAATTTTATCGTTTTTGAGGGCGATTTCAAAATTGCAAAAATCTTGAAATACACAAACGATTAGTGAGTGTATGTGCAGAAAGTCAGTTTAAATTTTGTAACTATTCAATGAGGTGATAAAATTTACCTATAAAATTTTCAAAGAAATGCGATTTAAAAAACACAAGTTTTTTAGATACACGAAGAAAGTGAGCGTAAAACTCCAAAAACTTACTTGTAATTTTTTGGAGTGGTTGAATAGTTACTAAATTTTATTTATTAATTTATTTATAGTGAATTTTATTAATTTATTTATAGTGAATCTATCCGCATTTTACACCCAACCGTTACTATCTTATTAGTAATAAATTTCCCTCATATTTATGCCTTCCAAAAGTGATTTCATAATTTCTTCATCGCTGGCAAAATTTATCTTAACCAGATTATCGTTCCGCATTAAACACGGTTTTATAAATCCGTTGCTTGTTATTCGTATTTTCCTGCAATTCATGCAAAAATTTCTATTTAAATGTGCCCTGACAACTTCAACAACTGCATTATCAACAAAATACTGTTTCCTGAAATTCACATCTCTGGTAAAAATTTTATTTGCTTTTCTTTCAAGCTCATTCTCAATGCCTTCAAGCGAAAAGAAAAATCTGGCAAAAAAAATTTTATTAGTCGGGATAAGTTCTATTAACTGCAATATCGCGTTGTATTTTTTTGAAATTTTAATCATATTGTTTATTTCGCTGTCATTTATACCTTTTAGCACGACCATATTTATCTTGAGCGGATTTAAGCCAGCATATGCTGCACTTTTTATGCCTTCTTCTATGTTTTTTATGTTTTTCTGAAGAATGCTTGATGACAGTGAATCACAGCTAATATTTATTCTGTTTAATCCGTTACTTTTTAGAAGATGAGCAAATTTATTCAGAAAAAATCCGTTTGTTGTCAATGAAATATCCTTAATACCTTCAGTCAATGAAATTTCCCTTACTATTTCTATAATATCTTTTCTTAATAACGGCTCCCCTCCTGTTATTTTGACCTTTTTTATTCCTAATTTGGATGCCGCCCTCATAATTCCTTTTATTTCCGAAACTGAAATTTCTTTATCACTTCTGTTTTTATTGCCATCTCCCTCTCTGTGGCAATATAGACAATTTAAATTACATTTCTGTGTAACTGAAATCCTTATGTTTGTGGTTTCCCTTCCATAAGCGTCTTTAACCATTTTTTTAGTCCAAATTTACCTCTGTCTTCATTCGGATGATTTGCAAAATCTTTCATGGTGCATATTCTTTCTTTATCATTCATAAAATTTAATATCTCGATGTCAATTTCGTTTATGTAATCAGGCAATTTGTCCTGATTTTTTAAGATTTCGTAAATTTTTTCCTTTATATCTGTTGCTGAAAAGCCATCCCTTTTTTCGTATATTGTAGGAACGCCTAAAAATTTACCCCCCCAAGCCCATATTTTTTCCCGTGTGTATATTGGTATTATCTTTCCGCAAAATTTTTTCATATCTTTTCTTATATTTAATCCATATTTAAGCGGAACAACACAAATTTTCCTGCACGCAATTTCTTTGCCAAAGATGATATTGAACATTTCTTTTCTCTCGTAAAATGTGAAAGGGTTGTCATAATTTGTCCAGTTTTCATCAACAATCAGCCGTAAGCCTATATACAATTTTCCTTCACGCGCATACCTGTTTAGTATGTTCCTGATAATGCCTTCGTGGATTTTTGTCAAAATGCTAAATCTGCCGGGAAACAAAATGTCCATTGTCTAAAAAGGTTTAAATTTTTGAAATCTGAAATTTCGTCCAATATTAAAAATAAGAATTATTTTCCAAATTTCCAGTCACGAATAATTTTAGCAACATAAATTACGCATCCAGCAGCAAATCCAAACATACACAAACCAATGATTAACGAGTTGCTTATCACACCTAACAAAGGGTTTCCCATTATTGGCCAGAAAGGATTCATATCGCTATGCATAAATGAATCAAGCAATAAATGAGCATACACTCCAACGAATGATGCAAAAGCAATTGACTTTAACGAATAATTCTGCTCAGCAATAAAAATTTTTGAAATTTTGATAAGATGCGTCCGCAAGGTAAAAATTATGACAATAACAGCAATTGCAAATAAAGTTCCTCCGATGACTGTATGGCTAAATCCATGCAGCTGACAATTTCCGATAAAATAGCAGTATATTGGCTCAGCATCAACAATAACGCTCGCAAGCAAAATTGCAGGCAAATTTATATATCTAAACAACAGCATTCCAACTGCGAGTCCAACACCTAAATGAAAAGGAGTTAAAGGCATTTGGTCTAAATTTAAACAATTTATTTTTCATTAGCCAACTCAATAGTGCCGATTTTTAAATTTTCCATCCAGTTCTCTGCTTTGACCAATATTCTTTTATTATAGTCAATCCACAAAACACTTTTTCCAGAAATTTTTGTATTTGCAGCAACTTTGGATTTTTCTGACATATCAATACTGCTTAAACTTTCTTTTTCTACTTTGTAACACTTTCTTCTTCCGGCTTTTGTATCAGTTTCTTCAACATTTACTACTTTGTATCTTTCGCTGCTTGTGCTTTTAACGCCACTCATATTCACAGTGGTGTTTTTGGTCCATTCAAAATTTTCATTCAATGCGAGCATCCACGGTTGAATCATCATATTTGCGCCAAATCCACCCATCATGCTGCTGCCTTCTGCCTTTTCTCCTTCTGTTGTTATCTCCATTCCGAACCTCTTTGTTACCATCTTTACCGGTTTTCCGTCATTACTTATCCATGTTTCTCCGCTTGTGTTTATCCCTTCTTTTAACATAGTCATTTGCTGCATTTCCTGCTGTGTCATTTCGTTTCCTTTTTTTTCTGCCATCATCAATTCTTCAAGATTTTCGTATTTCATCAGGGATGTCCATGTTAAAACAAACACATCACTTTTATTATATCTTTCTTTTCTGTCAACAACAACATCCATGCTTCCGGACATTTTCATATTTACATCCGGAACATCTTTTTTGTCTGTTTGATTATTATCTGTCCTCCCTCCGCCCATCATTAAATTTAAAGGAATCGTAAATTTATATTCGTAATTATATCTATTGCCAGTCTTTAATCGCAAATCGGCATTTCTTTTAAGTTCTCCTTCCTGAACTTTAACATCAGGGATAAAATTTTGTGTTGGCTCAAAGTAACTTTCATTATCATCGGCATCATCCCATGTGCCGGGTGAATCTGGATGATGCGGATTTAAAACCAAAAACCCTCCGGCAATTATAAAAATCACTGCTATCAATATCCCAATTGGAACAATATATTTATTTGTCGCCATTTTTATTTTTTTATTAAATTTTTAAATTTTAATCAATTATGTTTGTTCCCAATTTAATTTAAATTTACATCATTCCCCTCTTAATCTCCCCGATTTCTTCCATTAATTCCGGCTTTAGGAAAACTGCTTTATCCAGACATTTTAAGCCGTCATTCGTCCTTTTTGTTTTGAGTAAAACTGCACCAAGTATTTCATACGCATCAGCAAAATTTTCCTCTATCGCTATTGCCTTTCTGCATTCTTTCTCCGCATCAGCAAAATTTCCTTCATTAAACAATATAAACCCCAGATTGTAATGTGCATCAGCAAAATCCGGCAAAATTTTTAAAATTTCTTCATATTCTTTCTTTGCTTCTTCTAATCTCCCAAGTTTAAAAAGCAAATTTGCCAGATTATTATGACCTTCAACATAATACGGCTCTATCGCAATTGCTGTTTTGTATGCCTTTTCCGCTTCTGAAAATTTTTTCGGGTCGGGAAGTGTGATTTCCGAATTCCATTCGGTGAGATATTTCACTCTCGGCTTTTCAGCATAAATCTGCAATAATTTTCCCATTGCATTATGTGCGTCTACAAATTTCGGATTTATTTTTATTGCTTCTCTGTATGCCTTTTCTGCTTCTTCAAATTTTTCTTCCGCATACAAGACATTTCCAAGATTGTAATGTGCCTCTGCATTAAACGGGTTTAAATTTAAATTTTCCCTGTATTTTCTTTCTTCAGTCAGATATTTTTCGTTCATTTGCTGTGCTTTAAATTTGGTGCTGACCCACTAAATTTGGGATAATTATATATTTGTTTTTTTACTAATATTTTTAATATTCTCCTATAAATCCTAAAACATAGTTTGTAATACCTTCAATAATGCTTCATGCAATTTTACTGAAAACTGCAAGTTTTCAATCTTTAAAAATTTACGAAATTTTAAAATACTAAAAATCTTTGAGATTTTCAATCTTTTAAAATCTTTTGGATTTTTAAATGATATTTCAAAAACTTTTCAAATTTATTTGCTTAAAAATATAATCAGGGATTCTGAATCCAAAATATTCTTTACAAATTGCATAGATAATTTCAATCTCAACCGTAGAAATTTCAGAATTTTTATACTTGTCCGGGTAATTACTTCATTAATCAAAATCTGTAATTTTTTGTTTCAGAAGGTTATGCGATATCTTTTATATAAATTTCTAATAAATTTACTATAATTTTGAATTTTTGCGTTTTTTGCTGCTGTCAGAAAGACAAAAACAAGTGCCATCAATGCAGTCAAAACTTTATATTATCAGTCCTGGTTTTTCTCCAGTTTTTTGCTGTTTCCTTTGCTGTTTCCTTTGCTGTTTCCTTTACTGTTCGGTCTTAAAATATAACAAGTATGTGCTCCGGATGATTTTTTAATCAGCCAACCATTATTCAAAAGTTTATTTATGTCCTCCCATGCAGCTCTTCTGGCTATGTTGTTAATTTCACGATATTCTTTTAAAGTTATCTTTTTCTTCACTGTCAGATACCTGTTGCGTTTTTTTGTCTCTCGCTCAACTCTTCTGGAATTTCAATATACGTTGATTCCTGCATTTGTGATTCAAAAATAATTTTTGTTTCAACCGGATGCATATCATAATATGGTTCAATTTTTCCCCCGGTTATTTTGGACGAAATTTTTTAAATTTTTTAAATACTGAAAACTACACTGAAAATCTACCGGATTTTTTAAATCACCTTTACTTTTCTCAGCCAGTCAATATCACTAATATATAAATCCCGAATATCGCTTAAATTTAGCCGTAACGCGGCAATCCTGTCAAGTCCCAAACCCCATGCCAGTACGGGACATTCAAATCCAAGCAATGGCTTAACAACCTCCTGCCTGAAAATTCCCGCACCTCCTAATTCTATCCACTGTTCCTTGCTCTCAAGATAAATTTCCGGCTCTATGCTCATCTCAGTATAAGGGAAGTATCCCGGCCTGAATCTTATTTTTTCAAATCCGAGTGAGTTGTAAAAATTTTTCAAAATCCCAAGCAGATTTCTGAAATTGACATCTTCACTGACAACAATTCCTTCAACCTGATAAAATTCCGGCAAATGTTTAAAGTCAATCGTCTCATTCCTGAATACCTTTCCGATGGTAAAAATTTTGGCAGGCAGGTCATGTTTTTTGAGTGTGGTGATGAAATGTGCGGAAACAGCAGTTGTGTGAGTTCGCAATATAAATTTTTTTGCCTCTTCTTCATTCCATTGATATTTCCATCCCTTTTCGTGTGCATCCCTTATCGGATTTTTAAATTTCTCAAACCCATCCACTTCATGTACAAAATTTTTAAGATAAAAGGTATCCTGCATATCCCTTGCGGGATGGTCCTGTGGCTGAAATAACGCATCAAAGTCCCAGAATGTTGGTTCAATTAAATTTCCCCGCATCTCTTTAAATCCCATCCCGACAAAAATTTCCCTTATATCGTTTATCAGATTTGTCAGGGGATGAAATTTTGCTAGATATTGCGGCTCAACAAACACACTGACATCGTATTTTCTGAATTCTGCACCCTTCCACGATTTTTTTGTGAGCATTTCAGGAGTCAGTTGTGAAATCTGCTCCTTCAACCCGGCAATATTTTCCTTAATTTTTATTCCTTCATCTGTAAGTGAGGCAAAAATTTCCCTTGTCTCCTTCAGGTTAATTATTTTCCTGCTGTTTAAAATTTCATAAGATTTTTTCTCAGCATCTGACAATGTATTTAAATCCCGTTTGTCAGTATTTTTCAGTAAAATTTCATCATCCCGCACGGCGAAATCGGAAAATACAATAACTCTGTCCTTAAAGACAATGTGTTTCTTCCTGCGAAGCCATCCAATTGTCAGATGGACATTAACTTTGAGGTTGTTTTCATCTATGATTTTGATTAAGTCATCAATGGTTATTTCAGAAATATTTTTTGCTTTTATTAAATTTAAGAGCTGCCTTTCGGGAAGTCCACGACTTAAATATTCCTTTCCTTCGTCATTCAGAAAAACAAATTTCTGAATTTTTTCCGAAACATTAACTAAATTTTTTGTTTTAAGCCAGTCAATTGTTCTCGCTACCGCATCTGTACTTAAATTTGCTCTTTCTGAAATTTTCTTAATATTCTGCCTTCCTTCCAGAATCTTTAAAATTTTGAGCTCGTTCGGATGAAAATTATCCATTTTGTTCTCATTGTGCTGCTTTTTCACTTATTCCGATTTCTCCGCCTGATTCCAGTAAAATCCTCATTTCATCAAGTGTAAATCTGTGTTTCTTACCTGCGAGTTTGACCTTTACTGCCTCATATTTTTCCTTCATTTTTGCTTTTTCTTTGTCCGCCTTTATTTTTTCCAGTTCTTCTTCAAGCGGAGTCATCTGCCCGTTAATCAGCTGTATTTCATTTCTTAATTTGGTAAGTATATCCTTATACATAATTAATTTTGCATAATTCTGAAGAACCGCTTCGTGCTGTACATCAGCACTTTCACTCATTTTTTTTATGCTTTCATAAGCGTCCTTTACACTATCATACATCTTCTTTAGATTCGTCCATTCATCTGTTAATTTTGTCTGAACATCAATAATTTTGCCGTCTATCTGTTTTAAGGAGGTATAAATTTCAGTCATTGTAATATGTGCATCGTTTGCATTTTTTGACTTTATTGCCCTTTCCCTCAACTGAAAGATTCTGTCAAACAAGTCCTTTTCATAATCAATAGATATATCATAAGTTAATAGCTTTTCATAATTCTTCTTTAAGTGTTCTTCAAGAATATTATACGGAGCTCTTGATTCTTTATTAAGCGAGTCCCTTTCTATCTTTTTTTCTTTTATGAGATTTGCCAATTCCTTTGATTCGTTTATTAAATGTTTTCTTTCACTCTTTAAGTCATCTATTTTTGTTCTGGACTCCTCTTTTTTCTTTTTGAATTCATCTAATCCGGCAACCTTTTTCCTGATTTCTTCTTGAAGTTCGTTTCTTGCATTTTTTGCTTTTGCTATTTCATCACGATGAAAATTTATATTTTCGTAATTGTCTTTGATTTTCTTGCTTTTCATTCCTATTTCATCGCGCAGCAAATTTAATTTTTCCTTTATCTCGGGCTCATTCATTTTTAAAATTTTTATTTGTTCCCGATCTTTTCTTTTTTGGCTTTTTTATGCTTAACTCTTTTTTCTTCTGCCGCCTTTTTCTCCATTTCCTTTTTCTTTATCTCCTCTGCTTTTTTCTCCATTTCCTTTTTCTTTACATCCTCTGCCGCCTTTTTCTCCATTTCCTTTTTCTTTTTCTCCTCTGCCTTTTTCTCTCCCTCTGTTTTATAATTTTTCCAGAAATTTAATGACTTCTCGTGTGATTCAATCTTTCTTGCCAGCCATTCCTCGCTGTTTTCAACACGATCTTTATTTATCTCCTTTTCTATTTCATCCAGCTCACCTGATTTTGTGGAAAATTCTATTTCAGCGTCCTGTTTCTCTTTTCTATATTCTATGATTTTTTCTCTTATTTCCTGTGCAAGTGCGTCATCATTTATTTTATTTAAATTTTCTTCCAGATTTTTACTCCAATACTCCAGAAGATCCGTTTTATCCGGCAAAATTTCAACTATTTTTTTCAATACAAATTCCCGCCCTTTCTTTTCTTTTATTCCTGTTAATTCTTTTCTGTAATTTTCCAGAAATTTATCGTGCTTTTTTATGAGCAGGTCTTTTAATGTTTCGGGTTTAATTGAGAATATGTTTTCTTCTGCTGATTTATCAGTCATATCATGGTGCGTATTAACATCCTCGTCCATTGTTTTAAATTTTATGATTAAATTTTATAAATTTTATGTCTGTTAAAATTTATGTCTATTAAATTATAAATTTATCCTCTTATTATTCTTGTTATTCTTATTCTTGTTTTTTCTTGTTATTCTTATTATTCTTATTGTTGTTTTTTCTTGTTATTCTTATTATTCTTATTCTTGTTATTCTTATTATTCTTATTCTTGTTTTTTCTTGTTATTCTTATTATTCTTATTCTTGTTATTCTTATTATTCTTATTCTTGTTTTTTCT
>Ga0210050_1003746_pt1 | contig 13225 bp, 12 predicted proteins | sample CryGey132114_all_FD_185463 | JGI IMG/M metagenome (GOLD analysis project Ga0210050, IMG submission 185463) | Groundwater microbial communities from aquifer - Crystal Geyser CG22_combo_CG10-13_8/21/14_all (SPAdes) (version 2) | ecosystem: Environmental > Aquatic > Deep subsurface > Groundwater ...
TATGGAGCGGGTGAAGGGAATCGAACCCTCTTCTACTCCTTGGAAGGGAGTCATTCTACCGGTGAACTACACCCGCGCCTCGCTATTCTACCGCGAAGTGGACATTGACACAATTTGTTTGAACAAAATGACAAATGCAACCAACATCAACATACTAGAAAACGTAAAAATCCCCGGTACATAGTAGTCGGCCACCACTCCTGCAAACACTGGACCGATAATCTGCCCAAGCGAGGTAAAAGCCTGGTTGATGCCCAAAACCTTGCCCTGTTTGTTGCTCGGTGTATTTTCAGAAATTATTCCAGAGAGTACTGGGGCCATTGCTGAATTTGGGAACATAAAAAATACCAATACAATGGTAAAGACCGGTAAGGTGCTCGCAAAAGTTAAAGCTAACAAGAAAACAACCGCAGCGCTCAACAAATACATGAGTAGTTTTTCTTTGATTGGGACAAATCGCTCAAGCAGTTTGATGCCGCCTGTTTGGGTGATCAAACTTATCAAACCCGCTAGCGTAAAAAGCAGACCAATTTCTTTGGGACTAAGACTAAGTACGTCAACAGTAAATGACTGAAATCCTATAATAAATGCGTTTCCTGCCAGCGAAATGATAATGGTCAAACCCAGCAGGATTCCAATAACTGGCATCTTGAGGGCAGATATCATTTCCTGTGGCTGCAATAATTTGATAGCAGAGCTAAGCTCCGTCCGCTTGTGCTTGGGATTTGTTTCTTCAAGAAAAAAATATCCGAGCAACGTACCAGCGAGAGCGAGACCAGAAGCAAACCAAAAGGGGACTGTCAATCCATAGCCGCTCAAAAATCCTCCCAAAGCAGGCCCAATCAAAAATCCAAAACCAAACGAGGCACCAAGTAGACCAAACGCACGTGAGCGTTCCTTTCCAGAGACAGAATCTGCGATAACAGCTTGAGCAACTGACATATTTCCCCCGGTTGCACCATCAAGAATCCGTGCCAGAAACAATTGCCACAATGCTTGAGCGGAAGCAAAAAATGCCAATGATAAACTAGTACCAAATAAACTCAAAAGCAGTAGGGGTTTGCGACCATGTTTGTCAGACAACGCACCGATGACTGGAGTTGCCAAGAATTGAAATAATGAAAATGACGCAAACAACAAACTCAAACCAAGAGGATTAATACCATATCTCGATGCATACGGATAGAGCAGAGGAATGATCGTGCCATAACTTAATGCATTGACCATCATCACAAGCGCGAGAATAAGAAGTGTTTTGCTCTTCATAGCGAAAGGAGAATTATACCCGAGAACCAAAATGATTGGCAGTGTTATATAATCTGTCTGCCTCGCCTCGGTGGCGGAATTGGTATACGCGTCAGACTTAAAATCTGATGGTCCTAGACCTTGTGGGTTCGAGTCCCACCCGAGGCACTAACTGCTATAATAGTGATCCTCGGGGAGTAGCTCAGATGGCTAGAGTGCGCGCTTTGGGAGCGTGAGGTCGCAGGTTCGAGTCCTGTCTCCCCGACAACTTATTTTCGCAACACAAGTAGCAAATTGTTTGGCTGCCTCAAGTTGAGCACTTGGTTTACTATCTTTTTTAATCGATACAAACTATTAAAAGCAGAAAATCTATAGACTTTCTCAACAGAGAATCCAGCAGTTTCTAACTCATATCGCAGCAGTTCCTCACTATAAACCCGCACATGTTCATTTGGGTTATGTGGCATCATTTCTTCTAAATCTTCATTGATAGGAACGCTGAGGAACACACGACCATTTTGTTGTACAACTCTATGCAGTTCACTCAAAACACCAAATGTTTGGCTTGCAGAGATATGCTCCAGTACTTCAATTAAGCACGCACAATCAAAGGATTTTTTTTTGAATGGAAGCTGGAGAAGATTGGCATGTAAAAAGTTGTAGTTTGGATATAACTTAGCAAGTCGAGCAAGAGACCGCTTAGTAAAATCTGTCCCGGTAAAGTCAATTTTGTTGGCAAACTTTTGCCAAACTAGTGCTTCCAAAAAACCTTTGCCCGACCCTAGGTTGAGGACTTTTGTGTTTGGTTGGAGGAGCGAGACTATAGTCTGATTGCGATCTTGAGCCATCGGGAAAGTTTCTGACTCAGTATCAACAAACTTTGCTTCCCAAAACTGTGGCGAGTTGCCATTCTGTATCTCGGAAAATGTGCCGTCATAGGTTTTTGCCAGTTGCGCCAAATCTCCTCGAGCAAGACACTCCTTGCGAAAGCGTTCTGTATCAAATCCTGTTCGCAATGTATTCATCTCTGCTAGTATAGCAACTCAAGTATGTTTGAGCGTTATATTAAAAAATGGTATCGAAACTACGGTCGCCACGATCTGCCATGGCGCAAAACAGCCGATCCCTACCGCATTCTCGTCTCAGAGCTCATGCTGCAACAAACCCAAGTCGAGCGAGTGATCCCAAAGTATCTGGCATTTCTAGAGCAATTTCCTAGTATTTCTGTCTTGGCAAAAGCGAAACAATATCAAGTAATGATGCTTTGGCAAGGCCTTGGTTATAACCGCCGAGCAAAATACTTACACCAGTGTGCACAAAAACTAGCGGGCAAGCCATTTCCTAACTCACTTGCTGAACTCGAAAAACTCCCCGGCATCGGGCCCTATACTGCAACTGCAATTCGTGCCTTTAGCTATAACCTACCTGTCACCATGATCGAGACCAACATTCGAACTGTTTTTTTGTATCACTTTTTTCCAAACAAGTCGAAAGTATCTGACAGGCAACTACTCAAATTGATAAATGCGACCCTTGACAGAAAAAGTCCGCGCGAGTGGTACTGGGCGCTGATGGATTACGGCTCGGTACTCAAAAAACTCACCGGTAATCACGGCCGCAGGAGCACAGGCTATACCAAGCAATCAAAATTCGTCGGCTCGCCCAGACAAGTTCGGGGAGAAATTATTCGCTTGCTGACACAAGAGTCACTGCTTACCAAAGATGAATTGCTGGCAAAAATTACTGGAGACAAAAAACATTTTGCAGTCGCATTTTTGCAGTTGGAAAAAGAAGGTATGATACAGCATGACAAAAAAGTACAAGCTGGCGGGGCTCGGTGGCACCTTTGATCATTTTCATCTTGGGCATCAGGCGCTGATTGATGAAGCAGGTAGCATCGCAGAAAAGCTTGCCATCGGAGTCACAACAGATGTGTTTGCCAGATCACTAGAAAAACAAGCAGCAGCTACCCTCGAACCATTTGCCGCTCGTGTCAAAGACGTCGAAAACTACTGCAAGCAAAAACACTATCCATGTAAAATTTTTCCGCTCAAAAACATATTTGGACCAACAATATTGAGCGACACAAAAATAGATGTGCTCTGTGTTTCCTCGGATACAATGCCGGGAGCAGATATCATCAACCAAACAAGAACTAAACAAAATCTTCCTGTACTGCCAATAGTGCAGGTCCCGCTAGTGATGCTTTGTGATGGCACGCCTCTAAGCAGTACGAGTATTCGTCAGGGAGTTGCCAGTCGCAATGGCAGGCTCTATAACCAGGCTCTGGCCAAAACAATCGTGCTTGATAAAAAACAGCGAGAGTTCTTTGCAGAGATTCAAGGAGAAGTACTAGAACAACCAACGAGTAGCAAAGGGTTGCAGATAGTCGTTGGCGATTCATCACTACAGAAGTTTTTGGCAAACAGCTGGAAACATGATCTGGCGGTTTTTGATTATAGAATCCAAAGAAAAATCTACTACCCACCTGTTGTGCCAAATCACCAAATAGAGCTGCTCGCGGTTAATCCAGCTGGTAGTATTTCGATTCATCTGACCAAGACACTCACCGCTGCGCTCAAAAAAAAACATCGCTATATATTTGTCGAAGGAGAAGAGGACTTGGCAGCCGCAGTACTTATCTTGCTCGCACCACTGGGAACAGCAATCTATTATGGACAACCTAGGACAGGACTCGTCTGTATTCACCTCACCGAAGAAAAGAAGAACAAAATCTACAAAATACTGCTACAGTAGTAGTATGCCGCTTGCAAACATCTTACGACCCAACTCACTCGACGAGTATCTGGGACAACCACATCTCATTGGACCAGGTAAGCCGATCACTGAGTCGCTCAAAAGGAACTTGGTTTTTTCTATGATTTTTTGGGGTCCTCCTGGTGTAGGCAAAACAACCCTTGCCCGAATCATAGCCAAAGAACAGCGGCGAGAATTTTATGAGCTATCTGCCGTATCAGCTGGCAAAGCAGATATCCGTGTGATCATAGAAAATGAACGAAAACAAAAGCGACTTGATCAATCAACACTCGCACCAGTGCTATTCCTGGACGAAATACATCGCTTCAATAAAGCCCAACAAGACTTTTTGCTGCCATACGTGGAGACAGGGGAGTTGCTACTGATTGGTGCAACAACGGAAAATCCTAGTTTTGAAATTATTTCTGCGCTACTTTCGAGAACTAAAGTGTATACCTTACAACAGCTAAATCATGATGAATTATATAAAGTAATCCACAGATCCCAAGATTACTGGAAAGACGCAGAACACATATCCATAAAAATCGACAAAAATACAAAAGACTGGCTTGTAGAATACTCAGCTGGTGATGCACGCAAACTACTCAATACACTAGAACACACCAAAGCACTCTATGATCAAATAACGATTGAAAATATAAAGGCAAGCTTACAATCAAACCTTATTCGTTATGATAAAGCAGGTGAAGAGCACTACGATACAATCAGCGCATTTATCAAATCAATGCGGGCGAGTAATAGCAGTGCCGCATTGTATTACCTCGCGAGAATGGTCCATGCTGGTGAGGATCCCAAATTTATTGCCCGCAGAATGGTTGTCTTTGCCAGTGAAGATATCGGCCTTGCTGCGCCCACCGCACTGGTGGTTGCAAACGAAGTATTTCGTGCAGTCGAAACAATTGGCTATCCAGAAGCACAAATCAACCTAGCTCATGGCGTAGCATATCTAAGCAACTGCAAAAAAAATCGCTCTGCGTATGATGCCTACTTTGCAGCACTGGATGACGTAAAGAAGCATGGGAACTTACCAATACCATTACATCTAAGAAATGCTCCAACTAAGCTAATGAAGGAGCTTGGATATGGCAAGGGATACGAGATGTATCCTGATTCAAAGGAGAGTTTATTACCAGAGAAACTGAAAGATAAAAATTACTTCTCGTAAGACATTACAGTTGTTGTCAACAAATTCTGCCAAGATCAGGCATGCATCCCTCACAAGTTCTTTACAGATATTTTGGTATAAAGTCGTTCCGACCACTACAAGCTGCTATTGTCCAGGCTATATTGTCTGGCAAAGATACTCTAGTCCTCCTCCCAACAGGTAGTGGCAAATCTGTCTGTTTTCAAATTCCAGCATTAATCTTGCCAAAACTCACTATTGTAATCTCGCCACTTATTGCGCTGATGGAAGACCAAGTCAAGAACCTACAAGCCAAAGGCATTCCTGCTACTTTATTTTCTGGACAGCTCACTAGACAAGACACACTGATAAGAATGAAGGAGGTTCTGGCAGGAAAATGGAAGATTTTGTACTGTACACCAGAGCGATTGCGGCAAAAAAAATTTCAATCAATGCTTGCAAAAAAAGGTGTGTCTCAGCTTGTAGTAGACGAAGCGCACTGCATTAGTGAATGGGGACACGATTTTAGACCAGAGTATAGAAATATTACAGCAGTACTTTCAATATGGAAAGTACGACCAATTATAACCGCTTTTACTGCGACAGCTACTCTGCAAACAAGAAATGACATAATTTCAAGTCTTGAGATGAAAAATACAAAGATATTCTCACTGCCTGCTGTCAGATCAAATATTTTGCTACAAATAATCCAGTGTGAAACAATTTTAGAAAAAGTTATCCATTTACTCCGAATCTTGAGAAAACACCAGCATGAAACTGGAATAATTTATGTAGCAACCAGAGCTGCAACGCTTGAAGTGCTGCAAACTATCAAACGCTTTGTGCCTCAAACAAAAATGAAGGTTGCCAATTATCACGGTGGCATGGAATATGCACAGCGAGTAAAAAAACAGCATAGATTTATGTCCGGAGACATACAAATAATAATAGCAACCAGCGCATTCGGTATGGGAATTGATAAGTCTGATGTCCGATTTGTCATTCACTACCATCCTCCAGCAAGTATCGAGCAGTACTACCAAGAAGTGGGTAGAGCAGGTAGAGATACAAAGTCGTCACAGGGCTATGTACTACTACTCAAAAAGGATTTTAAGGTGCTGGTGCAGATTCATTCTCTCAATAAAAAGCTACAACAAGTCATCAAAGTTTTATACAACTCTAGATGTCTCACCAAACAAATTGCAGCCTACTTTGGGCAAAAAAATGACAAAACAACATGTGTGTCGTGTGATCGCTGCAGTGACCAAATGCATGCCGATCAAATACAAAAAACACTTGTAGATACTGCTGAACGTGTCCAATTACAAAAATGCATAGTCTGGAGAGAAAGGCTAACTAGAAAATTGCCTCGCTACCAAGTAGCAACAGACCAACAAATTCTCATCCTTGCTCTGCTACAACCAGAATCTGCTCAGGTTTGTGCCACATTGCCTGGTTTTGGCACTGATTGGTGCAATAAATATTGGCACTCCTACCAGGCATCCGTGATACAATAAAAAATTGTGTCGATGACAATTTCAAAACTTACCAAAGAATACCAAGCTATTGCTGATATCCTCAATCGGCTCTGGCCACTAAAAAATAACCAACAACGCGTTTTTGCGCGCACCATGAAAATTGTAGAGGAACTTGGAGAATTGTCAGACGAACTGCTAACAAGCATGAATATTCAACGCAATAGCAAAATTGCCAAATTCTCACATCAAAATGTTGAAGATGAATTTGCAGACGTACTCGGATCGTTGGTGTTGCTTGCAATCGAGCTTGATATTGATATCGAGACAGTCATGAAACGAAAAATTGCCTATACACACAAGCGCTTACTCAACGAATAGATTCACAACGCACAGTGCTGATATAACTTTCCATTTCGAAAGTGTCTTTTTTTGTAGTACTCTTTGGTGCCAATTGCCGAAATTACTGCCAAATTTTTATATCCTGCTTGGGTTGCTTCTACTTTTGCCACTTCGAGTAACTCGCTTCCTAATCCCAGATGTTGTGATTGCTTCGTATCTGCCTTGCTGCCAAGGGAAACGAGTTGGCCATAAACATGTAGTTCGCGTACAACTGCAGAACTACCAAGTTCCGGCACAAATGACGGCTGATGTGGCAACAACAAGCGCAAAAATGATGCAATTTTATTTTGTTTTGTAACATGTTGAAAAAAAACCTCTATCCCAACTGAAGTCTTATAGCAAAACATTTTCAATCGTAACTCATCTCGTTTCACAGATTTTCCGCGAATTTCACGAGCCCGTATATCAGGCTGTACTAGCCTAAGTTTTGTTACTGAGCTTGTAGCGATTTCACGGAAATTAGTTTTTTTATTACCCACAACTATATCTTGCGAAGGTATGTCTCGAATCACTCGAGTGAGCCGACAATATTCTGGAGTATTGGTAAGCGTATGTGAGACTACTTCCAACAATTCACTCTGCGTATAAGGCTGCCATTGCCCAGTTTTGTAATACTTTGCTAATTCGGCACTACCAACAAGCGAGCAAGGGTATACCTTGAGCTCATCGGGACAAAAATCTGGATCAGCAAATAACTGATCAAAGTCACGTTTGTCCATCTCAACCGAAGAGCCATGCAAATTTGCCATCCAGTGCGCATGTATCTTAAACCCAGCAGATCGCAGTAGAGCAAATGCTCTGCACGTAGCTGCTACATCATGGCCGCGATTATTTTTTAAAAGCACAGCGTCCTGCAAACTCTGCACCCCAATTTGAGTCTTGGTACAACCCAGTCGTCTGATTCTCAAAACTTCTTTTTCCGATATCGAGTCTGGTCTTGTCTCAATCACCAGACCGACATTACGAATCCTCGAGTTCTCATTAGTCATTTGTTGAGCCTCTAGCTCTGACCAGTCGGCCGATTGATATCTATCAAAACCGCCTATTTTTTCTGGTGCGACGTATAACTGTGAAATAACCTTATTATATGATTTTTTTAGATCCAGTCCGTCAATTTCTTGCGCAGCGAATCGTTGTTTATTTTTTTTTGGATTATTGCTACGCCCTGTTTGTAAGTTTGCTTCAAGCTCGGTATAAACCGCTTCTACCTCGGCTATCGAGTTAACACTTTCAGCAAACTCATTGAGAGCGCGAAAACACTCCTTGATGAACCAAATTTGGTATGCCTCTGGATAAAATGACCAAGTGCCACCAAGAATAATCAACTCGGCTTTGGAGACATCATGTCCGATGGTTTGTAATGCCATCAGCCTATTGTAGGTTTGCAAATAGGGATCGAAGTAATTTCTTTCGGCCCGTTGCGCACCAGGTTCGTCGGCCAAGTAACTCTTGGGCATTCGAACATCATTGGGACAAAAAATGCACTTCCCAGGGCAGGGAAAGGGTTTGGTGAGAACGGTAATTGGCGCAACACCAGACAAAGTTCTCGTTGGTTTTTTGAGTAATAAGGCGAGTAGTTTTTTTGATTGTGTCGCACTCGAATCTTTTGCCATAAGCTTCCTGTAATGGTCCAAAATTGCTGACTGCGAGAATACATCACCATTGACACGTGCATGCTTTTTTTTGATCTTCTCAATTTTTGTTCGATCCAAAGCTTCACACTGCAACAACTCTTCCACCAGCCCATCAAGTTGTTTTACGTCACTGGTATACTGTGTAGATCGAGACATAGGATATTTATTATAGCTGCTAGTCTGGAAATATCAGCATGGATGACAAAACACTACAGCGACTTGCCAATATCACAACCAGCTTTTATAACAAAGCAGCTGCTGAATTTTGTCAATCGAGAAACAAATCTTGGGATGGCTGGAGCGAACTACTTCCAATTATTACTAAGCTAAGAAATAAACCCATTCGCGTCCTAGATATGGCTTGCGGTAATGGCAGGTTTGCTCACTTTCTTTCTCAAAAGTGTCCTTATTTGCAGTTTGAGTATCTTGGGGTTGATAACAACAAGCAGTTGCTAGAGTTTGCAAAAAAACAACGCCTTTCTGACAACATCAACACTACATTTCAAAATGAAGATATTATCCAACGCTTGTTGCAAAACCAGCAAGTTATCCCAGATCAAACATTCGACATCGTGGTAGTTTTTGGTTTCGTGCACCATATACCAAGTGAAAAATTGCGGACCATTTTTTTTATCAAGTTGCGCAAACAGCTTAATGTAACTGGCATCTGTGTGATTACTTTTTGGGATTTTATCGAGGCAAAACGACTCGAAAAAAAACAAGTTGATCCCAACATTCTTGGGCTTGATACAAACAAACTTGAATCGGGTGACTATATCCTTGATTGGCAACGAGGAACTGCTGCTCTACGCTATGCCAACCATACCACGCGCAATGAACGAAAAAAATTAGTAGCTAATTCTAGCCTAACACTTATCAAAGAATTCTATGCTGACGGCAAAGAAAAAAATCTCAATCATTATCTTGTCTTACAGAAATAACCGAGTACTATAACAAACAGAATGCAAGTGTTACTCTCGCTTTTACTCGTTTCACTCTCGCTTATCGGCATACTCGATTCCGGCTATATTAGCTGGCAGGAATGGCAACAAATAGTACCTACATGTGGCAGCAACTTTGACTGCGGCAGTGTGCTCTCAAGCCCCTGGGCGCACATCGGCCCATTACCGGTCGCATATCTTGGCTTTATGTACTACATCACTGTTTTTATCTTGAGTCTACTGCATGTCTTTGATTTGGATCAGCAAGCGATTTCAAAAAAATGGCGAAGATTTAAAGCTACACCGATAGAACTTCTTTGGCTTCTCACGATCTTTGGCTTTGTTTTTTCTATCTATCTGATTTCAATCATGGCATTTGCAATCGGCGAATGGTGTAAGTACTGTCTCATCTCGGCTGCTACTTCGATTTCACTTTTTGTGATTACAACCATATACCTCAAAATGTCATTGCAATCACCAGCATTTTTTATTAGATCACTCTTGCAAAAAAAACTTGGAATCGTGTACCGCTACCTGCTCAAACCAATTTTTTTTCTTTTTGATGCTGAGTCTGTTCACACAAACATGCTCAACCTCGGCCAATTTTTGGGCAACTCAAAATTGGGCAAAACACTTCTTAGTCTCTGTTTCTCGGTAAAAGACCCCAAGCTTCTCACGACGCAGGCTGGCATAAACTTCCCCAACAAGATTGGTCTTTCTGCTGGTTTCGATTACAACGGACAATTATCGGGAGCAGTTCCGGCTGTTGGTTTTGGCTGGCACACTATTGGTACCGTCACCCTGGAGTCATATGGAGGAAATCAAAAACCACGACTCGGCAGGTTTCCAGACTCCAAAGCTCTGCTGGTAAACAAAGGTCTCAAAAATCTTGGTGCCAAAGCCATCATTACTGATTTACAAAAAGTACGATTTGAAATCCCAACGGGCATTAGCATCGCCAGCACCAACAAACACTTTGACTCAACTAGACAACAAATGCTTGACATCCTACAGTGCTTTAGACTCTTCGAAAACTCAAGCGTAGAGCATCTGTACTACGAAATGAACATCAGTTGTCCCAATACGTTTGAGGGCGAACCATTCACTACGCCTGACAGACTAGAGTTGCTACTTCGCGCACTCGATAAACTAAAGATCTCAAAACCGATTTTCCTCAAAATGCCCATCGACCAAAATGAACAAGAAACAAGAACACTCCTCATTGTTGCCGCCAAACACAAAGTTGCCGGGGTAATCTTTGGCAATTTGAGCAAAAATAAGCAAAATACAGCCATGACTTCTGCCGATCGCAAACACTGGAAAATGTTGCGAGGCAACGTCAGTGGTAAACCAACCTGGAAACAATCAAACAAATATATTGCTCTTACCAAAAAAGAATTTGGCAATAGGTTTGTCATCGTTGGCACAGGTGGCATTTTCACACCAGAAGACGCGGCAGAGAAGATTCGCCTCGGCGCTGACTTGGTACAACTCATCACTGGCATGGTGTTCGAGGGTCCACAGCTAATCGGTGAAATCAATCTGGAGCAATGTTACAATACCCGTTGAGTTGCCCGATCGTCTAATGGCAGGACAGCGGCCTTTGAAGCCGTCAATCTTGGTTCGAATCCAAGTCGGGCATCAAATAAAATATCCTATAGTTTGACTTCCAACACGCATATGCTATACTGCACTCCTGTTGTAAACTAAATCTTGCAACACGGGTTTAGCTCGCATTTCTTTTTAAGCATAAAAATTCCCTTAAACAAACTTGCTTCTTGTCTTTAACCCAATGGTAGTACGCAAAGAAAGAAGCGTTATATGTATAACTCTAATCGTGGTCGTGGTTTTCAGAACCGGGCCAACAACAATCGTGGTCGGAATAATTTTTCTGGATTTGGTAGTGGTGGAAATCGAGGTGGTCGCAGACAGGCGACCTTCGATCCAACTCCAGTAATTATTCAGGCCGGATTGCAACTGCAACAGCTACCAGAAGTTGAAAAGAAAGCGTTTGAACCAATGCATGCATTTGCTGACTTCAACATCAGCAAACAACTGAAGGATAATATTGCAAAGCGAGGCTATACAACGCCGACCCCAATTCAAGATCAAATTATTCCTCATATCCTGGAAGGCAAAGACGTCGTTGGTATAGCCAACACAGGCACTGGCAAAACCGCTGCATTCTTGATTCCCCTACTCGAAAAAGTGCAGAACAATCAAAATGAGAAGGTACTCATCATCGTCCCAACCCGAGAGCTCGCGCTTCAAGTACGCGATGAACTCACGTCGTTTGCTCCTGGAATGCAGATATATTCAAGCCTTTGTATTGGTGGAGCGCCTATCCACCGACAAATTGAGTCACTGCGCCGTGGACAACACTTTGTCATTGGCACTCCTGGTCGCATCAAAGACCTCAATCAGAGACGAAAAATTCGCTTTGAGCAATTCACTAATATTGTCTTGGATGAGGTCGATCGTATGCTTGATATGGGATTTGTCAAAGAAATTAGAGAGATTATTCAAATATTGCCAAAACAACGACAGTCGCTGTTTTTCTCTGCCACTATGACACCGCGGGTGCGAGAGATTATGCATGGTTTTCTAAAAAATCCAGTCACTGTATCAGTAAAAACACAAGATGTTGCCGTGCAAGTAAGACAAGAAATTGTGAAGCTCAAAGGAAAATCAAAAGTTGACGTGCTTCATGAACTGCTTAGTACCGACGGCTTTGCCAAAGTGCTTGTCTTTGGTCGCACCAAACACGGAGCAGAGAAGCTCAAAAAAGAACTACAATATCGCGGCTTCAAGGTTGATGCTATTCACGGCAATAAATCTCAGGGACAAAGACAACGTGCATTAAAAGCATTTAAAAGTAGTTATATTCAGGCCCTAATAGCTACTGATGTTGTCTCTCGTGGTGTAGACATTAAAGATGTTACCCACGTGATCAACTACGACTTGCCAGAATCATACGAGGACTACATTCATCGTATTGGTCGAACAGGTCGAGCTGATAAAATCGGAACAGCACTTACGTTTATTTGAGCGAGAAACGGGGTTCGAACCCGCGACCTCTTCCTTGGCAAGGAAGCGCTCTACCACTGAGCTATTCTCGCGCGTGTGCTATTGTACAACGACCTCGTGTATACTCAAAGTATGAGCATTAAATCATATCTTTCATCACCAGAATTTAATCGACAAGCTGGTTATGTCGCCGAAGACTCTTCCAAATTTCTTGGGAAAACACTCGGTGTTATCGTAAAAGAAATCGCAAAATTTATCAAAGAACTGATACTCAGTATGTTGGGCAAGCGGTAAGCACAAAGCAATTTTGTGCCAAGCTGAAGAGTCGAACTTCAATCTCGTGTTTTTCAGACACGCGCCGTGACCACCTTGGCTAGCTTGGCATGGTGGACGCTGAGGGACTCGAACCCCCGACACCCGCGATGTAAACGCGGTGCTCTAACCAACTGAGCTAAGCGTCCTTTTTCTCATTTGTGCCCAGGAGAGGACTTGAACCTCCACGCATTGCTGCATAGCCCCCTCAAGACTACGTGTCTACCAGTTCCACCACCTGGGCGTACAGTGTGACATTATATAACACTTTTTGCGCACTATTGTCAC
>Ga0210050_1003748_pt1 | contig 13217 bp, 9 predicted proteins | sample CryGey132114_all_FD_185463 | JGI IMG/M metagenome (GOLD analysis project Ga0210050, IMG submission 185463) | Groundwater microbial communities from aquifer - Crystal Geyser CG22_combo_CG10-13_8/21/14_all (SPAdes) (version 2) | ecosystem: Environmental > Aquatic > Deep subsurface > Groundwater ...
TAGATTCTAGTTTGGCTCTTAATAGTTCTTTATCCCCCTTATCCCATACCGCGTAAAAACTCTGAGTCTCAGTATTAGACAAATCTCCACCAACTAAATATTGTCCAGTACCGAACAGCACCAGTATATTGGGTTTATTGGTGTTAATAGTAGCTACATTTGGATTGATCGCCAGCACAGGTGATGAGGTGATAGATTGTATATCGCCAGCACTATTTTTGGCTGTAAACAGTGGCTTTGGTGTGTTGCCTTGCTTATAGGCAACCGCCCACTGCGATGCATTGCTAGAACTCACATCAAAAACCCACATATTACCATTGACATCCCCAGCATAGACTCTATCTGCGATACCATCCGCATTCAGATCGGCTAAAGCAGGTTGTGATAGTCCACCCGTTGCACCCGTATCTATCACCGTATAATCCGAGGTGGTCCAAGAACCATCTATTCCTGCATCTACGTATACAATAAATAATTTAGTCCCAGTACCACCATAGCCATTACCAAAAACGACAGCCCACTGACCATTATTCATCAGCGCCACTACAGGTTTGCCAGTGACATAGCCAAGAGATGCATCGTCACTATTGGTAAACTCCCATAACACCCTAGAAGAAGCATTGGCGCTGGTAAAATCAGCAGGATCTGTTACATCTAATGCATAAAAACCTCGTCCACCACCACGTAAGCTACCAATTAAGATGGTTTTCCAAGCACTATTAATATAAACATCTGCGGCAATGGGTGTACCGTCGACATAATTCTTATGGACATAACCGGGATCGGTTAAATAATGTAACCCTTCTGTCGCTGAACTACTGGAATATAATGCGTTAGGTACATAAGCAAAAACCTCGCTACCAGCAGTTTTTGTCGCAGTATCTGAGGTTAAAAAACCATGCAACATGCCATCATTTGCTCCCACATAAACCACGGGATCACGATCGGCTTTGCTGGCTTTAAAACTTGAATAAAACTTACCATCCACCCCAAAAGGTGCTTGGTCAGGATAACTCAGCTCAGGTTCTCCCACAAAAACGGGGCTGGAATGAACAATATCGCCCAAAACAGTGCTTCTAATTCGATAGGTTGAACCTTCAGAAGTCCGAACACCTCTTAAATAATCCAATCGAGCCGAGCCATTGCTATCTGCGGTGCCTGAAGGACTGGTATTTAAATCTGCTTTTTGTGCCGTGGTTAAATTGGCCCAATCAAATAAAACACCATCAGAACCATTATAAGTCAGTATATAACGATCCTGTGGAATTAATGCATCTAGCTTGCTCGAGGCAGTCCAAGCTGTACCCAATAAATCGCCTGTTGTGGCGTTTAAACGGGTAGCGGTTAATTCTCCACTCCAATCAGAAGCATTAAAGCTTGCCGTCATAATCACACTACTACTTTTTAAAGTGGACGTATTAAAGGCCACACTGGATGCGCCGCCTTGGCTGGCCGAATCGAGAATTTCAGTCACCGCATTTTTTAATTCAGTTTTTAGGCTATCAGGTGAGGTTGCGCTAAACATTTCACCTCGACCATTGATGACTGCATGGTATAAATCATCCGCCTGAACAGCACCACTTTCTTGTAAGGGTTCCACCCAATTAGGTGTAGTCGCATAGGCATCGGCAACTGTGTGATGGGTAACACCAAAAATATCACCTGTAGCATTCAGACCCACTGCATAGGTATTCATATGCAGTGAACTATTACAATCCAAAGATGGATCCACAGGAGATTGACTACAGGCTGAAGGGATTGGCGATAAATCATGGGTTAAATCTGGCCTTAAATTGGTATCATAATATTTCATAGCAATATCAGCTAAGGTATTACTATATTCATCTTTATAAGGCGTTACGCCAGAATAAGCATCCGACACATTATCCACATTACCCACAGCTGGACCATTGGAAAGATTATTTGCAAAACCATCGGTAAAAATCAATGTATAATTCTTTTGACAGGCTTCCGTGATAATTTTAGTGCCCGTTGTTCTCTTATACTCATTGCCCGCAAAATCTAATGATTGCCTGGTGGGAGTACCTGCTTTTAGAACATGCTCGTAGTGATTTTTGACAAAATTTTGCACATGTGTCGAGTCGGATGCACTATCAAAAATATCCATAGAAACTGTGGATAGGTCGTTAAACCAAAACATGCCCGTACGAATACCACTGAGTCCATCCAATGCAGCGGTCAGTCCTCCTCTCATCGCTTGATGACGACGTCGATAATAAGTAAACCAATTGGCAAAATTCTGTATTTCATCAGCATAGCTGCGTTGATAGCTCGTTCCCACATTATAATTGGCGGTAGTCGATTTAATTTCAACTTTTTTCATACAAGCACCACCAGGGCCTATGGCATCCACTCCTGAAAAATAAGAAGGATTGTCAACATATTGTTCATAATGAATAGGTAATACCTTATCACAGATTCTGGTTTCAGGTGGACTCTGTAAAGGAGACACTATACCGCTAGGTGTCGCCGTTAAATTATCGGTAATCAATATTTGATCAACAAATGAATAGGGCTCTCTATTTGCTAAAGTCAATTGTTGGCTCGAGCCAGAGAGTGTGACTGTAGCATATTTTTCCCACCGCCATAAGCCATTATCGTCATCATGACCATCTCTCCATTTATACCAATATTCTGAATCTGAATCCTGATACCAGTCTGAAGGTTCATCGCCTCCTACGTCTTCTTGTGCCGTTAAAATCTCATCGTCCCCAAGTCCTTTGACATTAATCCAAAATGAATTATTGGAATTGCTCCAAAAATAGCGCCTTATCCAAACATTAACGATCCCTGATTTTGTGAATTTATAAATGGCTGTTGCAGTTCCTGGTGCATCCAACGACGTGCCAGCGCTAGTATTAACCCCAGCGAAATGTCCATTGGATGCATCTTTAAGACCACTAAAATTATACATGGGTGCGATCATTTTTGCACTTTCCCCCTCCATCAACACTGCATTATTGGTATTAAAATCTGCCGTTGGATCATAACCTGAAGGGGTATAGGCGTACTGGCTTGAGGCTGAAGTATTTTTTTCATAGTATGTTGCAGGGTAATAACTAATCGACCTTAAGGCATTACTACTACTGGTAGAACCCGCATCATCAGTCCACATTCCTGCCATTGTCAAAAATTTCCAATTCTTAGTCGTTGAATATAGATCACTTGTTAAATCCAAAGTTCCTGCCACAGATATTGAATCAATAGGCTCATAAGGTGCCGCATTAGGAGGAGAGTCGGCAAACGAATAGCCACCATAAGAGGGCCATGGCGTGTAGGTTACTGCAGGATTATAATAAGCAGAATTATAATCTGAAGATCTTGCAAATCCATAGGCATTAAGAGGAGGAATGGCATAGAGCCCATTATTATCTGAATACAATCTCTGGCCATTATAGAGGTCATTCGCTCCATTTGGGAAATTATATGTGTAAACCGCATTACCACTTGCCACTAATGAACCATCTGCGTTAGCAAAACTTCCTAAACTGCTACTCCAATGTAAAATGCCATTAGAGGTACCAGGCACAACCATCTCCCAATCCATACTGCCAGAATCATCAATATCAAACATAATATTGGGTTCCGCACTGTTTCCCAAAAATAAAGGTTTGGGTGCAAAGCCCGCGGATAGAGAGGAAGGGGCTGCAGAGATCAATGTAGCATAAATATAGAGGAAAGAGCCTACAGCATACAGAAGTTTAGCAGATAATTTTTTCATCATTTGGTTCCTTTAATAACAGGATGTTTTTCGGATGGATACAACCCAAAATTTTTAAATACGTTTACCATAAAATCCAGCTACAATCTTTTGGGATGAGTCTGATGCACCACGACTTCTCACCACCACTTTAAATCCCGTCACCGCGCCAGCACCTGCATTATTATTGTAATTAAAGATCATAATGTTGGTGGCATCTTCATTCTGCAATGTACCTTGCAATTCGATAAAATAGCGGGGATTCTCCGCCAAACTTCCATCAGCACCGCCGACAGTTGCTGTCGCTCTTTTGTTGACACCCACAGCTTCACAAGAGCCTGTGGTCCAAGTATTAGCGGGCCAAAGACCATTAATATCTTGTCGAGGCCCTTCACCTTCGGCATATAAACAGCCTGAACTGTCAAATCCAGAAGTGGTCGCCAAGCCCTCGATGACTTCAGTTTCCACATAATGCAGTCCAGCTTCGGCACCTTCTAATGCCACTCGATTTTCTCGTACCGCAGCGGTCATTTTTTCTTGCATAACACTGCTTTGCATACTGGAAAGTCCCAACACGGTTAATATCAATAAGATTAACAAGCTGACAATTAATATGGCACCGGACTGTTTTTTTATGGGATTCATCATCAATGTATTCCTGTTTATTTCACTATTTTCATCTATCAATTAAATCTTGTTGTTTCTAACCATTTATTGCATTCGATTACGAATGGTAATCGTCGATGTATAAACTTTTCTCAGTCGATTATCGGTACTGGTCACAGTTGCACCGTTATAGGTATAGGTTTGCGCACTGGTGGCAACGGTTTTCTCGGTTCTGGCTAACAGACTCACTTGGACGGAAATCACATTATTCATATCAGTGACATTGTTAGCGGTCACATATTGATTGACTGACAGATCACCATCGGTATCTTCACCATATAATATTTGCATATTCTCAATACCCTCTACCAACTCGCAACTAGTGATGCAAAGAATACTATCGGTCATAAATAAGGCTGGTTCTCCACTTGCTCCAGTATTAATCGAAAGCGTTGTGGTATTCACTTTACCAATAGTGGCATCCCCACCAGCATAAGATTGATGCAAACAGTTATTACAGACCTTTTTACTTGTTGCTACTGTGCCATCCGTGGTATAAGTTTCAGTATTACCAGGCACAACCGTTTTCCCAACATTGTGAATAATAATCTGCCCACTGGTCTGAGGATCATTGGTGATTTGAAAAATATCAGCACCTTTGCAATTACTGATCATCACCACATCCCCCTGTTGCAAATCCCCTACAGAATCTGCACCAATGCTGGCCGCTTGAGGTTGGTCTTTATCGATACCAATAGAATCACTAGAACTAAAGCCTCGCAAGGTGATGGTATCAGATCCATTCAGACCCGTATTATTGGTTCCACCGATACCATTAGATGCATCGGGTCCACCATGTTTGATTGGATCATAAGCAGGGCTAGCGGTATTAATCACACTGCCCACATTCGAATTATTAGAACAGCCCCAATAATCAGCATTACGGATTTGTTTGGACAATAATTCCATGGCCATTCGACCATTTTCTTGCAAATAGCCCATTTGTTGTTGCAAACGAATCGATGTTTTGGTTGAAAGGAATAGCTCAATCACACCACCCATTAAAAACAAACCAATCACCATAGCGATTAGTACTTCAACAAGAGTGAATCCACCTTTACCTTTAGATAAATGCATTAGATATTCCTCACTCTTAAAATAAATTGTTTCTCTTTTGAACTACCACTTTTATCACTTTCTTTCCAAAAAACGGTGATATCCAATCCATCATCAGCATTGGTTGCAGGAAGAACAGAACCCTTACCTTCTGGAAGATTATCTGCAAGATATTTGTGCCATTCAAATATATCTTTTTTTGCTAAATCACTGGTAGAGCATGTGGTACAATCCGCTCCAGCAGTGGTTGTGGTAATAGCGTTGTACTTTCCTGCTTTAAACCCAGGGATATTGGCTCGAATTCTTTCTGACATATCATAAGCGGCAATCGTTGCTTGTGTTCTTAGATTCGAATTGTTATTTCCTTGGATTGAGAGTAACAGCACACTCATCAGCCCTAATAACCCAATGGAAAGTATAATCAGAGAAACTAACACTTCAATCAGTGAAAACCCTTGAATATTAATGTTTTTAGGCTTCATATAATTCATCCGTTTCTATGTACAAGTATTATCTTCTATGGAGCGTATTCTGCCAGATATTAAGATAGTTAAACTGCGCCCAGTTTCACCACTTCTATCGTCACAAATCAAAAAGCTAGCGGCAGCATCAGCAAAACCCGAGGATTTAAAAATCACACTATTTGATGAAGTGGTGACAGTTGCAGTACCTTGAAAGGGTTGGAATTTTTTAAGTACAACTTCTGTGGAATCTATCACGCCATCTCTATCATCATCTACCCAAACACTAATACCATTTTTCCATAATATATTAGTGGGTTTAACCGCCACATGGGTGCCTCGTTTAATGGCTTCTACTCTCGCCAGACCTATCGCATTGGCAAGACTATTATTGTTTGAATCCATGCGGCTATTGGCGATACTTTGGTTATAGGAAGGCACAGCTAAAAATGTGAGCGTGGCAACTAACGACATGGTGATGACAAGCTGCATCAGGGTAAATCCTTGATGGTAACCTATTGGCATGTTTCTAATGTCAGTTTGATAAAACATGATTCTCCCTACATGATGGTTTAACTAGAATATTTTTACCTAAGCGCTTATTTCTGTAATACTTGCCTGTGGAATATCTGTGCCCAGAAATATCAGGATACATAAAGAAAAAAACTCAAAAATTTACTCATCTTCGAGTTTACTATACAAAGAAATCGTAGCTTAGATCAATGAGTAACCGATATAAGACACTATAGTTCCGATAAAAGGGAACATCGCCAATCAAAGTGTGAACGGGTTCTCATAGAGATTTTTGGCCGTGGTTATTGCAGAGGAATTTAGCTCTACAGCTTGGAAGAGACTTCAGCGGAACTTCGAAGTTCTGGAGGTAAAACGAACACAATATTTTCCGCAACACCTTGAGATTCATTCTCAAAGACCCCCTCAAAATGCTCTAATTGCCTAACCACCTCTTTCACCAAGACTTCTGGAGCAGAAGCGCCTGCAGTGACGCCAACATGTTTGACACCTGCAAGCCATTGATGATTAATTTCGCTTGCATTATCAATAAGATATGCTGGAATACCCAAATTTTGAGAAAGTTCTCGTAAACGATTTGAGTTTGAACTTGCCACCGAGCCCACGACCAAAATTAATTGGCAATACTGAGCCAACTCGCGCACTGCATCTTGGCGGTTTTGGGTTGCATAGCAAATATCATCTTTTTTGGGTCCAGAGATGAGCGGGAATCGTTTTCTCAATCGTTCGATGACTCGTTGTGAGTCATCAACGGATAAAGTGGTCTGTGTTGAGAAATGCAGGTGCTGTGGATTTTTGACTTGTAAGCTATCGACATCTTGTTCTGTTTCAACTAAATAAATGCCACCTTCTGGGTTGTCATATTGCCCCATGGTGCCTTCCACTTCAGGATGGCCTTTGTGCCCTATGAGAATACATTCATCCCCTCTTCGGGCAATCCGAGCCACTTCCATATGCACTTTGGTGACTAATGGGCAGGTGGCATCAAATACTTTGAGGCTTCTTTGTTCGGCCTGTTTTCTCACTAATTGAGAAACGCCATGTGCACTATAAATGAGCGTACCATGCTCTGGAACATCCTGTAAATCTTCGATAAAAACAGCGCCTTTATCTTTGAGGCCATCGACCACATAACGATTATGAACGACCTCATGTTTTACATAGATGGGCGCACCAAAAATATCAATAGCGCGATTCACAATCTCTATAGCACGATCAACACCCGCACAAAACCCTCTTGGATTGGCTAAATGAATTTTAAAACTATTGGAGCTGTTCATTTAAACTTCCTTCAGGATCAAGGGGATATCACCTACAGTCGGCGTGGCTTTTTTAAAAGCAGGATTAATATCAATAATTTCAATTTGAAAAGTTGCCGCTTCACCCGCGAGTGGATGATTGAAATCCACTTTGACAGAAGTACCTTCTATAGAGCGAATAATACCGGGCATTTGCTCACCATTGGGCTGACTAAAACTCACCACCAAATCAGGTTTAAGATCCATCTCCTGTGAAAAACTAAAGGTGTCCATAAATTGGATCAAGGCAGGGTTCGACTCTCCAAAAGCATCCTTTGCATCTAGACGGAATTTAGTTTTAGAGCCTTTCTCCAAACCCAGTAATTTTTCTTCAAAGACATCACTAAAAGAGCCATCACCTAATTGGATCAAAGCTGGTTTTCCCATCGCATAAGTACTATCTGCGATGCTTTCATCATCTAAAAAAACAGAAAAATGGATCAACACTCTATCTGCGGCTTGTATCACTTGGCTCATTTGCTGTGCTCAGTTTGACTTTGCTGAGAGTCTGGTTTCCGGGGTTGAAAAATCCCATCCAAAGCAATGATAAAAGCCCCTAACATAATAAAGCTATCAGCCACATTAAAAGTAGGCCAATGGTGTGATTGATAATACCAGTCAATAAAATCCGTAACTTGCCCATGATACAAGCGATCAATTAGATTCCCCATAGCGCCACCAATCACCAAACTACAAGCAATGGCCAACTTGCTTTGCTGAGCGTCCATTTTTCTCATCCAAACCAGCATCACCGTTGAAATAATGATAGCCAAAAGTGCAAAAAACACCTGTTGCCAACCACCCGATTCACTTAAAAATGAAAAAGCAGCACCTTTGTTAAAGGCCAACTTCCAATTAAAACCAGGCATCAGGTTAACAGGTTGATAGGGGGTGAGAGCCTCTAATGCCCACCATTTACTCAGCTGATCGAGCACTAAGACTAAAACAGCCAACCATAACCATTTTAATTGCCCCCATTTTGTATCAATTTCTGTTTGTTGTGGCTTATTCATCTTTTATCCAATCCTGACATTTATTAACCCACCTTGCGAATTTCACCTTCGCCTTCAACATTTTCAACACAACGCAAGCACAGTTCTGGATGTTGTTCATTTTGTCCAATATCAGAACGTCTATGCCAGCAACGCACACATTTCTCGGCGTTAGATTTTTCAACGCTCAGCGCTAAATCAGCCATTTCTGATAATGCTAAAGCCTCTGGCTTCTCAGATAAAGGCAAAATACTGGCTTGTGAGGTGATCAAAATAAATCTCAGCTCATTTTCTAATTTAGCCAACAAAGAAAAAAGTGCTTCTCCACAATATAGGGTCACTTGGGCTTCCAGAGAGCCCCCTACTTTTCCAGCGGTTCGAGCTTCTTCCAAGGTTTTATTCACCGCATTTTTGACCAATAACAACTGTTGCCAATCTGCCATTGAAAACAAGCTATGCTCTGGAAGAGTCTTCAGTTCCTCATACCATTCGCTAATAAATGGCGTGTTTTGTTTTCTATCTGGTAATAATTGCCAAATTTCATCGGCAGTAAAACTTAAAATGGGCGTCATCCACAACACCATGGCTTCCACAATATGGTACATGGCGGTTTGGCAAGAGGCATGCGCCAATGTGCCTTTTTTAGCGGTATATTGTCGATCTTTAATAATATCCAGATAAAAACCACCCATGCTAATCGAACAAAAATGATGTATCTTTTGCACCACACCTAAGAAGTCATATCGTTGGTAACTTTGAATGATTTGTTGTTGAATTTCATGCGCTTGCGCCATCGCCCATTGATCAAGAGGCAACATCGATTCAAAATCAACCGCATCGGTTTTTGGATTAAATTCATGGATGTTAGCGAGTAAAAATCGTGCCGTATTACGGATCCTGCGGTAGGTATCCACTGTGCGGTTTAGGATCTCATCAGAGATGGCCATTTCACCTTGATAATCTGTTGATGCGACCCAAAGTCTTAAAATATCCGCCCCTAATCGATTGTTGACCTGCTGTGGAGAAACCACATTGCCCTTAGACTTGGACATTTTTTCGCCCTTTGCATCCACTACAAATCCATGGGTTAATACGGCTTTGTAAGGCGCAATGCCATCAAAAGCCAAAGAGGTTAACAATGAGGATTGGAACCATCCTCGGTGTTGATCAGATCCTTCTAAATAGAGATCGGCAGGTCTGACTAATTCTTCTCGTGCATCTAAAACGCAATGATGACTCACTCCAGAATCAATCCAAACATCTAAGGTATCTTTCACTTTTTCATAATTTGCCGCATCTTCAGTCAGCATATCTTCCACTTTGAGATCAAACCAAGCTTGGATCCCCGATTTTTCAACAAGCTGTGCGACTTTTTCCATCAACGCCACGGAATCAGGATGAGGCTCACCCGTGCCTTTATGAATGAAAATAGACAAGGGGACACCCCAAGTTCTTTGTCGGGAAATACACCAATCAGGTCTGTTATCGATCATAGACTCAATTCGAGCCTGACCCCAATCAGGGATCCATTGCACATCCTTAATAGCATTCATTGCCTGATCGCGTAATTTAGCGGCATTCATGCTAATAAACCACTGAGGAGTGGCTCTGAAAATAATGGGCATTTTATGACGCCAGCAATGGGGGTAACTGTGTAGAATATTTTTATGATGCAACAAATGCCCAGAAGCTTTCAATCTTTCAATAATTGAATGGTTCGCCTTAAAAACAAACTCGCCAGCGAATAAAGGGGTATCTGGCAAAAAGACCCCATTAGAATCCACAGGATTATGGACAGGTAAATGATATTTTTGCCCTACGATAAAGTCATCCACACCATGACCAGGTGCCGTATGCACACAACCGGTTCCCGCATCGGTTGTCACATGTTCCCCCAAAATAACTGGGACAGTTCTTTCATAAAATGGGTGTTGCAACTGTAAATTTTCTAATTCAGCACCTAAGCAATAGGCCAACACATGGTAATGCTCAAATCCCCAAGCGCTCATACAATCTTTCAATAAGGCTTCAGCAACCACTAAGCGTTTAGAACTTTGCGCAACCTCCCCTGTCTCAGCATTGGCTGTGCGGGCTTCAATTTGCACCACCACATAATCTAAAGCAGGATTTACAGCAACGGCTTGGTTTGCCGGCAACGTCCAAGGTGTTGTCGTCCAAATAACCAGAGACAGCTCTCCTTTTCCATGATGTAAGGTGTCGCCATTGGGCACATGACAACGACTCAATAAAACCTCTTCATCCAATACTTGAAAAGCTACATCGACAGCGGGAGAGGTTTTGTCATGATATTCTACTTCGGCTTCAGCCAACGCAGAACCACAATCGGTACACCAATACACCGGTTTAAATCCACGATGCAAATGACCATTTTTGACAATACCCGACAGGGTGCGAATGATATCGGCTTCATATTGAAAATCCATGGTTTTGTAGGGCTGTTCCCACTTCGCAAAAACCCCTAAACGTTGAAAATCTTTCATCTGTGCGTCGATTTGCGAGGCGGCATAACGACGACATTCCTCTCTAAACTGTGCATCAGTCACCTTATGTCCAGGTTTACCGACCTTTTTTTCTACATTTAACTCAATGGGTAAACCATGACAATCCCATCCCGGGACATAGGGTGAATCATAACCACTTAATGTTCTCGACTTAACCACAATGTCCTTCAGCACTTTATTCACCGCATGACCAATATGGATATTGCCGTTCGCATAGGGAGGGCCATCATGCAGAATAAAAGTTTTTGCGCCTTTTCTGGCCGCGCGGATTTGTTGATAAACATTTTGCTTTTCCCAAGAGGCAAGCATCTCCGGCTCTCGGTTAGCCAAGTTCGCTTTCATTGAAAAATTGGTTTTGGGTAAGTTTAAGGTATCTTTATAGTCAGCCATGCTTTTCTCAATTTATGGTTTTAGCAAATTATGCTTGTAGAAATGATAGTTTTAACAAAATTTTCTAGCGTTTTCACAATCTTTCTTGATTTGCTGGATCAATGCATCCATTCCAGCAAACTTTTGTTCTTCTCGGATCTTGGCAATAATATCAATCTTTAATTTCTGTCCATATAAATCGCCGTCAAAATCAAACCAATGCGCTTCAAGCTGCTTGTTCTCGCCATTAAACGTCGGTCGTGTGCCTATATTAGCAACGCCTTTTAAAATTTTTCCATCTGGGGTCGTCGCCTGAACCGCAAAGACCCCACTTAGAGCACAAACTCGCCTATTGAGAGCAACATTAGCGGTGGGAAACCCTATAGTTCTACCGCGTTTATCGCCATGTTTAACTCGACCAATCAATCGATAGGGATGACCTAATAATCGCTGCGCTTGAGCAATATCCCCCGACCTTAAGGCTTCTCGAATTAAGGTGCTGCTAATACGTCGGTTATTGTCACATAAAGTCGGCGTATGTGTAACTGTAAAACCCTTTTCTTTTCCTGATTTTTGTAAAAAATGGTAATCACCTTGGCGATCCCGACCAAAACGAAAGTCATCTCCAATAATTAGATGTTTGGTATTTAAAAGCTTAACCAGTATTTCATCCACAAAATCATCTGGACTCATTTGGCTGAGACGACGGCAAAACTTCAGGCTACAAAGTTGCTCTACTCCGCAATTTTGCAATAATTCCCATTTTTCTGAAAAACGGCTCAATCTGGGAGCCGCCTTTTCTTTCATAAAAAACTCTTGGGGATAGGGTTCAAAGGTCACCACGGTAGCTTTGGCATGCTGTTGTTTGGCCTCTGCAACCAATAATTCCAGTATGGCTTGATGGCCTCTATGCACTCCATCAAAATTACCAATGGTGACAACCGCTTCAGGTTTTGTCTCTGAACTCAATGCTGAATCCAACTGAGAAGCGCTGATATGACTGGAATCATTATCCGTGGCAAAACGATTTGTTTTTCCTTCAATAACGCGAAACAACTTCATCATCTAGCAAAAAAACCTATTCATGGGGTGGTATTACCTTATTATTTGAGTAAATCATGCACAATTAGGCGCAGTATACGCTATGGCAAGGTTAGGGTAAAAATTTATCTAGTTAACCTCAATTCTGGATAAAAAATAAAAAGACTTACCACAGAGAGCACAGAGAGCACAGAGAAAGAAAAATTTGGCTTGATAAAGGCTCTATTATGTTTATTTCTTGAACTAATTATCAATGTTCAAATTTAACAAATTTAACAAATTTAATGGTTGTCATCTCTGTGCTCTCTGTGTCCTCTGTGGTTCATTGATTGCTCTCTAATCTCTTTCAAAACCATTGAACCACAGAGGACACAGAGGCCACCGAGAAAGTATGGTTTTAATGATTGTTATGGCTATTGGATCATATCTACCTGAATATGAGGCAATAGCGACTGCAGGGCAACCGCACGAATGGTCAGACCAGAAAAGTTTAAACTATCACCTCATGCTATGAAGCTGGTCACTCCCCCAGTTTGCCTTGTTTTTCCAAAAAACTCTGT
>Ga0210050_1003754_pt1 | contig 13206 bp, 6 predicted proteins | sample CryGey132114_all_FD_185463 | JGI IMG/M metagenome (GOLD analysis project Ga0210050, IMG submission 185463) | Groundwater microbial communities from aquifer - Crystal Geyser CG22_combo_CG10-13_8/21/14_all (SPAdes) (version 2) | ecosystem: Environmental > Aquatic > Deep subsurface > Groundwater ...
GTTTACCGCTGCGGGGCAGTCCCGGAATTTCACCGGGTTCCCTTTTCATTCCGGAGTCAACGAACCCGGAAACCGACGACCCCGGAATGCTATCACGGAGGGGTCATCGAAGTCAAAGCGGGATGCGCGCTGACGCGTTCATTTCGGGAGCAGGTAGGCAGCCATCGTCGGATTTCGCTATATTCTCAAGGGCTTGAAACCCGTGCCGCAGGCGCGGCGCGGGCTGGCGTATTTCCCGAAACAGGCTCCTGGAGCAATCCTATGGGCATGAACAACGGCCAACTCGGCTGGATCACGAACTTCATCTGGGGCATCGCCGATGATGTGCTCCGGGACCTCTATGTCCGCGGAAAATACCGCGATGTCATTCTGCCGATGATCGTGCTCCGTCGCCTCGACGCCGTACTGGAGTCCACGAAGCAGGCCGTGCTCTCCATGAAGACCTCGCTCGACAAGGCTGGCATCACGAACCAGGACCAAGCCCTGCGCCAGGCGGCCGGGCAAGCCTTCTACAACACCTCCAAGTTCACGCTCCGCGACCTGCGCGCCCGCGCCAGCCGCCAGCAACTCAAGGCCGACTTCGAGGCCTATCTCGACGGCTTCTCGCCCAATGTACAGGAAATCCTCGACAACTTCGAGTTTCGCAACCAGATTCCTCGCCTGTCCAAGGCCGACGCCCTCGGCACCCTCATCGAGAAGCTTCTCGATCCAGCCATCAACCTGAGCCCGGAGGATGTGAAGAACACCGACGGAACGGTGCGCGCCCCCGGCCTCGACAACCACGCGATGGGAACGATCTTCGAGGAACTCGTGCGCCGCTTCAACGAGGAGAACAACGAGGAGGCCGGCGAGCACTGGACGCCGCGCGACGCCGTGCGTCTCATGGCGAAGTTGATCTTCCTGCCGATCGCCGACAAGATCGAGTCCGGCACCTATCTGCTCTACGACGGCGCCTGCGGCACCGGCGGCATGCTTACCGTCGCCGAGGAGACCCTCCAGCAGCTCGCCTCGGAGCACGGCAAGCAGGTCGCCACCCATCTCTACGGCCAAGAAATCAACGCCGAGACCTACGCCATCGCCAAGGCCGACCTGCTGCTTAAGGGTGAAGGCGACGCGGCCGATAACCTGGTCGGCGGTCCCGAGCATTCCACCCTCTCCAACGACGCCTTCCCCTCGCGTGAGTTCGACTTCATGCTCTCCAATCCGCCCTACGGCAAGAGCTGGAAAGGCGACTTGGAGCGCATGGGAGGCAAGGACGGCATCAAGGACCCGCGCTTTGTCATCGAGCACGCTAAGGACCCCGAGTACTCCCTGCTCACGCGCTCCAGCGACGGGCAGATGCTGTTTTTGGCCAACATGCTCGCCAAGATGAAACACGGCAACAAGCTCGGCAGCCGCATCGCCGAGGTGCACAACGGCTCGTCCTTATTCACCGGCGACGCCGGCCAGGGTGAGAGCAACATCCGCCGCTGGATCATCGAAAACGACTGGCTCGAAGCCATCGTCGCCTTGCCCTTGAACATGTTCTACAACACGGGCATCGCCACCTACATCTGGGTGCTGAGCAACCGCAAACCCAAGCACCGCAAGGGCAAGGTCCAACTCATCGACGCGACGAAGTGGTTCAAGCCGCTGCGCAAGAACCTCGGCAAGAAGAACTGCGAGCTCTCCGACGAGGACCTCCAGAGAATTTGCGACGCCTTCCTCAAATTCGAGGAGACCGAGCAATCGAAGATATTCCCGAACGAGGCCTTCGGCTACTGGAAGGTCACCATCGAGCGGCCCTTGCGGTTGCGGGTCGTGCTGACAGAAGCCGCCCGTAAGGATTTCCGCGCCGCCTGCGTTTCGGCCAAGGACGAGCCGCTTGCCAAGCTGATCGACAAGGCCGCTGCCGCACTTGGGGCGGGCCCGCACGACGATTACAGCGCCTTCCTGGACGCGCTTGAGCCTTTGGCTGAGAAGGCGAAGGTGAAGTTGAGCGCGAAGCGGCTCAAGCTCCTTGAGAACGGCTTGGCGCGACGCGACGAGGAGGCCGCGCCTGTCGTCAAGAAGGTTCATAAGGGCAAGGCGGATCCGCTGCGCGGGCTTTTTCAGAGCAAGGCGCGCGTGGTGGAATATGTGCCTGATAGCGAACTGCGCGACACGGAGCAGGTGCCGTTGTTGGAAGATGGCGGGGTTGAGGCGTTTATCAAGCGGGAGGTTTTGCCGCACGCCTCCGATGCTTGGTATGACGAGGGGAGCATCAAGATCGGCTATGAGGTCAGCTTCACGCGGTATTTTTACAAGCCGCTGCCTTTGAGGTCGCTGAAGGAGATTCGCGCGGATATTCTTGTGGTTGAGAAGGAGACGGAGGGGTTGTTGGCGGAGATTGTTGGGAAGGGAGCTTAATGGCTTCCGTACCTCCCTTTCCCGAAGGCCATGTGGAAACGCTGGCACAAGTTCTCGGCGAATGCGGTTCGGGAACTGATATTACCCGAGTCCTGACTGATCGAGGGCTAGTCGATAATTCGGGCGAGTCCACCAAATGGCGGCGTCTCTACTGGATCTTCTTGGATTGTCAAAGGAAGGCCGCTTGTGCGAACCAAGTGGTCGACTTCATCCGCGCATTTCTGACTCCGGCGCGATTTGTCGGACGGAACCAAGAATTTGAAGAACACCGTCAGAAGTTGAACACAATACTCGCCTTCTCGGGCCTCGAATATGGTGCCGACAGCCAATTCCGCCAGGTAACTCCTGCGAGCACTCTTGGGGAGGCCGAAAGACGCGTTCGGACCATTCAGTCGAAATTTCAAGGCCGACGAATGCATTGTGAGGTGCTAAAGTACTGCACCGCGGAGTTGTTGCAGGACAACTACTTCCATGCGGTGTTCGAGGCCACGAAGGGCCTGGCGCAGAGGCTGCGCGACATGTCCGGAGTTCATTTGGACGGCGCGGCTCTGGTGGATAAGGTGTTCTCAATCGAGCGCCCGATCTTAGCCATGAGCGCACTACAAACCGAGACTGAAAAATCGGAGCATAAAGGCTTCGCCATGCTTCTCAAGGGCTGCTTTGGGGCGGTACGCAATCCCCTGGCGCATGAGCCGAAGATTCTATGGGATGGAGAGGATGACGCTGCCGACTACCTCTCTCTCATCTCGCTCCTGCATCGGAAGCTGGACGACTGCGTTCCCACGCACTTCAAGGGCACCTGATGATCTCCGACCTCAAGCCCTACCCCAGCTACAAAGATTCTGGCGCTCCCTGGCTCGGTCAGGTGCCGGAGCATTGGAGAGTCCGCAGGGGTAAGTGGCTATTCCGCCACAAGAAAATTCTGAATTTGAACCGATCAAACGAAAATGTCCTTTCCCTAACATTGCGAGGGGTCGTCAACAATAATCCAGAGAACCCTGAAGGATTAGTTCCTAAGGACTACGCCACATATCAGCTTTTTGAGAAAGGGGACCTAGTCTTCAAGCTCATCGACCTGGAAAATTTGCGGACAAGCCGGGTGGGACTCGTCCATGAAGACGGCATCATGAGTTCGGCTTATGTTCGATTGGTGCAACACAACGCTGGAGACATCCGCTTTTTCTTTCACCAGTATTTTGACCTCTACCAGCGCGGCGTCTACAACCAACTCGGGGCAGGAGTTCGCTCGACGATCAGCCCCGATGACCTACTCAATATGGCCGTATCGATTCCACCCCTCCCAGAGCAATCCGCCATCGTCCGCTTCCTCGACCACGCCAACCGCAAGATTCGCCGCTACATCCGCGCCAAGCAGAAGCTCATCAAGCTGCTGGAGGAGCAGAAGCAGGCCATCATCCACCGCGCCGTCACGCGCGGCCTCGACCCCAAAGTCCGCCTCAAGTCCTCGGGTGTGGAGTGGCTCGGCGACATGCCGGAATATTGGAAAATTTCGGCTTTACGGCACAGGTATTCGCAATGTCTCGGCAAGATGCTCGATTCTAAGCGGATTTCCGGGAAACACTTGCTCCCCTATCTACGGAACACGGATGTTCAATGGGATCGGATTAAAGTCGGCGATCTGCCGACAATGGACATTTTGCCTCATGAGCAAGATCGCTATTGCCTTGAAGAGGGCGACCTGCTTGTCTGTGAGGGCGGAGAAGTTGGCCGTAGCGCTCTGTGGTCTGGACAATTGACTGTATGCGGGTTTCAAAAGGCACTACATCGACTTCGGCCGTTGAAAAGGGAGCGTGATGTCCCGCGCTATCTGTATTATGCTCTGCATGCGGCTGCCAAGGCCGGGGCCTTTGACGACGGCCACCAGAGCACAATCGCGCATTTGACGGGTGACAAGTTGCGGGCTCACAGCTTCGCCTTTCCACCGAGCGATGAGCAAGAGTCGATTATCAACTTTCTCGACTTTGCTCTTGGCAAGATTAACCTCACCGTCACTGCGGCGCGACGGAAAATTGCTCTCCTCCACGAACTCCGCACCCGCCTGATCGCCGACGTGGTCACCGGCAAACTCGACATACGCGAAGCCGCGGCCAAGCTGCCGGACGAATCCCCGGAGCCCGAACCGGAACCGAACCCCGAACCCTCGTTCTCAGAGAACGGCGCCGAGGAAGCCGAACCCGCCCCGGAGGAGATCGAGGCGTGACCACCGAACGCAGCGCCGAATACCTCGCCGGGCTCGTGCGCGAACTCTGCAAGCTCCCCGCCGAGATCGAATATGTCGAGTTCAAGCACAACAACAGCAATCCGGAGCTGATCGGCGAGTACCTCTCGGCCCTGTCCAACGCCGCCGCGCTCAACGGCAAGGCCAACGGCTACCTGATCTGGGGCGTGGAGAACGAGACGCATGCCGTCGTCGGCACGGAATTCTCGCCGTCGAATACGAAGAAGGGCAACGAACCGCTCGAGACCTGGCTGCTGCACTCGCTGACGCCCAAGATCGACTTTCGCTTCCACGAGTTCGAAATGGACGGCCGGCCGATGGTCCTGCTCGAGATCGGCCACGCCTTCCGCCATCCGGTGCGCTTCAAGGGCAACGCCTTCATCCGCGTCGGCCAGGTCACAAAACCGCTCAAGGACACCCCCGACCGCGAGCGGGAGCTTTGGCGCATCTTCGACAAGACGCCTTTCGAGGACATGGTCGCCGCCGAGCGTGTTTCTACCGATGAGACGCTGCGCCTCCTGGACTATACCGCCTATTTCGAGCTGCTCGAACAGCCGCTGCCGGCCAACCGCGACGCCATCCTCTCCGCGCTCGTGGATGAAGGACTGATCCGCGCTGCCGAGGCGGGCGGCTGGGACATCATGAACCTGGGTGCCGCGTTGTTTGCCAAGAAGCTCGACAACTTCCGGGGTCTCAAGCGCAAGGCCGTGCGCGTGATCCAGTACAAGGGCAAGGCCCGGACGGAGACCTTGAAGGAGCAGGTGGGCGCCAAGGGCTACGCCAACGGTTTCGAGGGCTTGGTCGGCTACATCAACGGATTGCTGCCCTCCAACGAAGTCATCGGGAAGGCGCTGCGCAAGACGGTCCCCATGTTCCCCGAGTTGGCCGTGCGCGAACTGGTGGCCAACGCGCTTATACACCAGGATTTCTTCGTCAAGGGCGCGGGGCCGATGGTGGAGATCTTCACCGACCGCATCGAGATCACAAATCCCGGCGAGCCCCTCGTGGACACCCAGCGATTTGTGGATACGCCGCCAAAATCGCGCAACGAGGCGCTGGCCTCGCTGATGCGCCGCTTCGGCATCTGCGAGGAGCGCGGCAGCGGCATCGACAAGGTGGTTTCGGAGGTCGAGTTATACCAGCTCCCGCCGCCTCTCTTCGAGGTTCCAGAGGGATTTACGCGGACGGTGCTGTTCGCGCCGAAGCCGCTGGCCGGCATGGACAAGACGGATCGGATCCGGGCCTGCTATCTGCACGCCTGCCTTAAGTGGGTGATGCGGAGCTACCTAACGAACACATCGTTGCGCGAGCGCTTCGGACTCGAAGCGAAGAATGTTCCTGCTGCCTCCAGGCTGATTAGGGAAGCTGTGGAAGAGGGGGCTATCGCCCCCTACGATCCGGCGACATCGAAAAAGTTCATGAAATATGTGCCTTGGTGGGCGGATCCCAAGCGAGCGCAGGCCGAGGCCTCTGCGTGAGCCCAGGACCTTTGCCGCTTATTTGCAGAGTAACCGCTTGCCCTACGGAGAATTAAAGGTAGTCCTTTATTTTTCATCACTTTCTTATTTGCTGTTCATTTTCAGGAAGATAGGATGGAAATTCGGTTTTGACACTTGGTTAAATAATAAAAGGTATTTAAAAATAAAGATTATTTCTTTGCTAAACTGCGTGGAATGTCAGCGGTTTAGCAAAGAATTTAGCAAAGGATTTAGCAAACATCTTGGACCGATGGGCAGGCAGCGTTAATTTGATGGGAAAGAGCATGAAACCGCTCAATTTAAGAAAATATATTGATTTATAAGGGTTTTTTATTTGATGAGTATTTTCCTCGTAATGTATCGCGAGCTCGGCCAATGAGCACCGACATCAGCGAAAAAGGCCTCGAAACCCTCATCGTGGCCGCCATGGTCGGCTACGAACCTGGGCAGGGCGGCCGAGTCCATGAGCCGAAGGAGCCCTACGCCGGAACGGGCTGGACCGCCGGTTCCCCCGAGGACTACGACCGCGAGTATGCCGTGGACCTCAAGCAACTCGGCGCTTTCCTCCGCGAGACCCAACTCAAGGCCGCCGAGGTGTTCGATCTCGACGAGGCCGGACCAACGCGACAGAAGTTCCTCGCCCGCCTCCAAGGCGAGATCACCAAGCGCGGCGTCATCGATGTCCTGCGCCACGGCGTCAAGCACGGCGCCCACCATGTCGACCTGTTCTACGGGACGCCCTCACCCGGCAACGAGAAGGCCGAGGAGCGCTACGCGGCCAACCGCTTCAGCGTCACGCGCCAACTCCGCTACAGCCGTGACGAGACCCAGCGCGCGCTGGATCTGGGCCTGTTCATCAACGGCCTGCCCGTGGCGACCTTCGAGCTCAAGAACCGGCTCACCAAGCAGACGGTCGAGGACGCGGTGGAGCAGTACAAGCGCGACCGCGATCCTAAAGAGCTGCTCTTCGGCTTCGGCCGCTGCGTCGCCCACTTCGCCGTGGACGACCAGGAGGTGCGCTTCTGCACGCATCTTAAGGGCAAGGCCTCCTGGTTCCTGCCCTTCAACCAGGGATACAAGGACGGCGCGGGCAACCCGCCCAACCCGGATGGGCTCAAGACCGACCACCTGTGGAAGCGCACGCTCACGCGCGAGGGCTTGACCGATATCCTTGAGAACTACGCTCAGGTCGTGGAGACGAAGGATCCCAAGACCGGCAGGAAAAAGCGCGATCAGATATTCCCGCGCTACCATCAGTTGGATGTCGTGCGCAAGCTTTTGGCCGACGCCGGCGAGCGCGGGGCGGGCAAGCGCTACCTGATTCAGCATTCCGCCGGCAGCGGCAAGTCGAATTCGATCGCCTGGCTGGCCCACCAGATGATCGGCCTCGAGAAGGACGGCGCGCCGACATTCGACTCCATCATCGTCGTGACCGACCGCAAGATTCTGGACCGGCAGATACAGGGCACGATCAAGCAGTTCGCCCAGGTCGGTGCCACGGTCGGTCACGCCGAGCACTCGGGCGACCTACGCAAGTTCATCGAGGGCGGCAAGAAGATCATCATCTCCACGGTCCAGAAGTTCCCCGTCATCCTTGATGAGATCAGCGCCGAGCACCGCAAGCGCAGCTTCGCCATCGTCATCGACGAGGCGCACTCAAGCCAGGGCGGCCGCACCTCCGCGGCCATGTCCCGCGTGCTGGCGGAAAACGGCGCGGAAGAAGAGGAGGAGACTCCCGAAGACCGCATCAACCGCATCATGGAGGCGAAGAAGCTTTTGCCCAACGCGAGCTACTTCGCCTTCACCGCCACTCCCAAGAACAAGACCCTGGAAATGTTCGGCGAGCCCTACGCGGAGGGCGGCGTGACCAAGCATCGGCCCTTTCACAGCTACACGATGAAGCAGGCCATCGAGGAGGACTTCATCAAGGACGTGCTGCGGCACTACACCCCGGTCCAGAGCTACTATAAGCTGGTCAAGACGGTCGAGGGCGACCCGCAGTTCGATATCAAGCGGGCCCAGAAGAAGCTGCGCCGCTATGTCGAGAGCCACGATCACGCCATCCGCCTGAAAGCCGAGATTATGGTGGACCACTTCCACGAAAGCGTAGCCGGCGTCGGCAAGATCGGCGGGCAGGCGCGGGCCATGATCGTAACCAGCGGCGTCAAGCGAGCCATCCAATACTTCCACGCCTTCGGAGCGTATCTAAAGGAGCGCAAAAGCCCGTACCGCCCGATCGTGGCCTTCTCGGGCGAGCACGAGCATGACGGCGGCAAGGTCACGGAGGCCTCGCTCAACGACTTTCCGTCGAACTGGATCGCGGACAAGATCCAGGAGGACCCCTACCGCTTCCTGATCTGCGCCGACAAGTTCCAGACCGGCTATGACGAACCGCTTCTTCACACGATGTATGTGGACAAGGTCCTCTCGGGCATCAAGGCCGTGCAGACCCTCTCGCGCCTCAACCGCGCCCATCCCAAAAAGCGCGAAGTATTCGTGCTCGACTTCATGAACGATGCGGACACGATTCAGGAAGCGTTTTCCGACTACTATCGGACGACCTTGCTTAGCGAGGAGACCGACCCGAACAAGTTGCACGACCTCAAGGCGGCGCTCGACGGTGCGCAGGTCTATTCCCCGGAGGAAGTGGACCGCCTCGCCGAACTCTACCTAGGCGGCGCCGAACGCGAGCAGTTGGACCCGATCTTGGACGCCTGCGTGGCGACCTACAACGAACAGCTTGAGGAAGACGGCCAGGTCCAGTTTAAGGGCAAGGCGAAGGCTTTCATCCGCACCCACGGCTTTTTGGCTGCGATTTTGCCCTACGCCAACGCCGAGTGGGAGAAGCTCTCGATCTTCCTCAACTTCCTTGTGCCCAAGCTGCCGGCGCCCTTGGATGAGGACCTCTCCCGAGGCATTCTTCAATCCATCGACATGGACAGCTACCGGGCCGAGAAGCAGGCCGTCATGCGCATCCAGCTCCCGGACGCCGATGCCGAGATCGGCCCCGTGCCGGACAGCGGGGGCGGCCGCAAGCCCGAGCCGGAGCTCGACCGGCTTTCGAACATCGTTAAGACTTTCAACGACCTGTTTGGAAATGTGGACTGGGCGGACTCGGACCATGTGCGGCGGCTTATCACGGAGGATATCCCGAGGAAGGTCGCGGCGGACGGCGCGTATCAGAATGCGAAGCAGTTTTCGGACAAGCAGAACGCGCGGATTGAGCATGATAAGGCGTTGGCGCGAGTGATGGCGGCGGTGCTGAAGGATGATACCCAGCTTTTTAAGCAGTTCAGCGATAATGAGTCGTTTAAGCGGTGGTTGACGGATACTATTTTTTCGCTGACATACTATCCATCGAGTTGAGGATTTACCGTCAGGCACGACATGAGCATGGAAGGTGAACTGTTTCCCGAATCCGTTGGCGCGAGCGAGTTGCCGCCCGTCTCTCTGACCCCTGAGCAGGAGGAACTTTGCGGGCGCCTAGACGACCTCCACAACCAGCAGGGATTGAAGGTTTTGCCTTCGGATATGTTTCGCAGCGCCGTCTTTGCGGCGCGTACGGAATGCCGCAGTAACCCCGATTGGATTTCCCAGGCCGCGCACTCTCTCCGAGAAATTCTTTACCCCTTTCTGCGTCACAGGCGGGCTGTGCTGAAGCAGTATGGATCTGTTCTCATTGACAAGAAGATAGATGATGAAATCGGCCGGGCCTATGGGAACCTTAGCGATTTGGCGCATCACCGGAGTGAATCACGGGGTGTGGATTACTCTCGTTTCACCCTTACCGATTTCGAGAAACTGCTGGCAGGCTTTGAGCGGATAATGCATAGGGCTTTGACTCGCCAGGTTGATATTCACAAAACGCTCGATGAAGTTTTAACTGCCGGCCCCTTAGCGGTGGCTGACGCCGGGATCGGTGGCCTCGCCATGAGTAGAAAAATCCCTGAGCAGATAGATACGGACGGGCTGCGCAAGCTGATTCAGGAAAATGAAGATGCACGACAGTATTTCTACGCTCAAGCCGACGAACGCTGGCTCGATTGGCTTTGGAAGAATGGATTTTTGGACACGATAAAGGATAAGGCGAAAGATCCGATCCACTACAGTTATCGCACTCCGGAAATCAATTATCTGGTACAGATAGCGGGAAAAGCCCCCAATGAGGTTGCAGATATTCTGCTGGAAGTCCCGATCTCCAAAGAGAATCTTAATCTGGAAGTAATCGACCGCTTTTTAGCTATTTGCAGCACGCTGCCGGCGGACCAATTGTCTCGACTTGTGAAAAAAATACAAGACGAGCATTGGGTGGCCTTGATCAATCGCTTGGGATTCGGGTACGAAGAGATGCTGACGACTCTCTCTGGCGCCGAGGATTATGCCAGCCTATTTGTTCTCGCTAATGCCTTGCTGGAAGTCCGTACCAGAGAGGAAGCGGGAGAGGCCTCTCGCTACGGATTTTCTGACAATCCGTTCTTTCTCGAGAGATTATCCCACACCAAGGTCTTTGACTTCCTCGCGAAAGTTCCGGACGAACATGCAAGCGAGGCATTAGCCTTGGCCGTGGGTGTTCTGGGGAAGGTTATATCTCTTGAAACTGAGACGAAGCCTGGAAGGACATTCCCGATAGCGGACTCCTACGATCTGATGAGCGTCGATTTTTTTGACATCGAATTGGCGCATGAAGACCCCCCATCTGGGGCGGATAATGTCCGCCAGTTGGCGGCGGTTACTGCCATACTGGCACGGCGCCTCATTTTCGAAAGGTGTAGCGATTTGGCCTTCGTGCGAGACCTCTACACTCGAACTTTCGATACGCTGCCACAGAGTCGGGCCACTTGGCGATTGAGGCTGTTCGCCCTGAGCCTATGTCCTGCGGCATTCCAGGAGTTGCTAGACAGGTCTTTCTTCCGCGTGTTCGCAGTTGAATCGTACAACGACATCTTATCTGGGGCAGAATACCTGAAGGTTTTACGGAAGGGGTTTCCCGTGTTGCCGGAAGAAAGGAAGCGGGCCTATGTCTGGCAAGTCCTGGAGCGTTTCTCTGAGGCAAAAAGAGATGAGGATGCCGAATCCCTCCTCCGCAATGGATCGTACATTCTTTCCATGATTGAACCGCATCTGACTGGAGAAGAGAGGATTCGCGTCGAACGGGCAGGCTTTAAAATTAGCGCGGCATTTCAACCCACCCCCAGCATCGGGCCGGTACAAAGCGGGGAGGTACAGCCGCGGGGGCCGATTACCCCGGAAGAATTTGAAACTATGGCAGTTGGAGACATCGCTAAGAAGTTAAGAGCAGAGTGGACGCCGAAAAACCTGGCTAAGCAGGATACGGCTAAAGACTTTTTGAACCCGATAAATGCCGAGGGTGTCGGCGATCTACTCAAGAAAGATGTGGCGAAGCGCCTAAAAGAGTATGTGGCTGCTGCCGGGTTATTTTTTGAGCGCGAAGTTCTCGACCAGCATTACACATACTCTTTCCTGCGGGGAATTCAGGAGGCGATTAAGGAGCATCCGAAAATTGCGAGAGAGACTGATTGGGAAGGGGTGCTCGATCTGGTTGAGAATATCCGCAAGGCAGGCGAAGCCAGCGCATTTGACCGGAACAAGCGGGATCGAGTTTCTTCATTCGCATGGCTTGTCGGTTGGGACGCGGTCCATGTTGCCCTGACTGATCTGCTCCAAGGATTGCTCACCGAGAAAGACGGTCGAATACCAATTGACCTGGAGCAGTATCGAGATAAGATTCTAAGCCTGCTGGCCTATCTCCTTTCCCACCCTTATCCAGCTCCTGAAGATGAGAAAATAGAAACGACGAAGCACAAAACCAAGTCTTCCGGCGATGCGGATTATGAAGTAAGCGACCCATTCTCTATCGCGATTAATTCCGTGCGGGGACGGGCTTTCCAAGCCCTGGTGATGTTTTCGGATCAGGATGGAAAGCGCTTTGATAAGGAAGACGAGGTAAAGATTTCAGAAGACCTCAAGCAATTGTACGAGAGCGTCCTTGAGAAGGAAGGCACTCGTGCGTTGATGTTTGTTTTCGGACATTATCTCCCAACTTTCTATTTCCGCGACAGGGATTGGATTCGCGGGCTATTGCAGCAGATTTTTTCACCCGAGCCAGAAAAAATATCCCTCTATACGGCAGCCTGGGAGGGATATCTCTGCAGTAATCTATACAAAGAGATGTTTTTTGATCCGGAAATCCAAAAGCTCTACGAGCGCGGTCTGGCTTTGACCGAAGCCGATTATCCAAGCCGGAGGCATTTTAAGAATCCAGACAAGGGTATCGCGGAACACCTGGCCCTCGCTTTCCTGCACTACAATAAATTTTCCCAGGGCCACCCCCTTTCCGATGCATTCTGGAAAGGGGAAGCGCCTGCGCAGCACGCAGAGTTTGTGAGTTTTCTTGGACGCGCGTTTGTGTCTGGGAAAAATGCGAATGCGGCGAAGGTATTGCAATCGAACCCGGACTGCAAGAAGCGCCTGAGGGACTTTTGGGATTGGCTTCTTCAGGAATATCAAGACTTGCAGCCATTCACGAAGCTCGGGTCCTGGATGAGCCTGGAAAAGGATATTTTTGAACCCTCATGGCTTGCGGATCGTGTGAAGAAGACGCTGAAAAAGACCAACGGGGCATTGGATTGGGATCACGAACTGACGAAATCGATCGTACGCCTCGCCGAGGCTGGGGCAGAAGATTCTTTGGAAATCGTGCGGCTATATCTGCTTGAAGGATGTGTTCGTAGAAGCGCGCAGCGAATGCCGTTCTATTTTGATGCGGAGTGGGTTGAGGCTATCAGAAGTCTTCACCAAAACGCACAAACGAGGGCGAGAGTCGAGGTCTTGATCAACGAACTTGTCCATGATGGCGGACGCATGTTTTGGAGCCTGAAAAGCATCATCGTGGAGGAGTCGTAAAGCGGGCGATGCGCAAAGCCCGAGACCCTCATCCTCCCCCGCATTTGGCTCCGTGAGAGCAACCTAGGTCCGAGGACCTACGCAGGCCTGCGCCTCCGGCCCCCCGACGAGTCCCGGAGTCTCCTCTATAATGAACCATGCGCTTTCTGCGCGTCCTTCTGTGCGCCGCCGTCGCGA
>Ga0210050_1003757_pt1 | contig 13202 bp, 7 predicted proteins | sample CryGey132114_all_FD_185463 | JGI IMG/M metagenome (GOLD analysis project Ga0210050, IMG submission 185463) | Groundwater microbial communities from aquifer - Crystal Geyser CG22_combo_CG10-13_8/21/14_all (SPAdes) (version 2) | ecosystem: Environmental > Aquatic > Deep subsurface > Groundwater ...
AATTCTTCTCCCAAATCCGCACCAGGACATTATTGCTGCGCGGGGATTAAATTTTGCTATTTCGTCTGCATCAACTTCAAAACTTTTCTGTCCTTTCGGGCAGAAGCTTATTCCACCTGCAATTTCAATAAGCTCAGGAACCCAGTTTCCTGAAATGGTCGGCGGCTTGAACCACTCCTCACAATAGATTCTTATTTTTTGTTTAAGTTTGTTATTTTCTTTGATTTTTTCAAATCTTCTTTTCATTTCGTCAACTATACCCTGAGCTTTTTCAGATTTTCCAACAGCTTGTCCTATTATGATTATGCTTTCATAAACATCACTAAGAGTGCGGGGGTCGACATGAACAACGTTAAAATTCTTTTTTGATAATCTCTCAACAAGCTCTGACTGGAGAAAATTTGAAGTAAGAATTAAATCTGGCTTTAATTTTTCCAGCTCCTCGATTTTTACATCAAGCCAGCCGCCGAGTTTGTGCTTGTATTTTGCATCAGCAGGATAATCACAGTATCGTGTAACTGCAGTTATATCTTTCCCAAGACCAAGTGCAAAAAGAATTTCAGTATTTGACGGTGCAAGTGATATAAGTTTCATTGTGAAAAATGTGTTGATTATACTTATCTTTTGTTTTTATGATGATTATGCTTCCAAACCAAGAGACTGCATTATTGTTTCTTTGTCAAAAGGCTTGAGGTCTTCATAAGACTGCCCCATCCCCAAATATATAATTGGCTTTCCAGTTACATAAGACACTGAAATTGCAGCACCGCCTTTTTCATCAACATCTGTTTTTGTGAGAATTATTGCATCTATTCCAACTGCTTCGTCAAATGATTTTGCCTGCTCAACAACATCATTTCCTGTCAAAGAGTCCCCTACAAATATTTTTAGGTCAGGATTTACAACTCTGATTATTTTTTTCATTTCATCTACAAGATTCGCATTTGAATGCTGCCTTCCGGCTGTATCAATCAAAACAATTTCCTTTCCTTTTGCTTTTGCATGCTCTACTGCATCAAAGGCAACTGCTGCAGGATCTGCACCATAATCGTGCTTTATGATTTTTATATCGAGATTTCTTCCATGCTCTTCGATTTGGTGTATTGCTGCTGCCCTGAAAGTATCAGCTGCTGCAATAATGCACGAGATGTCATTTTTCTTCAGCATTTTTCCCAGCTTTGCAATTGTTGTTGTTTTCCCTGAACCATTAACGCCAAAGAAGCAGACAACATAAGGTCTTTTTGCATTTGGATCTGATTTTATTTTCTTTGCAATTTCAAGAAGGTCGATTGGTACAACATTAAACAAACTGTCTATTGAGTTGTGAAGAGTTGTGATTATTACTTCTTCTGTTTTTCCAAATTTTATTTTTTTATTTACTAGTTCTGCTTTAAGGTCTTCCCTTATTTTATCAATAACTTCAACTGCTACGTTGCTTTCCAGCAACCCAATTTCCAAGTCCCAAAATATTTCCTCGAATTTTTCCTCAGATAATGGTTTGGTTGTTACTGCTTCTGCAATTTTTCCAAAGAATCCTTTCTTTTTTTCTTCAGGTTTTTCTTCTTCTGTTTCTTTCTCAGATTTTTCTTCCTGTTTTAATTCTTCTTCCTGAATTGATTCTTTTTCAGGCTCGATTTCTTTAATTTCTTCTTCAGGCTTCTGAACCTCTTCTTTAGATTCTTCCTCATTTTCTTCTTTCAGAATTTCTTCAGGTTTTTCCTCCGACTTTGGCTTTTTTTCTTCCTGAACAATTTCTTCTTTATTTTTTCCTGAAAAAGTGTCTTTTATCTTTGAGAAGAATGATTTTTTTTCTTTTGGCTTTTCTTCAGAGAGAATTTCTTTATGGACGAGCTCTTCTTTCTCATGCTTTGTAAATTTTATTGTTTCCTTCTTAATTTCTGGTTTTTTAGTTTCCTCTTTCTTTTCCTCAGGTTTTGTTATTTCTTTTTTTGCAGGCTTGGATTCTTTCTTGGAAGTTTTTACAGGCTTTGCCTCTTGTTTCTTTGCTTCCCTAAAAGGCTTTTTCACAGCCTCTTCTTTTTTCTTCGGCTCTTCCTCTACTATTTTCTTGAACTTAGAAATTGCATTTTTCAGTTTTTCTTTTAAGAAGCCAAACATTTTTACTGCACTTTTTCCGAAACAATGTCCTGAAGCTCTATTTCCATTGAACCCATTTTATCTGTCATTCTTTGAAGTTCAGACAAAAATTGCTGCCTCATGGAATTTAGTTCCGTCACCTGCTTTTCAAGCAAATCAACTGTTTCTTCAACTGTTTTGTCAACAATTATGTTACTCCCTACATTGACAAACATTATTTTGCTTTCTTTGATTGTACCTTTTACAAAAATGCCATTTACAACAGGCACAAGAGTTTCCGAGTTGTTTTCCACTTTTTCCATTTCCTTCACAGCACTTTGCATATTTTTTATTTCAACAAGCTGCGAGTCAAGATTCTGGAGTGTAGATTCAAGCTGTTTTATCTGCTGTTCCATAACTTGGAACTCCATAAACTTCCTCTGTAGTTTCTCTTCTTTTGTTTTTTCATTTTCAGGCATAATTAATCACCAATGTTCATTAAATGATTTTATTTTTCACTTAAATAGCCTTGCATTTTTTATTAGTGTAATTTTTATCGGCTTTAAACTTTTATCAACTTTATTATATGAGCTGAGGAAGCACAGGCGCATTTTTATTTTTTTAATTTTATTATTTGTTCAGTACACTCACAGATTCTTCATCGTGGATACATTTTATTGCTTCTGCAAGAAGTGGTGCTATTGAAAGAACAACAAGATTGCTGACCTTCAGGTCTTTTGGAATAGGAATTGAATTTGTAACAATAACTTCTTTGATTGGAGAGTTGTTCAATCTTTCAACTGAGGGTGGAGAAAGTATTGCATGTGTGGCTGCAATGTAAATATCAAGCGCTCCTGCTTTTTTAAGAACTGATGCAGCCTCACACATTGTTCCTGCAGTGTCAATCATGTCATCAAGTATTATCACATTTTTTCCCTTTACTTCTCCGACAATATTAGTTATTGCAACTTCATTATGCTTCGGCCTTCTTTTGTCAAGAATTGCTATTGATGCATCCATTTCTGACGCAAGCTTGCTCGCTCTTTTTACTCCGCCTGTATCAGGGCTTGCTATGACAAGATTGCTTAGCTTTTTTCCTTCAAGATATTTTTTTATTATTGGAAGAGCATAAAGATGATCAAGAGGAATATCGAAGAATCCCTGAACCTGCCCGCTGTGGAGGTCTATTGTTAATATCCTATCAGCTCCTGCAGCAACAAGAAGATTTGCAACAAGCTTTGCTGTGATTGGTTCTCGGGGAGCTGCTTTTCTATCCTGTCTCGCATATCCATAATATGGAAGAACTGCTGTAACCCTGTCTGCTGATGCTCTTTTTAATGCATCAATCATTATCGACAATTCAACAAGATTGTGATTGACTGATTTTGAAGTAGGCTGTATAACGAAAGCATCACATCCCCTCACATTTTCCTCGATTTTTACGTAGATTTCCCCATCAGCAAATGGTTTTACTGTGGCTTTTCCCAAAGGAACATTTAGGGAAAAAGCAATTTCAGAAGCAAGCTCTTTGTGTGCATTTCCCGTAAATATTTTAAGAGTTCCTGTTTTCATTGTAATTAAAGAAATATGTTACATTTATATAGTTTTATGATTTATTTTCCTGCTGATTTTCATTGGTAATTTCACTGGCAGTTTCGTCCATATTTTCGCCAGTAATTTTATTGATATTTTCATCCGTATTTTTCTTCTCTTTATTTTTCCCTGCACTTTTTGCTTTGGTTTTTTTCGCCTTTGCTCTCATTTCTTTTTTCTCCTTTTTCTCTCTCACTTCTTCTTCTGCATCTTCTTTTGCTTCTTTTTCCTGATTTGCAATTATATCTTCCTCAGAAATTGAAAGATCTGTGGGCTTGACAACTGCAAGAGTTATATCAATATCCCCAAAATGTATTTCTTGAAAAAGGTCAATTTTTCTCTGGCTCGTAAGATGAAGAAGGGGTATAAAAGTCATCACCTTGTCAATTCTTTCTTCTGAAGGAACAAGCTGCGAAAATTTTAATTTTCCTTTTTCTCTTTGATAGAGATATGCATGAATTCTGTCATAAAGTTTTGTTATAATTATATCAATATCTACATGGTGTTCAGGAAGATGCAATTTTATTTCTGGTATCTCCCTCATTACCCTCCTGTGTTTTACTTCAAGTGCTCTCTGCAGCGCAGAAACAAGGTCGTAGACTGAAACTTTTCTTTTTCTTGGCTGAGGCGTTCTTGGAATAAGCTTGAATTCTTCTCCTTCTGGAACTTCAGACATTACCTGCTGTTCGGCCTCGAGCTCTTCATAGAATTCTTCTTCAGACATTTCGTCTGTTGCAATAAGAAGCTTGTCAAAATCGGATACATCATCTCTAACTAATTTTATTGCTTTAATTTTCAAGAGTATTGCTGCGGCAAGAATTACTTTCCCGGAAATTCTGAAATCCATTTCTTTGAGCTGTCTTACCATCTGCAGGAATTTTTCTGCAATAACTCCAAGGTCTATGTTCCAGGGGTCCATTTCCTCTGACTTTACCAGTTCTTGGACCATAGTCTGCCAGGTAATATCATCTTTATCAAAGATAATTTGTATTATTTTGTCCTGCATGCCAATATAACCAACATAGTGAATATAAAAAATTATTTATAGCGACAAACTAATGATATGGATAATGAAAAAACTTAGTGATATTAATCCAATTTCCGATTTCAGTAGTGAGACTATCGGGAAAAAGAAAGATGTCCTATTGTACGTCGAAGAGCCGCTGGTAAATGCTTGTGAAATATTTTATGAAAAGAACATAGAAACTTACATGTCAAATGCCAATAAGAACAGCATAGGACATAGTGGTTATTGTTATTTGAGCATTGTATATGATAACTTAAGTGAGAAAAATAAAGAGATATGCGAAAGGTTATGCAAAAGTGGAAAAGGGAAAATAGGGAAGGCAAGAGATGGAAAAACAGGCATTGTGGAATTCAGACTCCATACAAATGACATTGATTTGGATATAGCATACGTTGAAAAGTTCTTCGTTGAAATTGCCAATGAATTTAAGAATCAGGAATTGACATGGGGATTTTTAAGTGTGACTAGTTATGCAACCAAACTTCTAAGAATGCCTGCAGAAGATGAAAATGTAAAGAAGTTAATTTACACAATTATAAATGAAGGAGACCCTTACGGCAGATATTATGACAAAAAATCAAGATTGATATTTGTAAGCAAGGAATTTTACAACAAATGGGAAAAATCCCACTGAATGCCTTGGTTTAATTTGACAAATATTTAAAAACGAACCTGTGTTCTGATAATTTTTGATGGCCCGTGGTCTAACCGAAATCTTTAAGAAAGATTTCACAGAAACAGATGCAGTATAAAGCTGCATGCCGTGATTAAGCAGAAACATTAAATAATCGCGGAAGATGCTAACATGGGTACATACATAAACAAAAGGGCCCGTGGTCTAGCCCGGTATGACGTCTCCTTTACACGGAGAAGGCCACCGGTTCAAATCCGGTCGGGCCCATTTTATATTTCTGGCTAAATTTTTTCATTTTCAAAGTATTAAGAGAACCAATGCCCAATCTTTTTTCAACAAGATTTATAAACAAACTTTAAATTCTTTATAGTGTGGCAATTACCGTTCTCGTGGCAATTACCAGAAATGGAAAAATACCTGAGAATTGAGTATTGCGTGCGGTCGTAGTCTAGCGGTAGGACACGTCCCTGCCACGGACGTAACCCGAGTTCGAATCTCGGCGGCCGCATTCGCACAATACCGCAAAAAACAGCTAAGCAAGGCTTGGGCCTGTAGCTTAACCGTGGCTATCCTCTTTCAAGAGGATAGAACCCAGAAACGTCCTTTCTCCGAAAGGACAGCTTTCCTGCGGAAAGGCAGTGCCTAAATGGGCCTGTAGCTTAGTCTGGTGGAGCGCCGGTCTTATATGGCTACGCTTCAAACAAAATGAAGATAACTGGCTTAAGCAAGCCGGTGGTCGCCGGTTCAAATCCGGCCAGGCCCATCATTTGCTGTACGTCGGCGCAAACTGACGTCAGCTCTGCTCCGTTGGTGTAGTCCGGCCAATCATCCGGCCCTTTCGACTGCGGAAAATGGGATTTTCCTAGTTGTCTTTCGCAGAAAGACAGGCCGGGACCCGGGTTCGAATCCCGGACGGAGCATTACGAAGTAAGCGACGTACGGCGCCAGAAAACTGAAAAGTTTTCTCTTGCCGGACGGAGCATTTTTTTATTTTAAAAAATAAAAATATTTTTAGCACATCTTTAAAAAGAGATGTACTAACCTAAGAGAAGCTTACGGAGGTCGTATAATAATGAAGAGAAGCTCCCGCAGATGGAAGAAAAAGAAACAAATGCGCTGGAAGTGGCAGCGTAAAAGAATGAAGAAAGAGAAAAGAAGAAGAAAGATGAAGAGTGGTTAATACCAATAATCATTTTCTTTTTGCTATATTTTTCAGATTGCAATAATTGAATCAAAACCTATTTAAAAATTATTTTTTTTATTCTGCAGATTCAGAAGATTCTTCTGCAGAAACCATTTCTTCAAGAGAACCTTCATCAACACTTTGCAAATCTGCTTCTGTTAAAATAGATGAATTTTCTGAATAAGGGATTTCTCCAGGTTCATAGATTTTTCCTGTAATTGTATCAACCAATACAAATTCTTTTCCTTCATCAATATGAAGAGTGTCAACAAGAGTTCCATCAACATCCATCTTTTGCTTGAATCTTGCACCTTTGTCAATGTGCCCATAAAGCACTACATATTTTGCAAGTCTGCTTCCCTTCATTGATTTAAGTTTTGTAATTTCTTTTATTGCTCTGCTGTATAGTTCTTTATTTTCTGTTGGCATTGGTTCAAAAAACCTTGCAAGATTTTTTGAGTCGGGTTCCTCGTGCTGTATTTGAATTATATATTTTGGATTTGCATTTATTATTTTGTCTATTACACCATTTTCTTCTATTAGTTCGTAAATTGCTTTCTGAACTTTATCATAATCCTCTTTTGCCACCCCTGTAATTTTGGAAATTTTCTCATCCATATTTTTTGTTTTTGTAAATGGAAGAAGAATTACTGCAGTGTCGACATTTTCCCCCCTTTCAACTCTTTCTCCATTTTTGTAAAAATGAACAATTGGACTTTCGATATAAGGAAGATTGCTTTCTCTGAAAAGTTGTGCCGGATTTTTTATATCAGTTGAATAGGATTTCCAGATTTCTTCATGATAAACTTCCCCATTTCCTGGAATCACTCCTGCAACAGGATGTGAAACTGTGCGACTTAGCAAAGAATCAATTGTTTTCGTTGTGTCATTGGAAGAATCTTTTATGAATTTTTTATGAGAAGGAGCATTTGATTTTCCGGCTTCGTAAATTCCCTTGAAATATTCTGTTTCGAAATCGTCATTGCTTTTTCCGCTGATTTCTTTTTTTATTGATTCTGTAAATGTTCTTTCTGCAGGGCCGTACATGTCTCCGGCAAGATAAATGTTAGTTCCGTAAGGCAGAGTTCTGACCAGAGTATCAAGCTTTCCTGCTCTTCCATGAAAATCAGTTCCTACACCTATAAGACTGCTCATATAAATTGATAAGCCCTTTTCAGTATATAAATCTTGTTATAGTCATAACTTGATAGTAACAAATACAAAGGAGAACTTCTTTTTTCCCTGAACAATCAAAAATACAGAGACGCAAGCTTTATAAATGGGTCACAATTCCCAAAGAGGACTGCGGTATACTTTCCGCATAGATCATCTCCCATTCTGAACATAAATGTGTACTTGAAATCATAATCAAGTATGAATGAGTCATGTCATGCAATTTCTGAGTTTGAACTCGCTATATTAGCTTTAAGTTTCAGTAAATATTAGTCAGCCGTATATAATACCCGTTGATCCTGCGGGCGGCTGCTGCTAGTAGGATTCGATTAAGCCATGCAAGTCAGATCGCAAGATCGGCGCAATGCTCAGTAACACGTCATTAATCTGCCCTAAGGACTGGGATAACTTCGGGAAACTGAATGTAATACCGGATATGGGAAGGATACTGGAATGTTTCTTCCTTCAAAGGCAACACCTTAGGATGAGATGGCGGCGGATTAGGTAGTTGGTGAGGTAACGGCCCACCAAGCCCGAGATCCGTAGGGGCCTTGAGAGAGGTAGCCCCGAGAAGGGCACTGAGATACTGGCCCTAGCTCCACGGAGTGCAGCAGGCGCGAAACCTCCCCAATGTGCGAAAGCGTGAGGGGGGAATCCTACGTGCTTATGCGTTTAGCATAAGCTTTTGCCAAAGGCAAATACTTTGGCGAATAAATGGTGGGCAAGACGGGTGCCAGCCGCCGCGGTAACACCCGCGCCATGAGTGGCAGCCACATTTATTGGGTCTAAAGCGTTCGTAGCCGGTTTGGTAAATCTTCTGTGAAATTGTCAGGCTTAACTTGACAGTGTGCAGGAGAGACTGCCAGACTAGAAACCGGGAGGAGCTAGAAGTATTCTTGGGGGAGCGGTAAAATGCTATAATCCCAAGAGGACTACCTGTGGCGAAGGCGTCTAGCTAGAACGGATTTGACGGTGAGGAACGAAAGCTGGGGGAGCAATCCGGATTAGATACCCGAGTAGTCCCAGCTGTAAACGCTGCGAGCTAGGTGTTGCATATTCTTCGTGAATATGCAGTGTCGAAGCGAAGGCGATAAGCTCGCCACCTGGGAATTACGGTCGCAAGACTGAAACTTAAAGGAATTGGCGGGGGAGCACCACAAGGGGTGCGGCGTGCGGTTTAATCTAACTCAACACAGAACATCTTACCAGAGTCGACGGCAGGATGAAGGTCAGTCTAAATGGTTTACCTGACGAGCCGAGAGGTAGTGCATGGCCGTCGCCAGCTCGTGCCGCAAGGTGTCCTGTTAAGTCAGGCAACGAGCGAGACCCGCATTCATAATTGCTAACAGCTTCATCGAAGGACTGAGCACATTATGAACACTGCCCGTGAAAACGGGAGGGAGGTGCGGGCAACGGTAGGTCTGTATGCTCCGAATACTCTGGGCTACACGCGCGCAACAATGGTAGGGACAATGGGATGCAACACCGAAAGGTGAAGCTAAACCTCTAAACCCTATCCAAGTCCAGATTGAGGGTTGTAACTCACCCTCATGACGATGGAATCCCTAGTAATCGGGTGTCAACAGCGCCCGGTGAATATGTCCCTGCTCCTTGCACACACCGCCCGTCAAACCAACCGAGCAGGGTTTGGGTGAGACATAGCTTATTGGTTATGTCGAATCTGATCTCAGTGAGGTGGGTTAAGTCGTCACAAGGTAGCCGTAGGGGAACCTGCGGCTGGATCACCTCCTTTTATTTTTTTTCAAATTCATTTGCATGACATGATTCATTTTTCATATTCCTCATATCAAGTGAGTGAACGGTTACCGATTGGGCCCGTAGCTCAGCGGTAGAGCGCCGCCCTTGCAAGGCGGAGGCCTCGGGTTCAAAATTTATGCTCACACGCCTGTGGGGGCATAGTGAAAGTCCCGACGGGTCCATTCATACTCAAAAAATATAAAAAAATATCATTGAGAAAACGTGCAAATCGTTACGCGCCAAGTAACGATTGAAGGGTCATAGATAGGGCTTATATTCCTATTGATGAAAGGCCGTAGGTAAACAAAGAGATTTTTGGAATTTACGCTATTAGGTGGATGACTTGGCTCCAGCGCTGAAGAAGGATGTGACAAGCTACATTATGCCGGGGGAAGACGCACGTAGTCTTTGAACCTTGGATTTCCTAATGTGACTTCATTATATACTCCGTAAGGAGAGGGAACTTGGGGAATCGAAACGTCCTAGTACCCATAGGAAAAGAAACTAATAAGGATGCTGTTAGTAAGGGCGATTGAAAGCAGCATAGGGCAAACTGAATCCTACCAGCAATGGCAAGGAGATGTGGTGTTTTATGACCTCCTTTTAGTCCTTAAGCAGAAATCAAAGTCTTCTGGAAAGAAGTGCCATAGAGGGTGATAGCCCCGTAGATGGCTTGCAAAAGGATGTGGAGAGTTCATGAGTACTGTTTATCGGATATTAAGCAGGAAATCGGGAGATATTAACTTCCAACCCTAAATACGTCTGGAGACCGATAGAGGATAAGTACCGTGAGGGAAAGTTGAAAAGAACCCTTAACGGGGAGCAAAAAGATCCTGAAACCTAATAGCTATTTTAGAGATAGGGCTCTAAGGAGTTCTATCGTTCGTTTCGAATAACGTGCCAGGGAGTTTATTCAAGTGGCGAGGGTAATTCTGTTAAGGAAGTACTCAAAGCGAAAGCAACCAGCCCGCAAGCAATGAGGGACGGCGTATGAAAATGCGTGAAGTCACTTGGATATGACCCGAAGCCTGACGATCTAGTCCTTAGTAGGGTGAAGTGCGGGTAAAACCGTGTGGAGGCCCGAAGAGGTTCTACGTGCAAGTGTTCTTCTAACTTGGGACTAGGGGTGAAAAGCCAATCGAGTCAGGCGATAGCTGGTTCCTACCGAAGTTGGCCGCAGTCAAGTGCCAGAGGAGATAGCTTGAATGGTATAGATACGGATCAGAGATTTAGGCCTCGAAAGGGGTCGGTTTCTTGTCCAACTCAGAATGTCCAAGCGTTGTAGATTCTGGTAAACGGGGATCCGGGGTAAGCTTGGGTCTCGAAAGGGGAACAGCCCAGACTGCAGTTAAGGTCCCAAAGTCATAGTTAAGTGTTAAAGGGAGAAGGGTGTCTATTTTCCCAGACAGCGAGGAGGTTGGCTCAGAAGCAGCCACCCTTTAAAAAGTGCGTAACAGCTTACTCGTCAAGAGAATAGGCCTTGAAAATGGACGGGGCTAAACTATGCACCGATACTGCAGACGTCTAACAAAGACAGTGGTAGGTATGGCGACTTGTGAGGGCAGAAGTGCCTTCGAAAGGAGACATGGACCTCATAAGTATGAGAATCCTGGCGGTAGTAAGATCAGAGTAGAGTGAGAATCTCTATCACCGAAAGGGCAAGGGTTCCTTGACAATGTAGTTCAGTCAAGGGTAAGTTGGTCCTAACTGTATCCATAACATGGAATACGGGAAAGGGAAACAGGTTAATATTCCTGTACTATGCGTGTACGCGCGGCAACGCAGGCCTTGTTTCTGACACTTTGGGCTAGGCTGACACAAATTGTTATTTGTGTTAATCAGATTAAATCAGGGGAGTATTGTAACGATGAGAACCTGATCAAAGCTGAGAACAGCAGTGTTCTGCACTGTTCAGTTAATGCCTTGAGTTCATAAAAAGGAAACATGGAAGGATCACGCATATCCATACCCAGAACCAGCACTGGTGCCCCTAGGTAAGAAGCCTAAGGTGTGATGGATGAATGCTCGCGAGGGAATTCGGCAAATTAGCCCCGTATCTTCGGTATGAGGGGTCCCTGCTCTTGTGTCCTCAGGATGCGAAAGCAGGGTTCAATAACTAGGATGGTCGGACTGTTTAACAAAAACTTAACTTTGTGCGAAGCTGTAAAGCTGTGTATACAAAGTGATGTCTGCCCAGTGCCAGTACTTCAAACCTCTTTTCAAGGAGGCTAAGAGCTGGTAAACGGCGGGAGTAACTATAACTCTCTTAAGGTAGCGTAATACCTTGCCGATTGAATGTCGGCTTGCATGAATGGCATAACTAGATCATCACTGTCCCCGCGAGGAATCCACCGAACGCCATGTCTGGTGCAAATTCCAGAGATCTCCAGTGGGAAGCGAAGACCCCGTGAAACTTTACTGTAGCCTGTAGCTGCAACGTGAACCCTAATGTGTAGGGTAGCTGGTAGTCGCTAAAGCGTAGTCGCCAGATTACGTGTAGACGAAAATGAAACACCAGTCTTCAGGATTTACGCTGCTAACCTCGTAAGAGGGACAGCTATTGGTGGACAGTTTGGCTGGGGTGGCACGCTGTTGAAATCATATCAACAGCGCCCAATGTTCGGCTCAGGAGGGTCAGAAATCCTCCGTAGAGTGTAAGGGCAAAAGCCGGACTGATTGAAACTTGAACAATAAGAGATTCAAACACGAAAGTGTGGCCTAGCGAACCTCAATGTCCTTATTGATAGGGGCTTGAGATGACAGAAAAGTTACTCCGGGGATAACAGAGTTGTCGCGCCCGAGAGTTCATATCGACGGCGCGGCTTGCTACATCGATGTCGGCTCTTCCTATCCTGGTCGTGCAGAAGCGGCCAAGGGTGGGGGTGTTCACCCATTAAAAGGGATCGTGAGCTGGGTTCAGAACGTTGCGAGACAGTTTGTTTGATATCTACTGGAGATGTTGGTGTCTGAGCGGAAGGACTATCTAGTACGAGAGGAACGGTAGTTCGAAGCCTCTGGTGTATCGGTTGTCCAACAGGGCAGGCCGAGCAGCTACGCTTTAACGGATAAGAGCTGAAAGCATCTAAGCTCGAAGCCGACCGTGAAAATAGACACCGTAGAACACGAGTACAACACTCGTTTGATGGAACCGGTGTGTACGCACCAAGGTAACGAGGTGTTCAGCATGCGGTTCCCAATAGTTCGTGCCCAAAATTCTTCAGTTTACTTACGGCCTTTTCATTTTATTTTTTCTTTTGGCATTTTTTTCATTTACAAAATAATTAGATATAGTGATAGCTGTAAAGAAAAATATTAGAATAATAGAAAATCAGAAATAATAAATAAAATCTGTTCTTGTTTTATTTTCCGAAAACTCTGTACATCAGCACTGCATACAGCACAACAAACACAACAATGAAATACCAAATATATTGCTGCACAAATGCAGAGATGTAGGCGCCGATGATTACTCCAAAAAGTGCAAGTGCAATCTTGAATATTGCAAAATCTCCCAAGGTCATGCCGTGAATTTTTTTTTCAGTCCATTTCATTAAACCCATATGAACCACCTCAGTAAAAATATAGACCAATATAATTATAAAAGTTGTTATTTTGTATTGTTAATATTATAATAATTATAAAAGAAATAATTTTTATATTAGTCTCAAAAATATGATATTATGCTACTCGTAGAATTTTTCGGATATCTTGCAGCGCTTTTGACAACCCTATCATTTGCTCCCCAGGCATTCAAGATA
>Ga0210050_1003764_pt1 | contig 13186 bp, 10 predicted proteins | sample CryGey132114_all_FD_185463 | JGI IMG/M metagenome (GOLD analysis project Ga0210050, IMG submission 185463) | Groundwater microbial communities from aquifer - Crystal Geyser CG22_combo_CG10-13_8/21/14_all (SPAdes) (version 2) | ecosystem: Environmental > Aquatic > Deep subsurface > Groundwater ...
AAGTGTCTTGGTTATCGAACTCCTGCTGAGGTCTTCTTGAACCAAGTGTTGCACTTCGAATGTGAATCCACATCCCCGCCTGCGCGAGGATGACAACAAAATGTGAGAATGATGATAATGAAATGTGTTTCACAACCTCTTCGGAATTTTTACTTTTTGCAGCTTTTTCTTCAGCGCGAAGTAGACTTCAACTGGGCGGCCTTCAGCTTTCCAGGCATCTACAAAAAGTTCGCGGGCTTGTTTTTTGGTGAGCACTTTATCCATCAGGGCATAGTAGAGTTTATCGCCAAGGATATAGCCAATAGCATGGGTAATGGCGATGAAGAGATCAATGCGAACGCGAAACAGTTCTGTAAACTCTAGGGGCTGTCCTTTTTTTTCCATGTTTAAATATTCAACTACATAATGGGCGGCCTCGTGCTCTGTTGCCCTATTCATAGGCACTTCAGAGGAACGGAAATACTGCACAAGTTCACGAAATTCATGATCATGAAAACATTTTCGTTTGTGATTTATAATTTTTGAACCAAAAAAACCTAAGGCTTCGTGCAAAATGTTAGCATAAAAAGCATCCACCAAATCTCTGGGTTCTTCGTCACCAGAAAGAATATGCTTGATACAATGACTTGCTTCTTCAGCAGCGTGATTGAGAGATAAGTTAGAAAGATAAACAAAACGCGCTTTAGCAATATAATAACTTTCGCTGGAAAGAATTTGCTCTTTGATGGTTTCGATTTCGTCTTTGGTAAAGCGTTTTGTAGCGCGAAGTTTTTTCAGGAAACTCAAATCACCAGCAGTAAAAATTTCAACTGATTCCAAATCTTCTTCCGAAATGCTTAAGTTTAGAAACTTGCAAATCTGCTGAACCAAATCGATGAAGCTGTGTTTTGCATCTGCATAATCAATTTCACCCTCTTCGTGCTCCAGCCAGTTGATATAGGAACGCTGGCAAACCACAGGTGGCGTATGCATGCGGCAGAAACTGTTTTCATTAATTTGCACTACTTCAACTCTGTCGTACGCACCCTTCTCTGCAAGTTTCCAATAAATACTTTCGCTGTTTTGATAGAGAATCAAATCTGATTTTTCATTTTTCTTTTTGGCTTTTAAGATTTTTTTCACATCTTTTGGCAAATGCTGAGGTGCAATGTGCAAGTCTCCGATAAAGACAAACAGCTTGTCGTTGGGATGCTGATCCATAAGATCAACCAGCAATTTTGCTGTAGCTTCATCACGCTTTTGAACACTTGAACCATTTTTTGCGGCATCAATCGCCTTGATGGGAATGTTGTGATATTTACAAAAATCAAAAAGAGGCTTGAAGCTATCCCACAAATCAAAAACCCAATGTTCTTGGAGTTTTATTTTTTTCAAAAAGAGAGCTTCTGAAATTTTTCCTGCAAGGTATTGATCCAAAACCTTTTGATGTTTTGCATGCAAGAGCTCTAAACCAACGACAAATGATTTCGTTTCTTTTGAAACAAGTTTGAGAACACGAAGAAATGAACGCTGAGATTGATTGCACGTGTGATAATCGCCAACGTAGATAATATCTGCCTTTAAGACGGCTTCAATCATTTTTTCTGGCGTTACTGCTTTTTGATATTTCGAAACATTTCTTTTGTATGTTGCTTCATATCGATCAAATGCAGGTTCTTTGACCAAAATTGAATCTTCGATCTGCCTTTTATTTCGAAAAAATAATTTTTTTTGAAGTTGAAGTAACTCTTGTCGTGGCGAAAGGGTCAAAGTGAACTCCCATACATTTAGGGTGTATTGACAATTAGCTTTCTGTCATTCTGAGCAAAGCGAAGAATCTACTATATTTGCGAGGAGATCCTTCACTACGTTCAGGATGACAATTGTGAATAGAAAAGGTTGTTAGATCAATACCTAGTCTTTAATTGTCAACACGCCTTAGTAATTAAAAATTATGTTGAAAAACCCAATGTCAATCCTAGCAAGTAATTGTTCCGATCGCCGGGAAGAAAATTGAACTGATTCACACGTTCGTAGCCAGCTTGCAATGCCCAGTTTAAGCGATCAAACCATTCTTGATGATACTCCATTTGTAATCGGTATCTCTTTTCATGAACCAGATTTCCGTCTGTTCGTCTCTCGTATGCCGTACTCAATTTTGTCCACTGCTTAGGACTTACAAAATATCGATGTGTAAGGTAAACGCCGTTTCCATTCGTCCCAATTGAATGGCCAATGGATTGTCCACGATAATATAAGCCTGAAGGATAGCTTCCAGCATAAGCAATGGCATTCGTTCTTGCCCATTCAAGGCTGAGGTCCGATTTTTCACTCCCCGCAAAACGCGGTATAGCAACACCTGCTAGCTGCAAGATATCTCGTTTATTAATGAGAACAGGGTCACAGCAATCTTCCCAATATCCTTCCACGTAGGTTTCAAGCTCAAGCTTTGGAATACGCCAACGAAGTTCCGTAATAAATCCTCGGTTCACTTTCCCATTTCCAGATCCTGTCAGTTCATCTGAAAAATAATTCAGCGGAGACCAACTTCCTCTTCCCTCACCTCCAAATTGAATCACCTGCCCCAAACCAAACTCAAAACGCTTGTGGGGTTTGAAGGAAGTTTTTATTCCCTGAAGAATGGAATAGGGAAAAGTTCGATTGCTATCAAGAAAGGTGAGAAAAAAATCAGTTCTAGTTGGGCCAAGGTGTTTGAGAAAACCCGGCAGAAGAACGGGATGACTATTTGCAACTCTGAAAAGATAATAAGGTCTTGTGTTCCCAGAAAGAAGCATGGAGCCACTTTCACCTTGTCCCCATCGCACCGTGTCGGCACCAAGTTCGATCTCCAGTTTTTGTGCGTTAAATTTAAGGTAGGCACGTTTTACATAAGCATCTATTTTTTTTTCGGTGCCCAGAGATTCTGAAGAGAGCAAAAGTGTGGGTTCAAAATTAAAACTGACCCAAGAATATGGAGACCCCTTCACTCCCGCTGAAAGAGAACCATGATGACCTCGATCAGAAAAATCCCCTTCACGCTCAGCCAAAAGAGGATTGAGTCTTGCATTTGTAACCCAAGGAATACCTCGCGCGTAGGAATTGGTATAAAGATATTTTGAAGTCAAACTTACCTTGGGCTCACGCGAAAGCTCTAATTGCTTTTGCAAAAGTTCAGCATAAACTTTACTTTCTCCGCTAAACTCATAGCCCTGCAACGCTGCTAGAACAGCACCTGCTGAGACCTTCTTTATTCCACGAATCCAAGAAATCTGAGGATTAAGATCTGCCAATCGTTGAATCCAAATATATTCAAGGTTAGTGGGGTCAATATAATATTCGTTCCCCGCGGGTTTCTCTTCAGTTCCGGCCTTATATGAAGTAAGCCCCACAAGGGCAAGATTGAGTGAGCTCACAAGCGCCATCGCAACATTTCGAAAAGTGTGATCACCAACGGCATAAACTCGTGGTGCATAGAAACTGATGCTAAAAAAAGTGGTGATGATTAAAAAAAAGAGTTTTCGTTTCATAAAGAGAGGCGGGCATTTTCTTTTTGAGCTAGGGGAATATAGTCTGTTTTAGAAAGGCGGTAATACTCTTCCAAAATTTCTTCAATCAGTGGCGACCATCTGTGTTTACCGGCGTATGCTATAGAATTTTCTCGAAGCCGTGAGCGAATAGAGGAGTCAGAAATAATCCACTGAAGTTTTCGTGCTAACGCAACATGATCTCCATTTGGGAAAAGAAGCATGCCGCTCCCATAGGCTGCTTGAACAAGTTCAGAGGAACCTCCATCGTCACTGGTTATTACCGGCAGCCCTGAAGCCATAGCCTCCAGAATAGCATTGCCAAAGGTTTCCGTGTCTGATGGGTAAACGAAAATATCTGAAGAAGCATAAACTTTGTTTAAAATGTCACGGCTAATGTGGCCCAAAAAACGAGCGTTCGGAATATGACGTCTTAGATATGACTCCATCGCACCTTGCCCTGCAAAAACCCATACAATATTTTCATGTGTCTTTTTTAAAATTTTGGAAGCTCGCGCCAATTCTTTGAGGCGTTTCTCTTTTACCAAGCGTCCAGCATATAAAATAATGACGCTCTCTTTTTCCGCTCCCATTTTTTTTCTCCATTCTAAGGAACAATGTTCGGGAGAGAAAAGTTCGGGCTCCACACCTCGTGCCCACTGCTTCATGGGTGGACAAATGTTATGGTCATGTAATTCGCGGATGATATGCTGAGTTGGCACCAAAAGAAGATCAAACTTATTATAAAATTTTTGAAGCAAATGTTTTGCGAGTGGAACAAGAGGCAAAGCGTAAAGAGAAAACAGTTTCGTAAGGTGACTGTGATAAATGCCGATCAAGGGAATTTTTTTTGCGCTGGCATACATGGCGCCAACGTGCCCCGCTCTACACGGTGTTGAGACATGGATAACGGTTGGAGCAAATTCGTCGAGCCGTTTAAAAACAGGGCTTTTTCTACTGAGGCAAAGACGATAATCCCAGTATAAAGGCCAAGGAATACTTGAAAGCTTAAAACGCTCTCCGTATTCGTAGTTCCAGATTTCATCAAATTGAGTGCTTAAAACTAAAAAAGGAATTTTTCTCCGTTCAAGTTCATCCGTAATTTTTGTGAGGGTCTTCGTTGCTCCGTCATAAGCTTGGCGAAAGTTAAACGCGACAATAGCCACGCGAGGTTTTGGTTTTGAACTTGTCATAGGCGGCAGAAAATGTCACAACTTGCGCGCTTTGTCAAAAGCCATTGATTATAAGTATTTGCAGCCACTATGAACTTTCAAAAGAGTATAACAATTTGCGACATCACAACTTTTTGGTCTGAGAACGGCGGCGGCATACGTTCTTACTTAACGGCAAAGCAAGCTTTTTTTCTTCAGCATCCTTCTCTTAAACACATTTTAATTATTCCAGGAAAATCCAACGAAGTGATTGTGTTGAAGAATACGAAAATCTATATTTTAAAAGCTCCTTATTTTCCGTTTCAACAATCATATCGTATTTTGTTTCGCCCGTTTGCCATACGAGAAATCTTGCGCAAAGAACAGCCGAACATCATTGAAGTGGGAAGCCTTTACTTCATTCCTTGGATTTGTTTTTGGGCAAGTCGAAAACAAAAAGTAAACATTGTTACTTACTTTCACTCCCACATTGTAAATTCCTACATATCACCTTTCTTCCAACGTTTTGGCACTTCTCTTCATCGTTTTGCAAAGCAAGCAGCTTGGAAGTATTTATCCTCTCTTCATCAAAAGTTTGATCATGTGTTTGTTGCTACTTCATTTCTTGAACAAGAATTACAAGATCATCAGATCAAAAATACTTCTGTCGTGCCACTTGGAGTGGATCACGCTGTTTTTTTTCCAGCTGAAACAGAAAAAGAGCCAAGACATCATCTCTTGTTTGTTGGTCGTTTGAATAAAGAAAAAGGTGTTGATTTTCTGCTTCAAAGCTTAGACGACATTTTCGCTCACAATGATTGCACGCTTACTCTTTTAGGTGCTGGCCCAATGAGAAAAGAAGTTGAGGAGGCACAAAAGCAATTTCCGTCACTTGTTTATCTTTCATCAATAAAAAATAAAAGTGAACTTTTAAAACTCTATCAAAAAGCCGATATTTTTTTAGTTCCTGGAACTGCAGAAACGTTTGGTCTAGCAACCTTAGAAGCCATGGCCTGTAAAACTGCAGTTGTAGCTCCAACAGAAACCACGAGTGAGCTTTTTACTTTGGAGGGCGCTGGAGAAAGTTATCAAAAAAATTCAAGCCGTGACTTCGCTGAAAAAATACAAACTGTTTTGGCTGAAAAAGAGAAATATAAAACTGCAGCTCACAAAGCTTCGCAAAATTTTTCTTGGAATAAAACGTTTGAAAAAATCTTATTTATTTATCAAAACCTTGAGCAAGAAATATGAAAACAAACTGCCTCATTTCACTTCACGATGTCACACCTTGTTTTGCTAGCGAAGTAAAAACAATGGTAGATACGCTTCATCAACTCAACATTTCTCGTTTTTCACTTTTGGTCGTGCCTTTTTATCATCAGCAGTACAAACTTTCTGACTTTCCAGATTTTGTTACCTCCCTTCAAGAACTTGAAGCATCGGGCGCCGAAATTATTCTGCATGGCTTTCATCACCTTGAACTTACTCCAAATACAAAAGCGTTCCATCGCTTTGCCACCGGTGGTGAAGGTGAATTTGCTGAACTTGATCAAAAAGCTACAAAACATTTATTGCAAGAAGGCTTGGAAGAACTTCATCGCTGCAAGCTTTCACCAAAAGGATTTATTCCACCGGCTTGGCTTGACAACCCTCACCTTTTAAACGAACTTTCACAGCTTGATCTTCACTTTAGTGAAACGCATTTTTATCTCCACGAAACAAAAACGAAACAAAAAACATTTTCACCGGTTATGACTTACATTCACCGAAAGCCTATCAGACGTGAACTTGCCATACTCTACAACGCATTTCTAAAGCATACTTTTCCTTTCTTTTCCTTTCCCAGAATCGCACTTCATCCTCCTGATGTGAGAAATAAAAGAATATGGAATCAAATGAAATCTACACTTCGTTTTCTAAACCAAAAAGTTGATTTTATCAGCAACTCAGACTTGATACATTTTCATGACTAAACAAAAATGGAAAAAAATATTTCAAGTTTTTTTAGGAATTGCAGGTATAGGCGGTTCACTGTCTACCCTTGTCTTTTTCATGGTATCGAATACCTTTTCGTTTCCGCCACTTAAAATTACTCTTCTCATTTCTCTTCTTATTATTATTGAAATTTTAGCCAGAAGCCTACGTCTGAAAAAACTTCTTTCTTATAGCAAATTTTCACTTCCACTTTGGAAAAGTATCAAGATCAACCTTGTCGGCGACGTTTTTGCTTCAATCACCCCAGCGCGAGTTGGTGGAGAAATTTCAAGAGCAAGCTTTTTGCAAAAACACTGCAACGGCTTGAAAATGGCTTCATTTAAACTTGTTGCGGAAAACGCAAATGATTACATTTCACTATTTTTTCTAGTGGCTTTGTTTGGATCTTATCTTCTCTTCACTTCCACGGAAGCGTTGATGCAAAAAAATATTTTTGTTGCTCTGCTTGTTTTTGGTCTTATTATTTCTTCCCTCACTGGAGTTCTGTTTATTCTTGTTCGAAAAAAAATTCTTCCTCGGAATTTTTCACATTTTAGCTACAGACCCGAACTTCTTCTTTACACTTCCATCCACCACATTATTCGCATTGGAATGCTTCCTCTTCTTTTAAGTTTTTTTTCTTCATCACTTTTTGATGCAGCAACATTTGCCTGGTCATTCTTTTTTATTTATGCTTTCAACCTGCTTCCTTTGCCTAGCGGCGGCGGAACCATTGAACTGAGTTTCACTCACATTTTTGATAACGCGTTGGGAAATAATCTTGCAACTGCTCTTATTTGGTGGCGGATGTTTTCGCATTATAGTTACGTTATTCTAGGAAGCGCATTCCTTTTGGGTGACCTGTGGAAGAAAATAGGAAGTCATGAAAAAGAAACTTGATTACTTCTATAGGAAAATTGGAAAGTGGATTTTTAATCACCTTAAAACAGTGTTGCTTATTTCTTGTTTTTTATTTCTTACCTCCAGTTTTCTCACAACAAAAATTAAAATCAAAGCAGATCTCAAAGGCCTACTCTCTCAAGATGCTCCCAGCGTTGTAGGTCTTGAACAATTAGAAAAAATATATGGTGGAGTAAATTCTTTAATGATTGGTATTGAGACTCAAGATGAAAACACCGCAAAGTCCTTCATCGACCAACTTGCCGCCGAACTGCAAAAACAAAAAGATGTAAAATATGTAGAACACAAACGCCCTCTTGATTTTTTTCATAAGCACTATCCTCTTTACCTAGAAGCTGCTGATTTAATAAGCATTAGAGAGCGATTAGAAAAAAAATGGGAGGAAATGAAACAAGGTGCGCATCCTTTTTTTGACAGATTCTTTTTTACCCTAGAAGAAAATGACAGCCTACACTTTGATGACATCATTGAAAAATATAAGGGAGAACTTGGTGCAAGTAATAACTCTGAATACTTCCAAAATGGTGAAGGCTCTCTCTTTGCCCTTCTTGTTCGCCCCACTTTTTCAAGTACAGACTTCGAGCACTCCAAACGCTTTGTGCATGAAATAAAAGAAATTGTAAAAAATCTTCACCCGGAAACCCATGGCATTTCAGTATCGTATGGCGGTGAATATCAAACCATGATCGATCAAGATCAACACCTCAAAGCAGAAATCGCCACCATTTCTCTTCTTGTTCTTTTTGCACTTATTTTTTCCATTATCCTTTTCTACCGCAGAATAAGTGCCATTCCACTTATCACCCTTCCCTTACTCGCAAGCATCGCTTCAACGGGAGGAGTAGTTTATCTTCTTCTTGGTCACGTTAATCTCATCACAAGCTTTAGCGGACCAATACTTGTTGGGCTTGGAAGTGATTATGGCATTTATCTTTTAGCTCGCTATTTCGAAGAAAAAAAACAAGGCCGCACAGTAAAGCAATCTTTCTTTAATACTTTTTACCACACGAGCCGTTCCATCAAAACTTCTGCGCTCACAACACTAGCAGCGTTTGCGATGCTTTGTTTTTCATCGTTTAAAGGTTTTTTTGAATTTGGCCTTATTGGACTTACAGGGATTCTCTTCACACTTTTTTGGATGCATTTTTTGCTTCCAGCTTTGATTTTAATTTTCGAAAGAAATAAAATTTTCGCGTGGGAAGAACGATTCTCTCCTTGGTCGATCAACTTTCAGTTTAAAGAAAAAACTTCTCGCTTTGCACTTCTTCTTGTCAGTGTTTTTATTGTTTTGCTTATCATTTCTCTTTCGCAATTTCAGCACATTGCAAAACTAGAATATGATTTAAGCAAATTTGAAAACCAAGAACTTCCCTCGTATCAAACTGATAAAAAAATTGCACCACTGCTTGGAAACGAGCTTCGTCCTGCAGCGATCATTGTTTCTAAAGAGGATGAAAAAAAAATCATCGAACAAGCAAAGTTGAGTATAGCTATACCAACTCAGTTGCAGATGATTAAAAAGGTGATTGCTCTCACAAGTGTAATGCCATCACTGTCTCTTCCACAAAAAAATGAGATCCTCCACATTCAAAAACTCCTAAAAAAAATGGACCTCAAACTCAGCGGTGATGAAAAAACTTTTCAAGACGCATTTCTTCATTTTGACACCCAGAAAAATATTAAATACACAGACTTACCACCTTCATTGAAAGCAAATTTTCTCCCGGAAAAAAATGATAAAGGGCTCATCTACGCCTTTCCAACTCAGGCAAGAGACAGTGCTGAAAAAGTAGATGCATTTGCCTATCAGCTTGAAACACTCCTGGCGCAAACTCAATCACAAGGAGTTATTGCGAGCGATATCTTAATTATTCGAGACATCATGAAGATTATTAAACGTGAAGCTCCATACCTCTTATTTGCAATGTTCCTCACCACGTTTTGCTTTCTTTGCATCGAATTTAAGAACATTTTTACGGCCGTGCTTCTTTCAGCATTTTTAATAAGTTCATTTCTCTTACTTTTTCTTGGAATGCATCTTTTTCATTTTCGGTTCAATTTTTTCAACCTTGCTACTATTCCTATTATTTATGGAGCTGGTTGCGATAGTTTTATCCACTATTACCATCGACTCTTGGAAGAAAAAGGACGGATTATTTCCACACTCAACCACATTGCGCCTTCTGTTCTTTTTGCAAATTTCACCACCATGATTGGTTTTGGAGGACTTATTCTCAGCAACAACCAAGCCCTCGCTTCAATAGGGTGGATCACATTAATAGGCATGATTTCCGTGAGTCTCACTGCACTTCTCTTCTTCCCTGCGCACCAACACCTTTTGCGGCAGAGTAGAAGAAAAAGAACGATAAACAACTTTCGAAAAAATGCATGAATACCGTTATTTTTCATATATTTGTAGATTTCTAACGCGTCATTTCTTATCATTTTAGATACTTGACAAATTACATCGAGATCTGTAGTAGCCAGAAATCATTTATTAACCATTTCAGGACAAGATTGAGATAAGAGCATGAAATCATTCCACAAAGAACTTGAATTACAAACTGAACAAAACAATCTCCTCGACCTCGAGCCCAATCTTGCCTCACACGTTGAAGATTTTGATTATTTTTTTATCAAGGATTACACAGAAGAAAGTCGTCAATGGGTTAAAGAAAGTGGCATTTTAGATGGTTTTCTTACCATTCAAGTTCTGCATACTACTTGCGTGGTAAGCCTCAACGAACTTGATGAACCTTGCCTTTTAGGTGATATCAACAATCGCCTTCGCAGCTTTGCCTCTAAAGCTGAAAGCTATTTGCACAACGGCCCACTTCGCACCAAAAACCTCTGCGAAGAAGACAGCAAATGCGACCGCAACGCAGACGCCCACCTGAAAGCAACTTTACTCGGACAAGCATCACAAACCATCATCATCCGCGACGGAAAGCCAGTGTACGGCACTTGGCAAAGACTGTGTGTGATTGATTTGGATGGGCCAAGAAACCGAAGAATTTGCATTCAAGCTATTGGTGCTTAGGTTAAATCTTTTTCTATCCCCCCTTCAAAAATAAAAAAAAGCGAAGTGCTTATAACGCTAAGCATTCCGCTTTTTGCAATTACTCAAAATCAACTCAATTACTATTACTACGAATTAAGTGAAAAAACATTTGCACTGTTTTTCTGATCGTAGACAAGACTACTATTTTCTGGTTCCTCATAGTGAATCACATGCGTGCGAAGCAACTTCTTCACCTGCAGTTCTCCAACAGGTGCATATTCCTCAGTTGCACTTTTGAAAGCTTCTAGAATAAGTTGAATGTTGCGAATATCATATTGTTTACTTTCACAAGCCACAAAAATGCGATCATGTTTGGTTGCTATAGTTCCCTCTTCTGAAGTGAGTATTTCTTCAAAGAGCTTTTCTCCAGGACGTAAGCCCACCACTTGAATATCAATATCTTTGTACGGAACTAAACCTTGCAAGCGGATAAGATCTTCCGCCAATTTCATAATCACAACTGATTTTCCCATATCAAGCACCATCACTTCATTTCCACTTCCTACAGCCGACGATTGCAAGACTAAAGAAACAGCTTCAGGAATAGTCATAAAGTAACGCTTCATTTCATGATGCGTAACCGTGACAGGGCCACCTGCACGAATTTGTTCCATAAAAAGTGGAAGCACACTTCCACGGCTTCCTAAAACATTTCCAAAACGCACAGCAATAAATTTTGTTTTTGTATTTTTTTGTGAGCCAACGGCTTTGCAAACCTGTTCTGCTAAGCGTTTTGTGGCACCCATAACACTTGTGGGTCGCACTGCTTTATCCGTAGAAATCAGAATAAATTTATCCACTTCATACCGAGCCGCAGTAGTTGCTAAATTATAGGTTCCAAAGACATTTACTTTTACGGCTTCACGCGCATTATCTTCCATCATTGGAACATGTTTATAAGCAGCCGCATGGAAAACAACTTGAGGTGAAAATGTCTGAAAGACTTCTTCAAGGCGTTTCACATCTCGAACGTCACCAACGACAAAATGAAATCGATCAAAAAGATGAGGAAATTTTTGCTTAAATTTAAGCTGTAGACTATGCAGCTCAGTTTCATCAACATCGAAAAAAATAGCCTTTTCAAGATTTGCAGAACATACTTGAAGAGAAATTTCTGAACCAATAGAACCACCAGCTCCAGTAATTAAAACTCTTTTTCCCTCCAAAAAATTTCTAATGAGAAACCGATCTACATTTACCGACTGGCGACCAATGAGGTCTTCAATAGAAATATCTTCAAGGTCTTTTAAACGAAAATCTGGGATGTCATAATCATAAATACGTGGGACGGTTTTTACAATTTTTATATTTGGATTTCTCTTGATGGAGCCATAAATTTTTTTCAGCTGAGGAAAATGTAATGTTGGCATTGCAATCAAAACTGCTTCAATTTGTTCATCGGCAACAACTCTTTCGAAATCTTGAAGTGAAGACAACACTTTCACTCCGTGCAAAAAGGCTCCTATCTTTGAGGGATCATCATCCAGAAATCCTACCGGATAAAAGTGAGCATAATTGTGTCTCATCATATCTCGCAAAATCATTTCCCCTGTATGGCCAGCGCCTAAAATAATGGTGCGCACACCTTCGCCTTTATGTTTTTTCTTTAGGACTTCAAGATAGAGGCGTTTTGCTATTCGAACAGATGACATAAAGAAAAGCGAAACTACCCAATCAATCAGAAAAAAAGAAACAGGATATTCAAACTGAGTTAATTTTGTGCTCAAAAGTGAAAAGAGAACAACGAGCGAAAGTGAAGCTGCTGTAGCTGTAATGAAAAGATTATAAAAATCGTTGATACTAACATACCGCCAAGTAATTTTGTAAAGCCTGCGCGAAGCAAAAAATGTAAGTTTTACCAAAAGGATAAATGCTAAAATTTCGTAAAAATAGGCATTTGAAATATGAATAAAGTTTGAAGAAATAAAAAAAGTAGAACAGATTATAATTGCATCCATCAGAAGAAAAAAGCCTGTTCTTTTAATTTCCATTTTCAATGTTGAACTCCTTCACTTTGCAAAACCTGTAAACAGGTACAATTCACAAAAATTTCGTATTTCATTTATGACGCTCCACTTCCATTAAAAACGACCCAAATTGTTTTGAAAAGAATTTTACAGTCTAAGGCTAAGGATTGTTTTTTAACATACTGAACGTCCATACAGACACGATCTTCAAATGTTGTATTGCTTCGACCGCCAACTTGCCAAATGCCTGTAATACCTGGTCGCACTGAAGCATAGTAAAAAAAATCATCCCCATAGCGAACTTGCATAAGATTATGTGGTAACACAGTCCCATAGATCTCAAATAAAAGGTAAAGACCTAATACAATAATAAGAAAATACGGATAGTGTTGGAGAACCTTTTTCAACCTAAAATTTAGAAAATTGCATCTAGCCATGGTTTCTGATCTCGAGCATCGCAATCAGAAATCCAGAGATGCTGGACCTCTAGATAGGCTTTCATCCCTTCAATACCCATTTCACGGCCAAGGCCTGATTGCTTAAATCCCCCAAAAGGCATACCAGGATTTAGTAGGTGATACTCGTTGACCCAAACTGTACCGGTTTCAA
>Ga0210050_1003768_pt1 | contig 13181 bp, 9 predicted proteins | sample CryGey132114_all_FD_185463 | JGI IMG/M metagenome (GOLD analysis project Ga0210050, IMG submission 185463) | Groundwater microbial communities from aquifer - Crystal Geyser CG22_combo_CG10-13_8/21/14_all (SPAdes) (version 2) | ecosystem: Environmental > Aquatic > Deep subsurface > Groundwater ...
GATGGTGATGAGTCAATAATATGGCGCTAAGGGTTAAATTTTTACTGTTTAAAACTTCTAATATAGGAGTCGCATCTCCAGGATCAACAATAACAGCATGGGTTTTAGAGGCTAATAACCAAAAGTAGTTATCGGTAAAACCTTGAATTGCCTGAATAGTGATGGCCATAATGCGCTCCAAGTGAAGGGTTTAATGATTTTATATTAAAACAGTAGCATAATAACAGAATGCAGCAAGATAAAACGGAAAGGCAAAATTCAAGCTACAGATTTCGACATTGGGAGAATTTACCCCGTGGGGAATCTTTACGTTTGATGGTTGGACATGAGATTGAGGACAGCTTGTTTCAAACGGAAGGTGAGCGCCTGCTTTTGGTCGGTTCAATGGCGGGGGAATTAGACGTTTCCTCTTTTCAAGGGGAACAAAAGATTTGTGTGGATGCTTGTCAAGGGCCTGATGTTGATCTGATGAATGAGCCGCATTGTCTTGCGATTCAAACTCGTTCTGTTGACATTGTAGTTTTACCATTGGTATTGGATTTCTATCCTTACCCGCATCAAATTTTAGCAGAATCTCATCGAGTTTTAGTTGAAGGCGGCTGTTTAATTATTATCGTCATTAACCCTTATAGTTTTTGGGGATTAAGGAGTTGGTGGGGGGCAAAACAACAGCAAGCCAATTGGCCTTCTACTTTGTTGTCAAATCGACGCATTGAGGATTGGTTAAACCTATTACAGTTTCAAATTTGTAACAAAAAGACTTTTGGTCCCTTGATGCCCATGAGATTAAGAAAAAAAACTTTACCTTTCTCTCTTTCTATGGGTAAAAAAAAGGCGAATCAACTCGGTGGTTTGAATATGTTAGTTGCCACTAAAACCACTGAGAGCATGATACATTTGAGGGATAGATGGAGACGATTTGAGCTACAGGGCAACCCTGGTTTCAGTAAAGCACAACTTTCAAGGTCACAACCATTCAGGCCCAAACAAGAGATAATTGTATATGAGAAATAAAGTTATTATGTACACTGATGGTGCTTGTAAAGGCAATCCAGGGCCTGGAGGTTGGGGCACAGTATTACGTTTTAATGATCAAGAAAAGTTGCTTTATGGTGGTGAGCCCTTAACGACCAATAATCGCATGGAACTGATGGCCGCCATTGAAGGCCTTAAGGCATTGACCCGCTCCTGTGACATTGAATTAACCACCGATTCTCAGTATTTACGAAAAGGCATTTTAGAGTGGATGAGCAATTGGAAAGTTAAGGGCTGGAAAACGGCTGCTGGTAAACCCGTGAAAAATGATGATTTATGGAAAATATTGGACCAACAGGTTCAAAAACATCAAATCAATTGGCATTGGGTCAAAGGCCATGCCGGGCATCCTGGAAATGAAAAAGCAGATGAATTGGCTAATTTAGGGGTGGAGGCGTATTTATGAGACAGATCGTATTAGACACAGAAACAACAGGATTGGAGCCTACTCAAGGCCATAAAATTATTGAAATAGGCTGCGTTGAACTCTTTAAAAGAAGAAAGACCAATAACAACTTTCATTGCTATCTGAATCCCGATCGTGAGATTGATGAAGGGGCTTTAGAGGTGCATGGTATCACCTCTCAGTTTCTGCAAGAAAAGCCCAGATTTGTTGATGTAGTTGATGACTTTATCAATTACATTAAAGGGGCGGAACTTGTTATCCATAACGCGGCCTTTGATGTGGGTTTTTTAGATCATGAGCTCAAATTAGCCGGTCAAATATCAGGTCGTTCACTAGGGAAAATATCTGACTATTGCAGCGTTTTAGATACTTTAAAAGTTGCTAGAAAAAAACATCCTGGACAAAAAAATAACCTCAATGCGCTTTGTAAACGTTATGGCGTTGATAATTCCAACCGTGAATTACACGGAGCCTTATTAGATGCGGAAATTTTGGCAGACGTTTATGTTGTACTCACAGGAGGGCAAGCCAAATTAGCCTTATCCAGTGATCCCCAAGAGATTGAATCGGGTGTATCACAGATCCGCAGGCTCTCATTGCAACCTGGACAGTTAAAAATAATTCAAGCCACAGAGGATGAATTAATATCGCATCAAAAGCGTTTGGACGCTATTGATGCGTCTAGTGCAGGTTCGATTTGGCGTCAGCTCTAAATATACATAAAGAAAAAGCCCTGAATAACCAGGGCTTTTTCTTTGCAGTTTATTAATGTTTAACTGGTGACGTTAAAACATGGTTGCTATCTTCAGGAACATGGTGATTAATGAGTTTGTGCTCATACATGTATTCTGTTGCAGTGGGGAGTACCATATCTACCATAAAAAAACCCACTAAACTCATCACAACAGTATAGGGTAAGGCCATCAGCACCATACGTCCGTATGAAAGACGTATTAGAGGGGCAACTGCTGAAGTGAGTAAGAATAAAAAAGCAGCCTGCCCATTTGGGGTGGCGACACTTGGAATGTTGGTGCCGGTATTAATGGCAACGGCTAGCAGGTCAAAAGAATCTCGAGTAATGCTTCCTGCATGATAAGCTTTTAAAGCCTCTTGGATATAGACGGTTCCTACGAATACATTGTCACTAATTGAAGATAACAATCCATTCGCAATGAAAAATAAAGGTGCCTGATCTTCTGGAGGCGTTTGTAATACCCATTGTATTACCGGGGTAAATAATTGTTGATCACCAATGACGGCTACAATAGCAAAAAATACCACTAATAACGCGGTGAAGGGGAGTGCTTCTTCAAAGGCATGACCGATTTGACCTTCATCAATAATACCATTGAAAGCGGTGGCGAGTACAATGACGCTCAGACCAATAAATCCAACCTCGGCTAGGTGAAAGCCTAAGGCAATTATTAGCCATACGGCAATAATACCTTGGATAATGAGTGCCAGTTTTTGGCGAGAAGTGCGCTTAGCATCTTCTTGAGCCATAAAATCTTCCATTACAGTGCGAACACGAACGGGTAATTTCTCGCCATAACCAAACCAGCCTGTGATTTCTAAAATAACGGTAAGCGCTAAACCAGAAAATAATACTGGGATGGTGACAGGGGCCATTCTGAGGAAAAACTCTTTAAATGCCCAGCCTGCTTGGTGGGCAATTAATAAGTTTTGTGGTTCTCCCACTAGTGTCGTTACTCCACCTAATGCTGTGCCTATCAAGGCATGCATCATAAGACTTCTGAGAAAAGCTCTAAATTGAAATAAGTCCTGACGGTTTTCCTCATGTACAGTATCATCGGTGGTATGGTCGTGTTCATGATCATGAAAGTTTTTTCCTGAGGCGACCTTATGATAGACAGCATAAAAGCCTACTGCTACGGCTATTATGACAGCGGTAACCGTTAAAGCATCCAGAAAGGCCGATAGGAAAGCACCAGCAACGGCAAATGATAATCCTAGCAATGGCTTAGATTTGATTCCCAATAAAATTCTTGAGAATGTAAATAACAACAGTTCTTGAAGGAAATAGATGCCAGCTACCATAAACATCAATAACAAGATGACTGGAAGATTTGTTTGTACCTCATGATACAGAGTACTGCCGCTAGTCATACCAATGACGATTGCTTCAATGGCCAATAACCCACCAGGTTGTAATGGGTAGCATTTTAATGCCATGGCTAATGTGAAAATAAATTCAGCTATCAATAACCATCCAGCGATGACTCCACCCATAGTGAAGAAAATCCACGGATTAATAATAAGGAATGCGACAATGGTGGTTTTATACCATTTTGGCGCATGACCCAAAAAATTATGAATAAAGGCATTAGGGTATGATTCAATCATTTTATATCACAGTCAGTAAGTTTAAAGGTGCCTGGGAGTATAACAGAGATTAAGACTGTGTCGTGAATTTTGACAGTGAAATAATTTCTGATGAATTATCGATTCAACAGTTTAGTTATTTGAATGAAATATGTTATTCTGCTCCGATGAGTTGTTTTAGTCTATAGAGAGTTCCCATGGTTGGTCATCTTCGAGCACAAACCCCCGCAGCATTTGCTGAACAATATATTGTTGAATCTATTTGGAAAGGCAGATTTGCACCTGGTACAATTTTACCTGCTGAAAGAGAACTTTCTGAGCTGATAGGGGTGACTAGAACAACCTTAAGAGAAGTCTTACAACGCCTTGCGCGTGATGGTTGGTTGACCATACGCCATGGGGTTCCCACCAAAGTTAACCATTATTGGGATACCGCAGGGTTGAATATTTTAGACACACTGGCTTGTCTAGATGATTCCGGAGAGCTAGATTTAGTTTGGCAACTACTGGATGCTAGAACTGCAATGGGTGGAATATTCTTACGTAAGGCGATTAGAGCAAATCCAGAAAAAGTGATTGAGCTGTTAAAGCAAAGTGAGAAATTATCCGATGATGCGATTTCTTATATCAATTATGATTGGACTTTCCTGCATGGTATTACTAGAGCCACAGGAAACGCAGTCTACACTTTACTGTTGAATGGTTTTAAAACGCTTTATAAAAGAGTGGGGCGCTATTATTTCTCTAAGCCAGCGGCTAGAAGGTTAGCGTCAGACTTCTATAGAAAAATGATTCCATTGGTCGAAGAAAATCAAGTCGAAGCAGCTTTGAGCGCTTTTCATGATTACTGTAAAGACGGTGGGGAATTTTATAAATCACTCAGACAAGATATGCCATTACTGATGGATCTAGAAGATATTGATTAATATATCCACGATACCTGGAAATGTGAGTTTCAGCAAGGCGAGAAGTGTCCCTATTCAAGGCATGAAAGCGCAGTATGAGTTATTCTAAGCCACAATCACTTCATCAATTAATGGGCATGCGGCTATCACCTCTACACCATTGGCTGTTTTTTGCACCAATCTGACATCGAATCCCCATAATCTATGTAGATGTTTAATAACCTCATGGCGGGACTCAGAGAGTGGAATGTCATTATGGGGTATGTAGCTTAGTGTTAAAGAACGATCTCCTTTTAAATCTACCTGCGTCACTTGAATATTGGGCTCATTCATACTGAGGTTGTATTGATCAGATAGTTTTTGTCGAATATCTTGATACCCTTGCTCTTCATGGATAGCGGAAATAGCCAATGTACTTTCATTTTCATCATCCAGAACTGAGAAAAATTTGAATTGACGAATTAAGTGGGGAGAAAGAAATTGGGCGATAAAGCTTTCATCTTTGAAGTTCCTCATCGCGAAATGTAGTGTTTCTAACCAATCACATCCTGCAATGTCGGGAAACCATATTTTATCTTCTTCTGTGGGTTCACAACAAATACGTTTGATGTCCATCATCATGTTAAAACCTAATGCATAGGGGTTTATTCCACTATAGTAGGGGCTATCGAAATCAGGTTGGAACACCACATTGGTGTGGCTAGATAAGAACTCAAGCATAAAACCATCATTGATGAGTCCTTTATCATATAAATCATTCATCAAGGTATAATGCCAAAAACAGGCCCAACCTTCATTCATGACTTGAGTTTGTTTTTGTGGATAAAAATACTGTGCTATTTTTCTGACGATTCTAACAATTTCCCGCTCCCAAGGTTTTAAGAGAGGCGCATTTTTTTCAATAAAATAAAGAATATTTTCCTGTGGTTCGGAAGGAAATAGGTTATCGTCAACGCGGGTGTGTTTTTTAAGTAATTCTGCAGGTATTGTTTTCCAAAGTTCATTCACCATGCTCTGCTGGTGTTCTGCTCTTTCTTTTTGTAATTCTTTTTCATCACGCCATGAGAGATCTGGGCGTTTGTAACGATCAACGCCATAATTCATTAAGGCATGACAAGAGTCTAGAAGCCCTTCCACTTCTACAACTCCGTATTTTTCCTCACAATCCGCTATAAAATTTTTGGCAAATAATAGATAATCAACAATTGCACTGGCATCGGTCCAAGTTTTGAAAAGGTAATTACCTTTAAAGAAAGAGTTGTGACCAAAACATGCATGCGCCATCACCAATATTTGCATCAACATGGTATTTTCTTCCATTAAATAAGCGATACAAGGATTTGAGTTGATGACAATCTCATAAGCTAGCCCCATTTGGCCTCTTTTATATTGTTGTTCATCATGAATAAAACGTTTTCCGAAGGACCAATGATTATAACCAATGGGCATGCCAATACTGGCATAAGCATCTAGCATTTGTTCGGATGATATGATTTCTATTTGGTGGGGATAGGTTTCTAATTTGTAGGTTTTAGCTATTTTTTCAATTTCTATAAAATAGGCATCAATCAGCGCTTCGCTCCATTCTGCAGAATCAGTGAGCGGTTCTCTTTTTTTAGCTATAGTTTTTTGGGGCGTATTTTTTTTAACCATGTTCGCCACCCTTCTCTGATTGTTTTTGGAAAAGCTCTCTAAACATAGGGTAAATATCCGACGTCGTTTTAATGTGTTTCATAGAGAAATTACTGAGGCTCACCAAATTGCTATAAGCTCTCCATAAACTTTGATGTTCTCTTTGGGTGATTTCTATATAAGCGTAATATCTCACATCAGGTAAGATTGATGACTCAAGAATTTCTTGACAGTAAGCGGTGTCATCTTGCCAATTATCGCCATCAGAAGCTTGCGCTGCATAGATATTCCACTGAGAAGGAGGGTAACGATCTTTGATAATCGTTGTCATGAGTTCAAGTGCACTGGAGACAATGGTTCCCCCTGTCTCTCTGGAGTAGAAAAACTCTTCTTCATCGACTTCTTTCGCTTGAGTATGATGACGTATAAAAACGATTTGTACATTCTGATAGTTTTTACTCAGAAACAAATAGAGTAAAAGATAAAATCTTTTGGCAATATCTTTGGTAGCTTGATCCATGGAACCAGACACATCCATAATACAAAACATAACGGCTTGGGTCGTTGGAACAGGTTGTTTGGTATAGTTATTAAATCGTAAATCAAAAGTATCAATAAAAGGAATTCTTGAAATCCTTTTTCTGATTTCTTCAATTTCATGAAGTAAATGTTTTTCTTCATTGGTATCAGGTTTTTCAGCTTTTTGTAGTGCTTCAAACTCTTCTTCCAATAATTTAAGCTTCTTGTTAAGGTTTCCTGAACTGGCCTTTCTTCTTGCAAAAGCGCCTTTTAAAGAACGAACAATATTAATTTGAGAGGGATTGCCTTCACTTGTATGACCCGCACGAACCGTTCTGTATTCAATAATTTTTTTAATTTGATTTTTCTTTAATCTGGGAAGTTCTAAATCTTCAAATAGCAGTTCTAAATATTCTTCACGCGTGAGTTGAAAAATAAAATCATCATCTCCTTTTCCATCTTTTGAGGCTTGATTACCTTGTCCCTTTCCCTGTCCTGATAATGGACGTTTAAATCGATCTCCAGTAGTAAATTCTTTATTTCCAGGATGCACTCGATCATGTACTCCTCCTTTTCCCTGATGAAAAATAGGCTCTTGCATATCTCTTGAGGGTATAGAAATATTTTCCCCTTTTTCCAAGTCTTTGACACTTCTATTGCCGATCTGTTTTGCAATGGCCTTTTTAATTTGGTCACGTTGACGAGTGATAAATCGTTGACGGTTTACCGTGCTCTTATGTTTGCTTTTTCGTCGGTCAATGAGTTGCATAGACTATCCTCAAAAGATAAGGAAAATGTAAAAGTTTTCTCTTTTTAATACTCATTTAAAAAGAGAATGCTGGAGTTAACTAGATTTTCTAACTCTCAAATACCATTCACATAACAACCTGATTTGTCTTTCTGTATAGCCTTTCTCCACCATTCGTTGTACAAAACTTTCGTGCTTATCTTTTTCTTGTGCAGAAGATTTTGCACTGAAGGATATTACTGGCAACAAGTCTTCTGTATTGGAAAACATTTTCTTCTCAATAACGGTGCGAAGTTTTTGATAACTGGTCCACTTAGGTGTTTCTCCTCCGAGATTAGCGCGAGAACGTAAAACAAAATTAACCACTTCGTTTCTAAAATCCTTGGGGTTGCTTATTCCCGCTGGTTTTTCAATTTTCTCAAGTTCTTCGTTGAGAGAAGACCTATCGAAGCGTTCCCCAGTTTCTGGATCTCTAAATTCTTGATCTTGAATCCAATAGTCTGCATAGGTCACGTAACGTTCAAAGATATTTTGTCCATATTCAGAATAGGATTCCAAATAAGCAGTTTGAATTTCTTTGCCGATAAACTCAATATAACGAGGAACAAGATAACCCTTGATATATTCAAGGTATTTATCGTGTATTTCAGCCGGAAATTGTTCTTGTTCTAATCTTTGTTCTAATACATAAAGTAGATGAACAGGGTTTGCTGCAATTTCTTGATTATCAAAATTAAAAACACTGGATAGCACTTTAAAGGCAAATCGAGTGGAAAGGCCTTTCATACCCTCATCCACGCCAGCATATTCTCTATATTCGAGATAACTTTTTGCTTTGGGATCAGTGTCCTTGAGATTTTCTCCGTCGTAAACTCGCATTTTAGAATATATACTAGAGTTTTCAGGCGGAATCAATCGAGATAATACTGCAAATTGCGCCATCATATTGAGAGTGCCTGGGGCACAAGGGGCTAACTTTAAAGAGCTATCACTAATTAATTTGTCATAGATCTGTTTTTCTTCAGTAACTCGCAAACAATAGGGCACTTTGACAATATAGACTCGGTCTAAAAAGGCTTCGTTGTTACGATTATTTCTAAATGTTTGCCATTCTGATTCATTGGAGTGCGCTAATATGATGCCTTGAAAAGGCAGTGCGGAAAGACCTTCCGTTCCATTGAAATTACCTTCTTGAGTAGCAGTTAAAAGTGGATGTAATACCTTGATGGGAGCTTTAAACATTTCCACAAATTCCATTAAGCCTTGGTTTGATCGACACAAGGCGCCTGAAAAACTATAGGCATCTGGATCATTCTGCGAGTATTCATCCAACTTACGGATATCCACTTTACCCACCAAACACGAAATATCTTGATTGTTTTCATCACCAGGTTCGGTTTTTGCGATAGCAATTTGATTTAGAATGGATGGGAATAACTTCACCACTTTAAACTTGGAAATATCACCACCAAACTCTTTAAGTCGTTTGGCTGCCCAAGGTGACATAATCGAATTAAGATAGCGAGTCGGGATGCCATATTCTTCTTTTAATATAGGGCCATCCTCATTCTTATCAAAAAGTCCTAAAGGGGATTCAAACACAGGAGAGCCTTTCAGCGCATAAATAGGGCAGGACTCCATAATCAATTTCAATCTCTCAGCTAAAGAAGACTTACCGCCGCCCACAGGTCCTAGCAGATATAAAATTTGTTTTCTCTCTTCTAGCCCTTGTGCAGCATGTTTAAAGTAAGAGACTACATTTTGAATGGCTTCTTCCATACCAAAAAAATCATGGAAAGCTGGATATTGTTGAATGATTTTATTCGAAAAAATTCGACTGAGCCTGGGATCTTGTGAGGTGTCGATTTCTTTAGGCGTGCCAAAGGCTTGTAACATCCTTTCAGAGGCTGATGCATAGAAACTGGGGTCGTCTTTAGCCTTTTCCAGATATTCTTGCAGACTAAGCTCCTCTTCGAGAAGTTGATCGAATCTCTGTTGATACTGATTAAATATGCCCATTTGATCACCTCATATAATTAAATCATTCAATGTGTCTAGCTTTAGAGATAGTTTCTTATTAAAAGTTTTAAAAGTTTCAGATTATTTTTATCTATGGAGCTTTCCCTATTTAAAACAAGCCCTGATTAAAAAGTAAGCAAAATTTATTCCATTACTCCAAAAAGTGCTTCTATAACTTTAAGTTTAGACGGGTTTCTATGAAATAGGACGTTTTTTTAGTTGATTTTGTAACAATTTTTTTTATTTTTGCTCAAAATTTCAAAGATTGCGCTCTAACTGGTCGGGGGACTTGCCTTTGACCCTGATAAGCGAGTAGGATTAGGAACTATATAAAATATTTTCGACTATTATACTTGCCAAATTCGTAGTCTTGTCTATGGTATGTAGATGGAAGTCATTGCAGTTATAGCAAGAAAAGTAGAGTTAAATAACAATAAACCTCATATTTGAGTTGGGAGATATGCATGAAAAAGTTCATCGTAGGTTTATCCTTTATAGGATTTTTGGGCCTAACGGCTTGTGGGGGAGGGGGAAGTGATGTTCCTGATCCACAGATCCCCGATGGGACTGCGGGATCGGGTGGTGATGGAAGTGTCGCATTGACAGTTCCAGTTTATAGCCTAAGTACAGGACAAATTCCTTTACCGAATGATTTGCTTTTCAGTGGCACAACTGACTTGACTCTCAATATTCCTGTAGCCGATCCAACGGATTTAAGTGACCCAAAAGTAGCCCTGAGTGGTTTAGATGGGTGGTCAGCAATCGCGCCTTGGGCAATTAGTTTTGTGAATGATGGTGGAAGTGCAGATTTGAATCCATCCACCGTTGTTCCAGGCTCTACTATCCGAGTTTTTGAAACCAATGTGCTGCGCCCGGATGTGGTACCCGGTGTACCAGCACCAACAGGTCCAGTGGTTGGTGTCCAAAGAGAACTAACGCCTGGTGTGGATTATGTAGCACAAATGACAGCCTCTTTAACTGTGGGTGTGATTCCTTTAAAACCTTTAACGCCTCAAGCAACCTACATGGTGATTGTCACCAATGGTATTTTGGATACTAACGGAAATAAGTTAATACCTGATGGCCAATATGCCATTGCTAAAACCACGGCACCTTTGGTGGGAACTTCGGCTGCATTAGAGCCTGTTCGTCAATTGGTGAATGCTATGGAAAATACCGCCGTTGCTTTTGATAGCTCATTATCCAGAGAGGATATTGTTTTAGCCTATCAGTTCACGGTTCAATCTGTGAATAACGTGATGGATGCGGCAAAAGCTTTTTATATTGATTTTCCATTTTCTTTAGGGGCAAGAACCCCCTCAAGCTTTAGTAGCCTATTTACCACCACGGCTCCGTTCACTTCCATTGGTGCAGCAAACCTTTATAAAGGCCAAGTGACGATCCCTTATTTTCTAACAGCTCCTTCGATAACGAACCCCATTGCGCCGATCGCTAATTTTTGGACTACAGCACAGTTGGTACCCACTCCAACAGGTGAAATGGTGCCCAATCCTGGTGGTGCATTTGGTCACTTAACCTATGCCAATAGGTTACCTCAAAAAACAGGGAATGAAACGATTCCACTCTTGGTTTCTATGCCTAGATCAGAATTAGGTTGTGCTAAACCAGCTACAGGCTATCCTGTCATGATCTTCCAACACGGTATTACCTCTAACAGAACGGCCATGTTAGGTATCGCTGATACCATGGCTGCTCCACCTCTTTGTACTGCCGTTGTTTCAGGGGATATGCCATTACATGGTATTGATGCCAATAATGCAGTTCATTTGGGTCTAATGGCCGCTTCTGGTGGTCAAATTGGTTTATTTGAAGGTTATGATGGTTCAACCGTTCATGAAAGAACTTTCGGGGTAGATTTCTTAAATCAGGTTGGAGTTTTGGATGATAATGGTAATCCTGCTGTAACGGATGGTTTCCCTGATTCTTCTGGATCACTCTTTATTAATTTAAAAAACCTGCTTGTCAGTCGAGATAATACTCGTGAGGCGATTATTGATTTGCTTTCTATTGAAAAGGCTGTTCCTTATATGGATATTGATGGTGATACGGTACCCGATTTCGATGTGAATCATGTGTCTTTCATGGGACATTCACTCGGTGGTATCGTGGGCTCAAGCTTTACCGCTTACTCCGATTTTGTCAAAACCTCTATTTTGGCAAATCCAGGTGGTGGTATTATCGGTTTACTTAATGCTTCTGAGGCATTTGGACCTGTTATTCGTGGTGGTTTGGCTTCTGTTGGCGTATTGCCAGGAACAACAGCCTTTAATGCCTTTATGTTTGCAGCACAAACAGCTGTAGATAGTGGTGATCCAGCCAATACGGCGGATAGAGCCTTGGCTAATGATGTCCCAACGCTTATCATACAAGTGTTGAATGATGGCGTAGTTCCAAATAACTCACCTTTAGCGCCTATCTCTGGCACTGAGCCTTTGGCTCGATTGTTGGAAACTGACCAGATCCTTGCTGAGCTGATGGGAGAAACTGTTTTTGGTAATCGATTATTTCTAAAACTCAATGCTGGATTACATTCCACCGTATTAACACCAGACGATCAACAGGGTAACCCTATTGGATTATTGAATGTGACGCAAGAAATGCAATTTGAGATCGCAACGTTCATTGGTTCTGGTGGTCAAGCTGTGCAAGTGGGTGATCCGACCTTACTTGATCAATAATCAGTGTTTTTGTCTAAGATGACTTGACCCGTCGTTAAAGACCCGTTCTAATAAGGCCCCTGCTAGTAACAGGGGCTTTTTTTTTTGCCACAAGCTGATTAAGGCTTTATATTTGACCTATTTATTTCACAAATTGAGTTATTTGTGAATTGGAGACCCATTTTGGAACATTTGATTGAACTGGCATTATTTTTAGCGAAAGCTGTGATTATTGTCACTGCATTGATCTTTATGATAGGGAGTATCCTTTCTGCTGCACACCGACAAAAGCCTTCTGATGAAGGGATGATTGTCGTCCGTGATATCAGCTCAAAATTTAAAGACTTGCACGATGATATGTTGCTTGAGATCATGAATGAAAAAGATTACAAGGCTCATCAGAAAGAGCTTAAGAAAAAGGACAAAGAAAAACAAAAAGAGAAGAAAAAGAACGATAAAGCGCTTAAAAAAGCTAAAAAACAAGCATCAAAAAATCAAGATACAACCCTCATGGAATCTAAAAATGAAATTAAAAATAATGAATCCACAACCAAAGAAACTACAGATACTGAGGTAGTTGATACAGAAAATAGAGCATCTAGCGATGACACAATTGCTCTTGAACCCAAAGGTCGTATTTTCGTGCTAGATTTTGATGGAGGCGAAGATGCTCATGAAGTGGATTGCTTAAGGGAAGAAGTAAGCGCCATTTTAACCATAGCAACACCAGAAGATGAAGTACTACTCAGATTAGAAAGTCCAGGTGGTGTGGTGCATGGTTATGGTCATGCTGCTAGCCAGCTACAACGAATTAAAGACAAAAACATTAAATTAGTTGCATCTATTGATGAAGTGGCTGCAAGTGGCGGTTATATGATGGCTTGTGTGGCTGATGT
>Ga0210050_1003769_pt1 | contig 13178 bp, 10 predicted proteins | sample CryGey132114_all_FD_185463 | JGI IMG/M metagenome (GOLD analysis project Ga0210050, IMG submission 185463) | Groundwater microbial communities from aquifer - Crystal Geyser CG22_combo_CG10-13_8/21/14_all (SPAdes) (version 2) | ecosystem: Environmental > Aquatic > Deep subsurface > Groundwater ...
GTTTTTCATTTGACATAAAATTGTTGGTTGATATTATGAATTTACAATAACACAGTTGCCGTAAATTTAAAATATCAGGCATTAATTTCCCATATGCCTACCAGTTCAGTATATACAGGACTAATCAGAACTCTTTAACTCCTCATCTTTTTATCCAAATATAAAATACTTAGACAAAAGGACAAGAAGTTTCAACTTGGCCATTTTGATTTATTTTTTCAGCCCTGTTTTTTAAATACAAAATAATAAATTTTTTAACTTCTTGCTGAATCAACAAGCGGCTTCATAAATTTTTTAATTTCTTTTAATTCTTCCCCGATTTTAGCTTTTTTATATCTGTCTATGACGGCGCTGCCAATCACAGCTATTTCGGCTTTACCCACAAGCGCTTTTATGTGCGCTACCTCTGAAATACCAAAGCCGACAGCAATCGGTATCTTAATATGCTTTTTGATTTTTCGAAGATTAATATTTAGAGTTTTGTCCAATCTTGTTTTAGCTCCGGTTGTTCCTTTTCTTCCGACAAAATATAAAAAACCATTGGCAACCTTCGCGTTTTTTTTGATACGATCAATTGTGCTGGCTGGGGAAAGTACGCGAATATTGCTTAGATTATATTTCTTTGTGTATTCTAAAAAATGTTCTTCAGATTCCTCTTCCAGGGGGATATCCGGAAAAATGAGTCCGCTGCATCCTAGTCGGGCTGCTTCTTGGCAAAATCGTTTAGTTCCATAGTTTAAAACCGTATTAAAATAACCCATAAATAGCAAAGGAATATTCACCTGAGAAGACATTTCTTTCATTAAATTGAAAGCATCTATTACACGAGTTTTATTATCAAGAGCCTGTTTATTTGCCTTCATAATTGTCGGGCCATCAGCCATGGGGTCGGAAAACGGAATTTGCAATTCAATAAAATCAACACCTATATCCGCCATAAGCTGGATTATTTTTTTGTTCTCTTCCAAGCTAGGGCAACCGACAACAATATGCGTCATAATTCCCAAACGATTCTCTTGTTTGATTTTATTTAATTGTTTTTGAATTTGCAACATATTTTTACGGTATTAATTTTTGCCTAAGCCTTTGTTTTTAATAAATTCCTTCCATTTTTTATCTTTTAACGCGTCAGCTATTATAAAAATATCCTTATCTCCTCTCCCGGACAGGTTAATTACTATAATTTTTTCAGGGGATAATTTGGGCACAAACTTTATGGCATAAGCTATTGCATGACATGACTCCAGGGCCGCAATAATTCCCTCTTTTCTAGCAAGAAGGTTAAAAGCCTTAATTACCTCCTTGTCGGTTACGAAGCCATAATCCACTCTTTTCTTTTCCCATAATAATGCATGTTCCGGTCCGATTCCCGCATAATCTAAACCAGCTGAAATGCTATGCGTGCTTTGCACTTGCCCATCTTCATCTTGAAGAAAATATGATTTATATCCTTCAACCACGCCAATTTTGGGATTTTTTTGTAATCTGGCAGCATGATTGCCGATTTTGTTTATCCCTTTACCTCCTGCTTCTACTCCAATCAATTTTACTTCCTCATCTTCTAGATATGGATTGAATATTCCAATAGCATTACTGCCGCCTCCAACGCAGGCAATAATGTAATCTGGTTTATCAATATTATAACGCTCTTTGAGCTGTTCTTTTACTTCCAGCCCGACAATGGTTTGGAAATTTTTAACCATTGATGGATAGGGATGCGGGCCAAGCGCCGAACCAAGCAAATAATAGCTGCCATCCACATTTGTAATCCAATCTTGTAATGCAGCGGTGACCGCATCCTTGAGCCTTTGCGTGCCATGCATGACCGGAATAACTTCAGCCCCAAGCCGTTCCATCCAAAAGACATTGGGGCGCTGGCGATCATAGTCAACCTTGCCCATATATACACTACATTTCATACCAAATTTAGCCGCCACTGTAGCAGTTGCCAAACCGTGTTGTCCGGCTCCAGTTTCCGCAATTAGTCTAGTTTTTCCCATCCGCTGAGCCAGGAGGGCTTGCCCCAAACAATGATTTATTTTATGCGCGCCAGTATGGTTTAATCCTTCCTGTTTCAAGAATATTTTTGCTCCTCCAAGATGCTTTGATAAATTTTCTGCAAAATACAGCGGAGTAGGCCGCCCTGAATAATCCTGAAATAAATTCATTAGATTTTTTTTAAATTTCGGATCATTTTTGGCGTCAAGATAACTTTTTTCTAATTCTTCAAGAGCGGGTATCAACATTTCTGGAACATATCGTCCACCGTATTGCTTGAAATGGCCTCGGGCATCAGCGTCATATTTTGTTTTTAAAAAAATATTTTTCATTTTTTCTTAATGTTTAAGTTCATTGATTTTTTCAATAATATTTTTTGATTTAATAATTGATGTTCCGACAAGAATTCCTTTAATCCCGAATGTAATTAATTTTTTGACTTCATCATGAGTATTAATTCCCGATTCGCTTATTATAATTTTTCCTTTGGGAATTATACTGGCTAACTTTTTCGTTGTACCCAGGTCAATTTTCATTGTTTTTAAATTGCGGTTATTTATTCCAATTATTTCCGCATTAGCTTTAAGTGCTTTTTTAAGATCTTCTTCGTCATGAGTTTCAACAAGACATTCAAGATCCAGCTCTTTCCCTAATTGAATAAAGTTCTTAATCTCATCAACTGTCAATATTGAAGCAATCAGCAGATAAGCATCCGCGGCTGCTAGCGCGGTTTCATAAATTTGATAAAAATCAACAATAAAATCTTTTCTAAAAATCGGTTGCTGGCAAATCTGTTTTACTTTTTCAAGGTATGAAATATGACCATGGAAATATTTTTCATCTGTTAATATAGAAATTACATCCGCTCTACTGTCCGCATATTGTCTTGCTATGTCATCATATTTCATGCTGGTTAATTGACCAGTAGATGGTGAAGCAAGTTTAATCTCAGCAATTAATCCCAGGGGCTTTCCATTTAATAATGCGTGTTTAAATGATTTTGGATACCCGTTAATTTTCTTATTCTCTAAATATGCGCAGCACTCTTTTTGCATTTGTTTCAAATTCTTTTTTTGCTTGCTTGTTTCGACTTCTTGCTTCTTACTTGCTATTATTTTTTTTAAAATACCCATAGTTAAATATTATTAATTTATTCTATTAAAAAATTTATTTAAACTCTTAGAAGTTTTGCCTGGAGGGAGTTTCAAGTTTGAATACTCCCTCCAGGCTTTGTCGCTTATGCCTCAAGTAGCATTGAGGCATGTACGGCAATGGACAGATTTTCTCTTTCCTCAGCTGTTAGGCGTGTATGAGCGAACTTATATGCATCTGTGCCTTCCGTGAGCCAATGAGATACATCAAATTCTCCCATCGTGCCATTTTTTTCCAATTCTCGAAAAAAAGGGCGAATCTTTTTTCCAAAATCATTATTAGATGCCATTTAACCATCCTCCTTTCTTTTAATAAATAGCAAAGAAAAATAAAAAACTTCTCATCTTTTTACCCAAGTCAAAAAACTTCGGTAAAAGGACGAGAAGTTGTTTCCCGCGGTACCACCTTTATTCCCCTCCCCAGTTTTTTTATTAAGGTTTTAATAAAAAAACTGGGGAGGCGCACTTTTACTGACTCTTATCCGCCTTGGGCGGAGACATCAGTTAGCCTATGGTTACGGAGGCGGCCGGGTTTTCACTAGCGCGAAAACCACCCTTCCCCGCCTTGGGCGGAGATAAAATCGGACCCAGCCCTCTTGCGGTCTAACCGAAGAGGATCCGATTTGTGGATTTTGTAATTTTTAAAGTATATAAGTAATATAGCACACTAAACAATTTTGTCAATAGTTGTGAGAGTTATTTAAATATTGGCTAAAATTAGTCTAAACTTGACTTTTTTAAAAATTGGTGTAAAGTTTAATGAACAGAAATAGGCAAGGTTCTTTTTAAATTTAAACAAGAAAATAAGAATATTAGATAAGGAGGAAAAAATGAAAAAGAATGGAAAACAAGTAGTTTTGTCTGGAATTAGGGCCACCGGAAAACTGCACCTGGGGAATTTCTTGGGCGCCATGCGTTACTTTGTTGAACTATCGCAAGACCCGGCAAAGCAATGTTATTTTTTTATCGCCAACCTTCACACTTTAACGACACGGGTTGATCCCAAATTGATTAAACATGACTTGCTGGAGATTGTGCTTGATTATCTGGCGGCCGGTATAAATCCGGAAAATTCGGTTATTTTTGCCCAATCAAGCGTGCCGGAAACCTGTGAGTTAAGTTGGTTGCTGGGCTGTATAACTCCGGTATCTTCTTTGACCGTTTTGCCTCATTTCAAGGACAAGAAAGAGCAAATGGAATCTTTGGGGCAATCAGTTAATTCTGGAATTTTGACCTATCCGGTTTTGATGGCGGCCGACATTCTCGGGCCTAGGGCGAATTTAGTGCCGGTCGGTGAAGATCAAAAACCGCACGTGGAATTAACCAGGGATTTAGCCAGGCGCTTCAACAATCTTTACGGCCCGACTTTTCCTGAACCGCAGACGCTTGAGGGCGAAGATATCCGCGTTCCTGGATTGGACGGCTCCGGAAAAATGGGCAAAAGTGAAGGCAACACGATTGATCTGATTGACACACCGGAAGTTATCCAAACAAAGATCGCTCGAGCCGTGACTGACCCGGCTCGCGTTAGAAGAACCGATCCCGGCACCCCGGAAATCTGCAATGTTTTTGGCTTACATCAGTTGTTGAGTTCGCCCGAAGAAATCAGTTACGTTGCCAACGGCTGTCGGATAGCCGGCATAGGCTGTCTTGATTGTAAGAAAATCCTGTCTGATAATGTGGTCCGGCTATTAGAGCTGTTTCAAATCAGACGCCGGGAATTAGCAGAAAAAGGCCAATCTTTTATTCTGGATATTCTCCGGGACGGCGGCCAGTGCGCCCGAGCGGTTATTTCCGAAACTGTCAAAGAGGTTAAGGAAAAAATGGGTGTGCCGGCCTATTAATGTTATTTTTCCTACTGGCAAAAGCCGCAACTACGAATGCGGCGCAGGCGAATTTAAGTTATATTTATTGGATTTGCAACGTAATCAAAGGAGCTCCCCAGCAGATAGCCGGGAGCTCTTTTTAATTTAGCAAAATTTTTTTTGACGGAATTTAAAAAAGATGATAGAATTAAATGTTGAACATAAAAACAAACAAGGAATTGTTCCTTGAAAAAATTTTAATAATTCTTAAAAAGGATAAAGGGGTGGTGAAATATGAAAAAGATATTTATGACCGGGGGCACTGGTTTTCTTGGTAGCTTTTTGGCGGTAGCAATGCTTAAAAAAGGGCATTTTGTTTATTTTTTAGCCAGGGGTTCCAAATTTAAATCAGCGTCGGAAAGGATCAACGATGCTTTAAATTTTATTGACCGCAATTATTTGCTATACAAGGGGAGATTCCAAGTTTTAGAGGGTGACGTCTGTGATTCTGAACAGTGCGGTTTAAGTAAAAGAGATTTTGTTTTACTTAAAAATGATGAGATTAATGAAATTTGGCATTTGGCCGGATCTATCTCTTTTGCCGAACAAAAAAGAAAAGAAACATGGTTAGCGAACGTAGAGGGCACTAAGAACATCTTGGCTTTATCAGCTTTGCTGAATCCTGAACAATTTCATTTTTCGTCAACAGCTTATGTGTGCGGAAATGTTGAAGAAACTTTTTTTGAGGATCAGCTTAATCTCGGGCAAGCGTTTTATAATCCCTACGAAGAAACTAAGTTTATAGCGGAAAAATTAGTGAGGCAATGGGCGGATAAATTTCCTCTTATTAAAACCTTGATTTTCCGGCCGAGTATTATTGTCGGCGACTCAACAGATGGTAAGGTCTGCGGTTATTCGGGGTACTATACTTATATGAGGGTATATTATCTCTTAAGAAAGACGTTATTAAAAAAAACCCATTTAGTACAATGGAACGGCGAAAGGATTATTCTTCCCATAAGAGTTCCGGGAGTATATAGCTCTCCATTAAATATCGTTACTATTGATTACGCAGTAGAGCTGATGCTTAGATTAGCTAGTAAGTCTAAACCAGGGACTTACCACATCACAGCTGATAATCCAGCTCCTTATGGATTTTGGCTGGACCAAGGAACAAGATATTTGGGCTTTGAGGGCGTTGAAGTGGGCAACAGAGTAGCACTCCAAGAGGATGAATTTTTACGTTTGGTTGAATCTGAAATTTTTAATGGAGTTAGATATTACCTGCCGTACATTCGTTATCAGCCCACTTTTAATAAAACTAACTCAAAAAATGTTTTGGGGGCAGAATATTTGGTGCATCAGATAGTCAACCCCGAACTCATTGGGATACTTCTTGGTTACGCGGCTAAGCATGATTTTAGAGAACAACACAAAACGAAAGGAGATGGCATTGAAGGATATAATGGAGAAGACAAAAGGGAAAAACCAAGATTATGTTCCGTTGTATCTTGAAAATTATACAATGGATCATGGTCAGCCAATCCCGCTATGGTTTAAATTCGTCCAATTTTGGTTGAGATTGTTGGTTAAAATTTTTCTTCAGCCGCGAAAAGGTCCGGTGGGCGACCTGAATATTCATGAGGTTGAAGGGGTATATAATCGGGAAGCGCTTACTTACGATATTAAACACCATTTAACCACGCACGGCATGGATTTAATGTGGAGGCGATGGGCTGGTTGGGGTATAGTGAATATCGGTCGCGATAAGAAAGGTCAGATTTCGGTTCTTGATCTCTGCACCGGAACCGGGTTAGCCATTAAAGAGATGGCTATATTGCTATCCGAATGGGGTATTAAATGTTTCATAACTGGCTTGGATTATAATGTTAAAATGTTGAATGTCGCTCGTTCCCGAAATATTAAGCATAAAGACATTGATATTAGCTATGTACGAGGCGATGCTATGAATCTCGTGCAAGATGTGCAGCCGCCGACCGAGATAAAGCAATTTACTCCAAATAGCTTTGATGCCGTTACACAGGTGTTTGGCATAGGGGGAATTGATTCGCCTTCCAATGTCTTTAAAAATGTGTTACAGATTTTAAAGCCAGGCGGGCAATTTTTTCTCACAGATATGCATCATCCGATTACTAGCCAGCCCGGAGAGTGGCCTTTTATGCTAAAATGGTTTAGTTCTCCAAGGTTTGAAGCCCTAGTTTATAGGGAAATTACCTTACCGCTGGTGTTAAATCGGCTATGGGGCTGGCGGGATACCACTTTAAATTTTTACCTCCTACCTTTAATAACCTACATTGACGAAGAAGGCATTAAGTGGGGGTTCAAAGTAGTTGTCTTTGAATATGAAGCACAACGTTGGTGGTTTAACCTCCCGATAATGCCGATTGCCAAAATCGTTGTTGAAAAGGTCAGAATAGACGACAATGATTTTAAAAATTAACAACTTTATTCGCAGCTATGCGACCAAGGCTCATTGGTGACTCCAGCGAGCCTTTTTTTTATAATTCAAAAGTGTTATAATTTATAGTAAGGCCATAGCCTTTAATAAAATTAAGTATGAATTTATTTGCTATAACCGGTATCATAAACGGGCTTGTCGGAGGAATTGAAGCATTAATAATGTTTATAAAAGGTAAAAGGAAGTTTCACTATTTGTGGGGGATTTTTTGTTTTTCTGTTTCAATTTGGGGACTCGGCAGTTATATGATTGCGATAACAGACAAACCGGCTGATGCTATTTTTTGGTGGAAAGTGACATACGTGGGGGTTATTTTAATTCCAATTTTTTTAGTTCATTTTACACATGGATTTTTGGAAATTACCAAGAGAGGGTTTATATTGCTGTTTTACGTTTTAGGAACTATTTTTTTAATACTTGATTTATTTAGTAATTTTTTTATAAACGATGTTAAGTTTGTTTTTGGCCAGTTTTACTATATTTCCAGCCCAACTTTTTCTTATGCATTATTTGTTTTGTTTTTTCTAGGTTTAGCCATATATAGCCTATTCAGATTATGGCAATATTATAAAATATCGCTAGGAGCAAAAAGAGCTCAATTAAAATATATTTTTGCGGCTCTGCTTTTTGGTTTCATGGGTGGGGCCGTTAGTTTTTTGCCAGTATATAATATTAATATTTACCCAGCTTTTAATATTACCGCCTCGTTGGGTTTTTCAATTGTTGTTTATGCTATAGTTGTGCATCGCTTAATGGACATCAAGTTGGTTTTCCGGCGCTATTCGGTGTTTTTGTTTTCCCTTTTCACGGTTACCATCACGGCCCTTTCCATCAAGTATATCTTTTTTACTTTTTTCTTTGATATTTTTTACTGGGCGGATTTTGTTGTTTTGGTTTTGGCTATTACTTTTTTCCCGGTTATCAGGGACATATTTTACCGTCTGGCCAACAAGCACTTTTTTTCCTCGCTTTATGAAAGCCAGGAAGTGATCGCGACTTTAAGCGATAAGTTGAGATCAACTTTGGAGTTAAGCACTATTTTTGATTTTATCCACGAATCATTAGGCGGAGCTTTCCACTCTAAGTCGTTCGGGATTCTGGGCTATAATGAAAAACAGGATAATTATTTTATCCAATATAATCAGGGTTTCAAAGTTGACAAACGGAAGCGCTTTCCAAATAATTCCAGCTTGCATAAATTATTCATCAGCCGGAACGAGCCGATGGTTGTGGAAGAAATCAGGCGCGCTTATTACGGCCAACAGACAAAGGACATTATTGATTTAATGATAAAATACGAAGTCAGCATTTTATCCCCGCTTAATATAAAAGGCAAGACAATCGGGCTGATTGTTTTGGGAGCTAAGGAGTCGGGTGATATGTATAATGATGAGGACTTGAAAGTTTTAAGGACGGTCGGGGCCCAGGCCGCCATTTCCATGGAAAACGCCCTGCTTTACCGGGAGACCATAAACTTCAATGTCAAGCTGGCCGAGGAAGTGGAAAGAGCCACTTTTGATTTAAAAGCGGCCAATGAAAAGCTGAAGAAATTAGACGCGGCCAAGAGCGAATTTATTTCCATCGCTTCCCATCAGTTGAGAACGCCCCTGACTGTCATTAAGGGCTATATTTCTATGATGCTGGAAGGAAACTTCGGCAAATTAACCGCGAACGAAAGCCAGGCCTTGGAAAAGGTTTATGATTCCAACGAAAGGCTGATTCAATTAGTGGAGAATTTATTAAATATTTCCCGGATTGAGTCCGGCCGCCTGCAGTTTACTTATGAGGTAATGAATCTGGAAGATTTGATTGAGAGCGTATTTGAAGAATTGTCTAATCCGGCCAAAAAGAAAGGATTAGCGTTAACCTTTAACCACCCGGCCGAACCGTTGCCGCCAGTCAAGATTGACGAAGAAAAAATCAGGCAGGTGCTGATGAACTTAGTTGATAACGCCATTAAGTACACCAAGAAGGGCGCCGTGACTTTGGATATAAAAAAGTCGCACAATAATATTCATTTTTGCGTGACTGACTCCGGCATGGGCATAGACAAAAGCGATATGCCCAATTTATTCAGGAAGTTTTCCCGCGGCCAAGGCACTTCGGTGGTCCATACCGAAGGCACCGGCCTGGGGCTTTATGTGGCCAGGCAGATGGTCAAAGCCCACAACGGCAAGATTTGGGCGGCCAGCGCCGGCAAGGAAAAAGGAGCCAAGTTCTGCTTCAAGATACCGATAAACACTGATTAACACAGATTTTGCGCAGATTAACACAGAATTCTCGCGGATTTTTACAGGTAGTTAATTTTAAAGAAGAAAATTTTAAGCCCTAAGGTTTATATATACAAATGACAGGAAAAATTTATAAGTTTATTTAAATGGCAGATGGCGGGATTTTATAGGTGGACAATCTATACAAGTCCGCTTAAGTCTGCATAAGTCCGCGTATTATGAAAAAAGTTTTAATCATTGAAGACGAAGAGCATTTGTCGGAAATGTACAAAATGAAATTTGAACAGGAGGGATATTCGGCCATAACCGCCAATGACGGCTTGGCCGGCGTTGAAACGGCTAAAAAGGTAAAGCCGAATTTGATTTTAGTTGATTTGGTTATGCCGAAAATGGACGGCTACCAGGTGCTGAAAAAAATAAGAGCCGATAAGGACATAAAGGATACCATGGTTTATATTTTATCAAACTTAAGCCAAGACAAAGAGATTACCAACGGTTTTCAAAGAGGAGCGGACGGATATTTGATTAAGGCCAACTTGACTCCGGCCCAGTTAGTAAAAAAAGTGGACGGGATATTTGCCGGCGAGAAAGTCGGCCTGAAAAAACCGACGGCAGGTTTGCCTAAAGAGAGCGGCCAGGAGATTGAAAATAAAGTTGAATTTTTAGGTCCAAGACCAAGAATTTTGGTTATTGATGACGAAGAAGCTATAACCGGCATGTACAAACTCCGGCTGGAACAAACCGGCTACGAGGTGGAAGTGGCCGGAAACGGGGCCTGGGGGTTAAAGCTGGCCTGCCAGGGCGGTTTTAATTTAATTGTTATGGATATGGTTATGCCGGTTATGGACGGCTACGAGATGCTTAGACAAATAAAGCTTTGCGACAAATGCAAAAATACGCCGATAATAGTTTTGTCCAACAGCGCCCAGGACAATGATATTGTTGAAGCTAAAAAATTGGGCGCGGATTTGTATTTGCTAAAGTCGCGGATTACGCCGACCAAATTAGTAAAAGAAGTCAAGAACATGCTTAAATTAAAATAATTTTATGGCAATAACGATTGATAAAGACAAATGCATCGGCTGCGGCACCTGCCCGGCTGTTTGCGCAAATAATTTTCAGATGAATGACGACAAGGCCGAGGTGACCAGCCAGGAAGACAATGAATGCGTGAAAAATGCTATTGAGGCCTGTCCGGTGCAGGCGATTTCGCTTAGGTAGTAGGTGGTAGTTGGCAGGTTGTAGAAGCTTAGTCAGGTACTAGATAACCTTTTTAAAAGAGGTTGTCTTTTATTTTTGGAAATGTTAGATTTGAATTATGAATCATGAATAATGAATTATGGTTTAATAGTCAAAAATAGTTGCTATTTCATTTGTTATATTTAAAATAATAATACCAAAGAATAAAGTTTTTCCTGCTCTTTTTACTCAGCCCTCTATGAATATTTAAATTAAGTTTAAAGTGAGAAAATTTTGCTTCCAGGCCATTGGTTGATTTTGGTATATCAGAGTTATCTAAATAATGGAACATATTTGGCAAGGCATTTTTAATCAGCGGCCTGGTCCGCCTAAGCATTTTATGGGTATACCATTTTCTGCCTGACGGGCTTTCGCTTTTCTCCATGAGAAAGTCGCGATATTTTTTTTGCCAGCCGGCAAACTGCCCGATCCATTTATTTTTTTGCTCCGGTGTTTCTATTTCGTGCAGTTTTTTAACCCAGTATAATAATGTTATTCCGGCATCTGTTTTCGGATTGCGGGTTAAATAAATCTTGCTCATTCTTTGGATGTGGATAATACACCGTTGATGGACAACATTGGGAAAAACCTCGTTTATCGCCTTAATCAGCCCTTTTTGACCGTCTGAAGTGATGCTGTCCATATTCAATCCCGATTGTTTCAATAATTTTAAATCAACCACGTAGTTATCGTAATTTTCCCGATTGACTATATTGCCGGATTGCAGATATTTTAAATCGTTATCAAAATAATTTAATATACAGTCGTCTCCGTAATTAGTCCCGTCTATTATCAAATGGCAACTGCTATTCTTTTTTATTCTGTAGGTCGGCGGTTTAGATAAAAATTCTGAAAATAACCTGCGTAAAGCGCTAATAGATTTTTTACTTTCAGCTGACAATGATTTCAATGTTCTTTTATCATGAACCCATTTTTTAAACCATGAGATTTGCCTGGCGATTGATTTTGATCTGCTTTTGATGGTAAAAGCTAGATTGCAGTTATGGCAATAATATCGTTGTTTATTGTTCTGCTTGCCATTTTTTTTGGTTTTATTTCCACTACATTTGAGGCAATGTTTTTTTTATCATAGTAGCTATAATTGTAAACCGCTTTACAAAATTAATTAATTATATACTAATATTACAAGAATAACTACATTTTTAGCAACTATTTTTGACTATTAAACCTGAATTATGGATTTAGATAAAGTAAAAAAATTAAACCCGCCTTCGCTTCTTGTTAAATCAGGAAGCTTCGGCGAGGCAAGAATTCCCAAGGCGCCGGGCTGTTATCAGTTTTTGGATAAAAAAGGCGGGATTATTTATATCGGCAAGGCGGCGGATTTAAGTTCGCGCGTTAAATCTTATTTCCAAAAAAGCGCTGGCCATACTCCGGCCAAGCGAGCTATGCTGGAGCAGATTAGTAAGATTAAATGGATTGAAACCGATTCGGAAATTGAAGCTTTATTATTGGAAGCGAATTTAGTAAAAAAGCACCAGCCGGAATTTAATGTTTTACTTCGGGATGATAAAAGGTTTTCTTATATAAAAATTTCTACTGAAGATGAAGTCCCCGGAGTTTTTATAACTCGCCAGGTTGATAGGTCTGGTAAATATTTCGGGCCGTTTACTTCGGCTCTGGCGGTCAAAGAAACCCTAAAAGCGATCAGAAAGATCTGGCCGTATTGCACGGAAAGGCGGGTTAAATCCAAGCCGTGTTTTTATTCCCAAATTGGGCGCTGCACGGGGGTGTGCGGAGGGAGGTTTGGGATTGATGATTATAAAGATAAGGTGGTTAAACCGATTATGATGTTTTTGGGAGGCGGGAAGAGCAGGATAATTAAGAATTTAGAAGTAAGAATTAAGAAGCTGGAAAACACAGAAACACAAAAACACAAAAACACAGAGGAGATTATTTTATTAAAACAGAAGATTAGAAACATGAAGCAGGTTTTGGAGCATACTCGGGTTTTGAGCGTGTCGGAAAAATACGCGGCTGACGTGGTGGAGCTGGCCAAAGTTTTAGGCCTGCCGAAAGCGCCGGAGCGGATAGAGGGCTATGATATTTCCAATATTTTCGGCCAGGAAGCGGTTGGCTCCATGGTGGTTTTTTCAGGCGGCGAGCCGGACAAGAGCCAATATCGAAAATTTAAAATTAAAATTGGACAAGGTGAAGCTAATGATGTTGGGATGTTGAAGGAGGTGCTGGAGAGAAGGTTTAAGCGCTCTAAAGAAGCTAAGCTTCCTATAGGAAGCTTAGCTTCTGACAAGGG
>Ga0210050_1003771_pt1 | contig 13175 bp, 8 predicted proteins | sample CryGey132114_all_FD_185463 | JGI IMG/M metagenome (GOLD analysis project Ga0210050, IMG submission 185463) | Groundwater microbial communities from aquifer - Crystal Geyser CG22_combo_CG10-13_8/21/14_all (SPAdes) (version 2) | ecosystem: Environmental > Aquatic > Deep subsurface > Groundwater ...
AAGCTTAAATCGTAAAACTTAAAGTAACAACTAAAAGTTAAAAACTAAGGTTTTGGTTAGTTTTAAGTTTTTAGCTGTTGTTTTTCGCTTTTAGTTTTTAGATTTTCGCTTGAGTTCGCACCGAACGATAGTGAGGTGTATTAGACCGATTGGCGTGACTATAGAGGAAAAAGTGCGTACGCGCTTTCAAAAATTCTACTACTCTCCAATTCTTTCCGGTTGTCCTCTCCGACTAAGGCGTCGGAGTACCGGTCTCAACTTGAAGCTTTGAGACCAACGCTTTCCAGTCATTTTGGAAATCAAAGGGGCTGGACCGACCGAACATCCAGCTCTTTTGGAAATCAAAAGGGCCGGATAATGTTCTTTAAAGAAATTTTCCATCCCCAGCTTCCGCTAGGGATGCCTTGTTACGCAACTGTTTTATCCCTTATTACTAAGGGTGTCGGACTATATCTTCATCCCTGTTTCCAGGGAGCCAACGTGTAGTCTCTACGGGGTTAAGGCAACTTGTATGCCATACATTTTTGTATATAAGGCGAAACAAGTTTTTTGAAGTTGGGATAACTCTTCTTACGAATATAGAGTCTTGGACCTTTTGAGTCAGAATTAACTGTCGTGTCAATTCTGAATTTCAAAAGTTGTTTCTGTAATTTCTCAATACTCGCGCGAGAAAAGCTGTGAATTGAAATATCTACTGTATCCCTGTGTTTGGTACCATCATCCATAAACCAAATCGCAATGATAAACGGAGTTAACTCCAATCCGTTAGGAATTTGTTTTGCTGTTTGATACCAAACGTGTCTCAATAAACTTAATTGCGGATGGCCAACTGTCCCGAATCGCAAAGAAGAATGTGAAACAACATGTTGGACTGGAGAAATACAAATTCTCTTCAAATAACCGTATTTCCACGTGACATATTCAGAATGTTTCACGCTGTGTTCAATTCTTAAACGATAATTCTTCCCTGATCTGGACAGTGTTCCGTCTCCAAGCAAGCAACCAATAACCATCTCTCTTTCCAGAGATGTTAATGATAGCTGCCGTATTTGATTTGCTGATTTTGTATGAGACACACCACCTTCTAAGCCTAACTTCCCTCGGTATTGCCCAGACATTACGCCTGGGGTTCACCGATATAGTTAGATTTTACTATGCAATTACTCGCATAGGAAGCCGTAATTGACTTCACCCCTGTTACCGATTTCACCCTAGACCTGCTCGAAATCTATAAAGTTCGAGCAGGAAATCTGAAACCCTAAATTCGAAATCCCAAACAAATCTCAAAATCCAAATTCCAAACGTTTGGAATATTTGAATTTATGGTCTTCGCAAGAACTTTGTTCTTGCGAAGACATATTATTCAGTATTTAGCGCTTCGAATTTCGTGCTTACTGCTCAAATCCTTACAGACTTTGAGCAGGTCTTCAGGTACCCTCGGCTTCCTTGGTGTGACGGGCATTGCAATGATAAGAGAAATATCTTGCATCCCCACTGTACAAGCAGATTTCCCGCATACAGCGGAGCCCCTTTCAAACATGCATCTGCACTTTTAATTTCTTTATACTTTCTACATTAACATCAGTTAAGTGACGTCCTCTTTTATTTGAAACAATCTCGTGAATCCTACAGAGGATCCTGAAGTCGTTTCTTCTACTCGGACATTGGAGCTGATGTTTTCCAAAGAATGGAATAATTACATTTGTCACATCTTTATAACTACTGACTTCAAATCGGTAGCAATTTTTATGATTTACTCTCTCTTCTTTCTGAAAGTACACATTGCCACATTTGAAGAACTTCCGCACTTTCATCAATAGAGATACATCATCGTCTTTAAGCTTAATGTAATAATGCCACTCAACTCGATAATAAGGAGTATAACGAAATCTTTTCTTGTGCGGCGGATGGAGATAAACAGAAAAACTGCCCTCCCCATCTGTTAACCCCACAATATAATCTGCAGTAAGCATTAGAGTAGGTAGAATCCTTCATCACTCGCTCCGCTCGCTTACACACGCTGATTTATACAGAAGAAAACGGATTTGTTTCGTGTCTTAACGAAACGAAGTGGAGTGATTACTATGATTCAGCTGACTTCCTATATTTTACCATTATTCTCTGCTCAAAAATATAGGATATCCTTGGGTCACTTTGAGAACTTTTCCTCACATCCCATTCGGAGTTTCGGTGATTAATCTTCTCTACCTCACCGCCCAAATCGTAGATCGATTAACTCCTTATTAAGTGAATGGGCTATGATTTGCTTCAGAATCCTTCGGTCTTTCCTTACGGAGTGAGACCTATTCTTCAACTACGTCCCGACGACAATCGGGAGAGCGGATTTCAACCGCTTAGTTCTAAAAGCTGCCAAGCGCATTTATTAAGGTGAGTACAGGACTCGAGAACGTATTCAACGCGCCATAGCTGATACGCGTTTACTAGCGATTCCGGCTTCATGCAGTCGAGTTGCAGACTGCAATCTGAACTGAGACCGAGTTTGATGCGATTAGCTCCGCCTCGCGGCTTGGCAACGCATTGTCTCGGCCATTGTATCATGAGTGTTGCCCAGGGCATCAAAGGGTCATGCTGATTTGGCGTCATCCTCACTTCCTTCCCGTTTCACGGGACTGTCTCCTGCGACACTTGTAACGCAGGACAAGGGTTGCGCTCGTTACCCCACTGAAGGGAACGCCTCACGGCACGAGCTGACGACAACCATGCAACACCTGTTATAGCCCTCCCTTGCGGGAAACTCCGTCCTTTCAGACAAAGCATACGGCTACAATTTCAAGCCCTGGTGAGGTTCCTCGTTTGTCATCGAATTAAACGTCATGATCCACCGCTTGTGCGAGTCCCCGTCTATTCCTTTGAGTTTTAGCCTTGCGGCCGTACTTCCCAGGCGGTCGATTTAACGCGTAAGCTACGCCACTGAAAGGGTCGATGCTTCCAATGACTAATCGACATCGTTTAGGGCGTGGAATACAAGGATATCTAACCCTTTTTTATGCCCACGCTTTCGTGCAACAGTGTCAGAACAGGGCTAGTTGACTGCCTTCGCTTTTGGTGTTCCCCACGATATCAACGGATATCACCCCTACACCGTGAGTTCCATTCAACCTCTCCCTATCTCTAGTCCGCCAGTTTCCACTGCAGCTCCGAGGTTGAGCCTCGGAATTAAACAGTGGACTTAAGTCCCCGCTCCAATTTTGCCGTCGAGAACCATAATACATACGCTATGTCGCGTCATATTATGTATAATTCATTATGCAGCAGCTTGACCCGAATAGGGCTGGGCTATTCGCCCATGCGCCGCCATAAAACTCAAAAGCAAAATTGGGGCGGGGCCACCCCTTGCGGGGCGGACCACCTTCGCGCGCTTTACGCCCAATAAATCCGGATAACGCTTGAAGCCCTCGTATTACCGCTGCTGCTGGCACGAGGTTTGCCGCTTCTTATTCTACCTTTACTATCAATCTAACGCACCTCGCTATGCTCGGCGCTTGCTCAAACTTAAAGCTTAAATCGTAAAACTTAAAGTAACAACTAAAAGTTAAAAACTAAGGTTTTGGTTAGTTTTAAGTTTTTAGCTGTTGTTTTTCGCTTTTAGTTTTTAGATTTTCGCTTGAGTTCGCACCGAACGCAGTGAGGTGCATTAGACTTTATCAAGGTCAAAAAAAGTTTACATGCCTAAGCACTTCTTCCTTTACGCGGTGTCGCTCCGTCAGGCTTTCGCCCATTGCGGAATATTCTCGACTGCTGCCACCCGTAGGTGTACGAGCCGTATCTCAGTCTCGTCGTTGGGGAACAGCCTCTCAGCCCCCCTACTGGTCATAGCCTTGGTAAGCCATTACCTTACCAACTAGCTGATCAGACCTAGGCCCATCCTAAAGCGATTTGCATCTTTAACCAATGCTGCGCATTGGCACGCTGATTTATGCCGATTTAAACTGATTTATGCGGATAATTTCTTATCAGCATTTATCAGCGGCTCCAACGATAGTCGGAGTATCAGCATTAATCCGCATGTCAGTGCGAAGCACTGGCGCTATTGGAAATTACCCCGCCTTTCGGCGAGCTATGTCCATCTTCAGGGCAGGTTACCAAGGTGTTACTAACTCGTTCGCCTCTCTCAATGCCCCGCATTGAGAGCGCCGAATTATGCGGACTTAACGCCGACCTCGCGGAAAATTAATTCCGCGTCAGTCCGCGTTCGTTCCGCGTCCTTCCGCGCGCTCGGTGCGAAGCACTGAGCGATCGACTTGCATGCCTAATCCACACCGCCAGCGTTCATCCTGGACCAGGATCAAATCCTCAGAAATTGTCCGAATTTTTACGGACATCAATTAAGGACAACCGGAAAAAACTGGATTTATTATTTATTTACCCTGTAGTGAGTTTTCAACTGCTTTCAGCTATCAACCGCGGAACATCGCAGATATCAAGCAGAAGGACGCAGAAAATGATTTTCTTTATCCCAACTCCCGCTTCGCGGGATTGTCAAAAATCTACTACGGGGTTTACTCTCTCACCATCTTTCCATCTTTTATTGTCAAAGATCAATCTGCTCAAACGAAACGCGAGAAAAGAACACAGCTTTTCAAGAAAAAGCTGGAACCATTTCATGATTTCAATTGTAGCAGATTTCTCTTGGTAGTATACGCGAAAGCAATCAAAAGTCAACCCAGCACCACTTTTGCTACGGCAGAAGTGGTGCTGGGTCAATGGCGATAAGGACTCCGACTACTATTGTGAAAATACCAGGCAATTATTTCGTTGATGGTAAAGAACAAACAGTTGGGCAAAACATCGAGGCTGGTTGCGTTTCTATAGTAGTTATGCGTAACCTTACTGGGCGTGGTAAGCGCTATGCTTTAAGAATTTGTGATTTGAGCATCTGCGCTTGCGCATGAAAAAATGCGGAGATTTTTCTGTTGGGGATTCGCTGTGTTAAAATCGGGTCGTCCAGAAATTCTTCGACTCGGTTGAGCTGACTCCCTAATTGCAAGGGGTCAATATGCCAGTCGAATTTAATTTTCGCGAGCTGCCGCAATTGCTCAAAACGAAAATGTTTTTTTTGGAAAATATAGTATAAATCATAGTAATCTCTGCCACGCGGATTTTGATTAATGGTGAAAAGCTTATTTGCTGCAATATCAACAAGGCTGTCAACAAGAATTCCGCTCTGTGCTTTTGGTTTCTGAATTTGAGAAAATGGGAAATACGTGAACTCAACTTTCAAAACTCCTTTTGGGAATTTGATGTGGTATAAGTTGCGGTTAAAAGTTTTTTGAAAATCAACAGACAAAAACCGAAGTTTTTTCTGAGTTGATTTTAGAAAAACTGAAATGGTTTGTGCATGAAATTCTTTTTCGCAGAAAAAGTCCAGATCTTCTGAATATCGGTGGCGCAGATAAAAATGAGCAAGCGCAGTACCGCCTGTAAAATAAAACGTTTTTGATAGCGATGAATCAGAAAATAGTTTCAAGAATCGATCTTGATGGATGGTCAGAATTGTTTTGGCCATAAGAGTCTGGCTAAATAGTTTTTCCTAAACGGATCAAGGCGAAGATTATTCCAGTGTTGTTTCAAAAGTTTGGCAGAAAGTTTTTTACCATTCAAACCGAAATTTACTGCCTGTTCAAGTTTGAATATCGCGTATTTTTGAGGATTCTTCTTTAAACGAGTCGTATCGACAGACCAGTTATACATACATAGAGTATAACACACAGCTATTTTATATCCAGCTTCCCAGCCAAGTGCGTAAATAATACGCGCCGTTGGACATCGGCAAGCCGTATGAAAGCGGCGCAAAAAACGCAAATCCAGCGACAACAAAAATGATAAACACAATCGGAACCAGCACGCGCGACAATCGCGAAACACATATCTCATCCAACCCCATCACAAACAGCATAACGGAAAAAATCATGGCGGCCAAATAGTGATACAAAAACAGAACGCGGCTTACGGAAATAAACGGCACGAAATTCATAGCATATCCCCCAAACAAAACAGCATATGCGAACTTCTTTTCCGAATTCATACATTTTCGCCACAGCGCGAATATGCCTCCTATCAATCCGACAAATCCCGCGTACCAAACCATAGGATTGCCCAAAAGGTATATGCGTTCCGCCACGGCATTGCCCTGATTTTGGACCCAATAATACACCGGGCGCACCATCAACGGCCATGTCCACGCAGGGCTTCCGTACGGGTGTTCCGCTTTCAATGTTTCGTTGTAAAAAAACATTTTCTCATTCAAATGGAAAAACTTTTGCGCGATGTTCATGCTTTGGAAATTTGCTGCCATGTACGCATCGCCCGACCCCGCGCGTGGAAGCAAGGTAAAATGAATCGCAAACGGAATTGCGTACACCGCGAATGAAACCAATACAAAACACACAACGCCGCGCACAATACGCATTGCCAACCCTTTTTGTTTGCGGCTTCGAATCGCATCAAACAACCACACGACTCCTGCCAAACCAAAAAATGCAAGCCCGGTCCATTTAATTGAAAAACTTAATGCAAGGCATGCAGCGCTTACGATAAACCATTGCCATGCGTACTCTCGTTTGCGGCACGCAAAAAACAGCGCAAGCCCGGCAAACCCAAATACAAGCAAAAACGAATCCAGCAACGCGAACCGCGATTGGACCACGAGCGCGTTTTCAAACACAAGCGACAATCCGACGCCAGCGGCAATCCATTTCTTCAGGTTCAATTCACGCATCAGCCAATACGCAACCAATGGCAACAATCCGCCTGCCAGCGCTGGAAATAATCGAAACCATACATACGGCACGCCTGTCTGCGCGGGCAGGCGTGCGGCATATACTTGTCCGATGGTTTCAAACGCAAACGCGCCATGAGCTGCAACATACGCGCCATACCCGCCCATACGCGCGCCTAACGCGAGCAATAACTTTCCCAATGGAGGATGAATATCAAAATAATACGCGCCAGTAAAATACGCGTTTACGAATTTGCCAAAATGCACTTCGTCAAACACTACCTGGTTTGGGTGAGAAAGCATAAACAACCGCGTTGCCAAACCAAGCGCGAGCAACACCGCAATCAAAATATATTCACTTTTCAAAAACCGCTTCAACATTACGTATAATTATTTACTATTGCATTGTAATTTATAAATCCGATACTCTCCACTGCTGCCTTGATACACATACGCAAGTTGCGCGCCCGCGCCGGACATAACGCCATAATCTTTTTTGAATTGCGAATCGTCTAAAATATACGAAACGCCGTCAGCGCACAACTGTTCCGAATTTCCTGTCAGAACAAAATTACGAATAGCTTGCTGGCGATTAAAAATTACCTTAGCATGCCCTTGTGTCCACAACCACCCGGGAAACCCCAAATAAATTGCGCGGCCTGAAAGCATGGGAATAAACTGGGTTGCTTGGCTGTGCGTAACAAACACATCATTTGGGTTGGTATTGTTGGAAATCCAATTTGCGACCGCAATTTCATCCAAGCCGTAATATCCGAAATTTCTGGTATTTTTATCAAGCCGCAATCCTGATTGAACCCGACCCCACACATCTATTATCCCAGAACACGAAGCAAAAAAAACGAATATGATAAGTATAAAATTGAGGATTGTGGATTTACGCCTTGGATTAATTTGGAATTTGAAATTTGTCAGCCATAGGCTGACCCGCCTGGGACGGAAAATTTGAAATTGCCATAATGCTTTCAAAGTATACAAACTAAGCATTATGGCGCATACCCACCACCAAAACAGGATTTTGTTGTTGTCAAATTCCCATGGCTGAAATTTGACAAGATTCGCAAGCGCAAACAACACAAAACTCGTTATACACAAAACGCGAATTCCAAAATCAATGGGTTTTTTCTTGATAACGCGCATTATGCAATATCCTAAAGCTATCACCCATCCCACAAACACGAACCCGAAATTTTTCAACCAAAACCAAACAACATTGGAATCAGTTCCAGCCGTGTTTGGGTCGCATATCAACCACGATGTATTATGAGTGCACGCCATCCACCCAAACCATGGCGTAAAAAATCCCTGTCTTGATATATTGGTAAATCCAACACTGGTTTCATATTCATAAAACTGGTGCTGGATAAACAACCCATGATACAAAAAAATAATCTGAGGCAATGCAATGACAAACGCAAGCAAAACTGCTAACAACACACTTTTGCGATATGCAGCATCGTTAAATGAACCAGCATACATAATCCACACAAACGCAAATATACCAAGCGCAATAAACGTATGAGTATGTATCAAGGGCAATAATCCTAACAAGATGAGCCATCGCAGTCCAAACCGAGAACAGCGATACTCCCACAAACCTAAAAGCATTAACAGCCCCAAAGCGGCGCCAAGCACAAACGACCGCTGGTGCGAGAAAAAAGAAATAAGCGGCGTAATCCATACAATATTGGCATCAATGGCTTTTGCGTCCAATTTCCCGCCTGTGCGAATATCCAAATGCGTATATTCGTATTTCGGATGGCTGATATTTTGCGCAAGCGATTGCACTATGCCTGCCTGCGCAGGCAGGCCAACGCGGCCAGCGTCAAGCCGCACCTGCCTTGCAAACCATACAAATCCCAATCCACCCCCAAACAACGTTATACATACTAACGCCCATGCAAAGAATTTTTCCTTGAACATACGCTTGCCCAATGCATACAAAACACATAGCATACTTATACCGAATATCAGAATCGGAATATGCCATGCGAATGCCAATGGCAGGCCTGCATGAAACAAAATCGCACTTACAAAATCAACAAAAAAAGGATAGGTTAATTGCAGGTTTGCCGCAATGGGCTGGGTCAGGTTAAACGGCTCACTGACAGCAAAATGCTGAATAATATCCAAATGATACGCGCCGTCTCCCCATCCTTTGAGTATGCCGTATGGAAAACCGTTTTGGTCAAAAAGCATTGCCTGCAGCGCGCTTATGAAAAATATTACAATCACCGCAAGCACGAATACATATTCCATCCATGGAATTTTGCGTATTGAAACCATACGCGCAAACACAAACAGTCTTTTTGCACGAAACCATTGAAAAATTTTATACGCACTTGCTAAAATTCCCACGCCGATTCCTGCAAGAATCGCGCTGAACAAACTGCGCGTCGCAACCGCGCACACAAGCTGAATAAAACCCAAACATACAATGCCAATAGTCCACGCACCCCAAAACCGCGCATACCATACAATTCGTTTTTCTGAATCAAAAAAATCAATTACACAAAGCCCCAAACCCAATGCTCCGCATAAAAACAAAAAACCCTGCATATATTACACAATCTATGAAATGAATTTAAGGTTTTTGAGCGTTTATATAATCAGCATAAATCAGCTATATCAGCATAAATCCGTGTTTCTCAATAATACAAATGATTGTCTTTTAAATATTGCGTGATTTCCTGCACGCGCTCTGAAGGCATGCGCGAAAGCAAATCAATGACCGCCTGATGCGCAGGCGCACGCATTCCTGTTTTCGCATAAAGCTCCAATAACCTGACATAATTGCGCAAAGTAAAATTCCACGGCGCTCCATCCAATCGCGCAAGCCCCAAAAACTCTTCCATGGCCGCCTGATACTTCCCGGAAACATACAGACTTGATGCAAGCATTTCCCAATCACCCGGATGTTGCCTGACATCGTAGCCTTTTTGCGCAGACTGCGCCAGATATTCATGCATCAACGCAACTGTCCCCCATTGCGCCTGATATGCAGCCTGATAAAACCAGAACGGGCCGATATTTGGGTTTAATTCAAGCAATATATCCGCGTTCTTTTTCGCTCCATCCCTGTCTCCTTGTTGCATTGACCATAAAAACATATATTGATACGCATCTTCGCGCCGCGGCGCAATGGCAACCGCCTTTTCAAATGCCTGATACGCTGTCATATCCGCATACGCAACTCCTGCCTGCGCAGGCAGGCCTGCGCGCGCTTCAATTTCAAACAACAACCCTCCCATCTCCACCTGCGCCTCATAATCCAATGGGTGAGAAACAGCATCAACACGCAAATTATCCACAATTGTCTTTGTCAATTCCTGATACGGCTGCTGGCTTGAGAGCGACATATCACTTGTTGAAAAATTCCTAAGCCTACGCGCAAACGCAATGTCAACTTCCCTGTTCAAAAACGTATCCCATGTTCGCGCACCAAGATATGCTTGTTGGGCTCTTTGCAAAATCGCGGAGTAATCTTGACTTTTGGATGACAGCGCGCGCGCGGCATCAACCACGCCGCGCGATGCGCGCATAGGAATAACCACGGCGTTTACAAACAACACAAGTATGCCCAACGCGCTAGCAAGCCATATCATTCCTGCATGCGCAGGCAAGCCTGTCTGCGTAGGCAAGTTGGCATATCCATTTTTTACAACGACTGTGTTTTTTTTCGCGCTGACTCTATTTTCTTGCAGCTGCGCGGCAACACTATGCGATTGCTCATGCAACACCCAATACCCCAATGCAAACAATAAAAACAGCGCCACGGTTGATGTTGGCATTTCAAACAGCACCAAGTCCTGGACAAAATATGCGGTAAACAACCCAAGCACGATTGCGCAAATAAGCGTATCGCGTTCTGAATTCCGTTTTTTCAAAATAGCAATTATGAGCTTGCTGGCAATATATCCGAATAAAGAAAGATACGATACAAGCCCAAACAATCCTTGCGCAACCAGCAAATCCAAAATCTTATTATGCGGACGGTCAAAAATAGACATTTCGTATGTGTGCACATCAGGATTGAAATGCTTGTTAAACGCATACATGAAATTTTCCGAACCCCACCCCAGTAACGGACGGTCTTTGAACGCATCCCATGCCATGCCCCACACAATTAACCTGGGTTTAGGAATATTCCATACTGAATACACGCGCGAAGCGAAAAATGGCGAAACGCGGTTCCAAAAACCGCGAAACGCAACGAATGAAACAACCAGCACAATCCCAATCCCCGCAATTATTGCAATAATTTTTTTATATTTCTGCCACGCGCTCAAAGCAATGCCGACTAATGCAACAATAATTCCCGCAACAACGCCCACATACGCGCCGCGCGTTCCGGACAAAAATACGCACATCATTGAAAACAACGCTAAAACAAACCATACCCGTCGCACATGATTATCCGAATCAGCTGAAGCAAAAAGTAAAACATCTATGAAAAATAACACCACAAAATACGTTGCCAAAAAAGCCGGATTGCCGAACGTGCCTGCCAAACGCGTTTGGTCACCCAAAGCAAACATGCCGGGCGCGTATTTGGATATGAGCGCCGCAATACCAACAGCGCCTCCCACAATGCTATTCCATTGCAAAAACCGAATCCATGACATTTTCGTGCGCATCATACCAATTAACATCACAAAAAACGCGAACGCATGAAAATACCACAATATGCCGTCCATACGTTCAGCTTTTGACCAAAATGAAAAGCTCGGGTCAACGCCCATAATTCCCGCAAGACAAATGCTTGCCATCCACGCGCCAACCAAAACAACCAGCGCATTGATTTTAGGAAGATACGACTTATCTATCAATACCAGCGCCAGATATCCTAACAATGCGATTTCAACGCATGCCTGAAAAAAAACCGCTTTGGGAAATACAAACGGAAATAAATATTTCACACCCACAACAATTGGCATAACAACGCCAAGATACAGCATTGCACGGACAAACCAATCAATATGTTTTTTGTAACGTTGGAAAAATGAAATCATGGACAATAGACACTGATTTATGCTGATTATAAAATCACAGATTTATACTGATATAGCTGATTTATGCTGATTATAAGACGCGGATTTATGCGGATTTTCGCTGATTTATGCGGATACGGATTTGTTGGTGTGAATAAGTCTTTTGATGGTTAGCTTATTTGGGCCGAAGTTTATTAAAAACCCCAACTTATGTTTTGAGCTTTTTAAATACCCCCAAAACTGTTTTTCATCCTCTTTGGTAATAAACGGTTTTGATTTTAACTCAATTATTATTTTATTGTTAAGAACCAAATCGGGAATGTAAACGCCAATTTTTTCATTTTTGTATTTGATATCAATCCTTGTTTGATTATCAATCGCGAGACCACGACTTTCAAGCTCCGCCTTTAAAGCTCTTTGGATAATATTTTCTTTTATTCCTCCTCCCAAAACATTATAAACATCAAAACACGCCCCTCTAATTTTGAATGATTCTTCTTCGTATAAAAAATCTTGAACTTTATTTGTTTTCATAATTTTATTATACTACAATCGCCAGTCAGCGTCCATATAATCAGCATAAATCAGCTATATCCGCATTAATCAGCGTCTTATAATCAGCCAAAATCAGCATAAATCAGCTATATCCGCATTAATCAGCGTCTTATAATCAGCGTCTTATAATAAATCAGGAAACCAAAAACCCCCTTTGCGGGGGTTTTTGGTTTCCTGATACGAACCAATGAGAAAACTTTACGGTTTCACAAAGATCGCACCAGTGATTGGCAACCCTACATTGACGTAGTTTGCTGCAGAAATATCTGCGGTTGCTGCCGAGCTGTCATTGAAGCTTATATCATCTGCTGCATTGGCAATCTTCAATTGGAATGAATTGCCAAGCGTGCCGAATGTGCTCAAGTCAGCCATCACATAGTATTCCTTGGTTGTACCCGCTGGAATAATCATGGTTTGTGTTGATGTCGCGAAGTCAAGCGCAACGAAGTCAGCTGTTGCCAACGATGCGCCTGGCTGTTGTGACAACAATGCGTCGTTTGACGCATCGTACAGTTCAACGGTTCCAGTGGAAGCCGCCTTTCCTGCCAACACGGTTAATCGGATGTTGTTTGCTGCCGCAAATAAGAACTTGACGTCGTCATCCGAGTGGGCAGTGATACGGAAGCGCAATACTTCCATGGTGCCCGGAACCAATGTCGTGCTTGAGGGAGCAACGTATGCGAATAGCGGTTTGGACCGCACAAACGTCATAGCGCTGCCATTCAAGTACGCGTCTCCGCCTGCCAACGTAGCATAGGCGCCAGAGGTTGAACCCTTGGCGGAAATGTTCGTTGTGTCTGTGGATACGCCATTGGCAAAGTAAATAGAAACTTTCATTTCTTTGCCTGGATTATCGAATGTCGCATTGGTTT
>Ga0210050_1003783_pt1 | contig 13141 bp, 14 predicted proteins | sample CryGey132114_all_FD_185463 | JGI IMG/M metagenome (GOLD analysis project Ga0210050, IMG submission 185463) | Groundwater microbial communities from aquifer - Crystal Geyser CG22_combo_CG10-13_8/21/14_all (SPAdes) (version 2) | ecosystem: Environmental > Aquatic > Deep subsurface > Groundwater ...
CCACCGCCACATCAGGCGAGGAAATTGCCTGGCCTTGGGCCGTTATGCTAATTTCACGAGGATAACTGTTGGTGGTGCTCCAAATGGTATTATAGGTTTGCGCGCCCCAAAAAATCATCTGCCCAGCCACTAATACAATGGCCAATATTAACAAGGGCTTTGATAAGCCGATGAATTTATTTTCGTTTTGCTTTGTTCCATTTGCCATATAATTATTTTTATTTATTTACGAACAAAGTAATTATAGCAAAAAAACAAAGAGGGCAACCCCGAGGGCAGACCTCCTAAAAACTTGCATGCAGTCTGGAGAGGTCTGCCCTCGGGGTTGCCTCCGATGTTTTGCGGAACTTTTAGCCGCGTAATTTATTTTTCAATCCTTCCAGCATTTCTTTGGCTGTATCTTTACCGCCCAGCCCGAAGGCCAAGCCGCCGCTAATGACAACCAAAGCCACAAAGCCGGTAACCAAAATCTGAATAATGTCTTTGCCCACGCCCAATTGGCTTAAAGCCGCCAACACAGCGAAAAGCAAAATAGACCATCGCACTGTTGAGCCAATCCAATTAACAGATTTCACATTCATCTTGCTGACAAAGGCCTTGACCATTTTCTCAAAAATGTCAGCCACAATTACCGCCACCAGCAAAATAACTACGGCCACAATCACATTGGGCAACCAAGCCACAATATCTTTTAGAAAGAGCGCGAACTGGCTCATGCCTAAAATTTCCACCGTGGCTAACAAAAAGACAATCACTAAAATCCACTTTACCAAGCCGCCCACAAAGCCGGACATGGTCATCTTAATCTCGGCTTTTTGCATGGCTTCTTCCCATTTGGTTTTCTCAAAAAGCTTGTCAAATTTAACTCTCTTCAAAATTTCCGCCACCAACTTGCCTAACCAAGCCGCGATAAACCAGCCCACTACGAAAATAATAATAGCGCCAATGAGCTTAGGAATAAAATCAGCAAAGCCATACCAAAGATCTTGTAACGCTTTTAAGGTGATGCTTGACCAATCTTGTATCATAAATTTTTTTAGAAATCTTTACTTTTAACGAGGAATTTCAAACTACTGCGCAGTTTCACTTTGAAATTTCCCGTCAACTTATCCCGACCTTTTTAAAATTTTATCCTTAATCAATTATAGCTGTTTTGCCAATATTTTACACTATGAACTTTACCAATCTGTGGAAAACTATTTTTCATCTGGCAATTTTTTGCCGTATCTTTCAAAGGCGCGCAAAATTTCCAAAGGCACAGCAAACACGATGGTGTTTGACTGGTCAGATGAAATGTCGTTTATGCTCTGTAAGGTTCGCAAGTGCAAAGCGCCGTCTGACGAGGTTAGCATTTGAGCGGCTTTGGCTAAATTGTCAGCAGCCACCAACTCGGCTTCAGCCCTAATAATGATAGCTCGTTTTTCTCTTTCGGCTTCGGCTTGCTTGCCAATAACCCTTTTCATTTCTTCGGGCAAAACAATGTCTTTTAGCTCCACGCTAATAACATCAATACCCCAAAGAATAGCCACAATTTCTATAATATCTCTGACATTTTTTGAAACCCTATCTCTCTGGGAAAGCAAATCGTCAAGGTCAACTTGACCAACCGCGTTGCGCATAGTGGTTTGAGCTAATTGAGAAATAGCGTAGAAAAAATCTTCCACTTCCAAAATCGCTTTGTCAGCGTTTTTTACTTTGTAATAAATAACCGCGTTCACGGAAACCGAAATGTTGTCTTTGGTAATGGCTTCTTGGTTGGGCACATCCACCGCTTTGACCCGCAAATCCACCTTTTTATATGACTGAAAAATTGGAAACACCAACCGCCAGCCCGGCTCCATAGTACCTGTGTACTTGCCCAACAAAAACCTAATCCCCTTTTGGTATTGGTTAATTTGCTTAATAGAAAGCAAAAAAATAAAAACAACAACCCCCGCGACCCACAAAATTATGTTGACCATGTTTTTTATTTATTTTTTAACTTCACTTAATTAATGATAAATCGCCATTGATAATAATTGGGTTAACCGCGATAATTTCGGTTTTGTAATAAGGGATTTCTGGAATTGGATTAAGCAAAAATATCTTTTGGTTTAAAACGTGGGCAAACCCAATTTCCATTAAAGTATTGCCCCCGATATAATTTTCAATCCCGTGTTTGCCATAATTTAAAACAAGCACGGCGTCAGCCCCCTGCATTGCATTCCAAAATGTTCGGATTGCATCCATATTGTACTTTTGATGAAGCTTTATTGCTTCTTTTTCTTCATCGTTCTTTCCAATAAATGATTCGTGCAGGTCTGTTAAAAAAGCTTCGTGGCCGAGCTTATTTAGCTCGTCCCTAAATTCAAGCATCTTTTCTGTGAATTGCATACTGCCGATAATACCTATTTTCATAGTGGACCCGAGCGGATTCGAACCGCTGACCTCCTCATTGCAAATGAGGCGCGCTACCAACTGCGCCACGGGCCCTTATAAAATAAGGCGGCGCAATGCCCGCCTTATTTTGAAATTTCCTATCAACCAATTTGGTGGGCGTGCGTGGATTCGGACCACGGACCTTTCCCTTATCAGAGGAATGCTCTAACCAACTGAGCTACACGCCCGTATTCGCTCTTCGTATTCATCAAGAAAAGCTTTAATCGCCATTGTTAATTCTCTCTTTTTATCAGCACCCATAATATGCAAAGCACATGTTCCATGACGAAAAGATTCCTTATAAGAAAAACTTGATTTTTGCAATTTACGGATGGCTGTCTTATAAAACTGGCTCTCTGCCAACCCTAATTCATCCTGCCAAAATTTCTTTTCTTTTTCAATATCCATATTCTCATATAAATTTAGTGCCACTTTCACTTTATCCTTAGCGATGCCTAAAAAATCATCTAACCACTGAATAAAAAATTTGATTACTCTGCAATCAGTATTTGCAAGAGCTATTTGGCTATAATCCATTTTGTTGCCTTCGCTCAAATATAGCATTAGCCCTGCTGTAAAAAATGAATCTTTGGAAAGTAATTGCATCTTTTTCTTTTGCTCGCTGTAAATCTCTTGGCACTTTTGCTCTCGTTTTTCTCTCATTGTAGCCCTAAATATTTCTATTTTGGCCTCGCTTTTCTGCCAACCCTGTCGCCGTAATTCCAAAATTCTCTCCTTGCTAAGGGGAAGTTCCCTTAACCAATAGCATAAAGTGCTTTTTGGCACCCCCAACCTACTTCTGATTTCTGCATAGCTAAGTTCTTGTCCGAGCCGTAATTGAATTGCTTTTTCTCTTAATTGAGCATTCATTGATTGAATTCTATCAAAAAATGTTATTATTTTCAAGTAAAACAAAAAATACCGAGGGCAGACCTCTTTTAATTTGAATAAATATAATATTCAGTTTAAGGGAGGTCTGCCCTCGGTATTTTTTATTGGTTTCTTTAAGCTGTTTCGCCTTAGGCAACCTCGAGCCAAAATTTTGTGGGCTCCTTGGCCAATACCCCTAAAATTAAAAAGAGAATTCTCGCTCTTCAATTTTGATCGACAAAAATGTAATAGAAATGATCCACCGACAGCTTCCGCTACCGGTGCCTTGTTCATGTGTGTCCCCTAATTTCTTAAGAGCATGGACTATATCTTCACCCCCTTCTTTTATAAAAAGGAGAGGGGCCAACATATAATAATAGATTTAACCTATTATTAAGCCATTACTAGCTAAGTCTCTACGGGGTCAATAAAAAGGAAACTTATATCGCATTTCGGGCAAAACAATATCCATAATCAATGTTCGTAATAAAGTGATTGATTTAGGCAAAACATAAATTCTCCAGCTTGTTTTATCTTTGTGCAAGCTTGTTTCTAAACCAAAATTTGCTTTCAGACAATTTCTTAATTTTTGATTATCTGCAAAGTCAAAATTTTGACTATTGAATGTGCTACCCTTGCGCTTTGGACCAAGAGCGCCATCATCCATAAACCAAACTGCCAAACTAAATGGGTCTGTTAAAATTTCCCCAATATTTTTAGGCACAATTTTTTTCTTACCTTGATAAAATAATTGATGAAATTCATTCAAATCAGGATGGGAAATTGTCCTAAATCTCCAAGAACGGTTTTTTGGTTGAAATTTTGGTTCCATTAAAACCCACTCTCTGAAAATTTGATATTTCCACCAAACATAATCTTTTTGTTTTGCGCTTTGCTCTACTTGCAACCGGAAATTCTTTTTCCCGACATTTGCAGTTAAACAGCCATCGCCCAAAATAGTTCCTACTAAAAAACTTTTCTGAAGCGAGGTCAGTTGTAATTTATGCCGCATTTCGCGTATTTCTTTTGACCACGACGCGGCGTGTTTTCTTTTTACGACTTCCCTCGGTATTACTTTCATACCTTAATTATAACAAATTAAGAGGAAAGTTTCACCGATATTAGTTGGATTTTTCATAGCGATTACTCGCTAAGGTCGCAATATGTAGATTACATCGACGACTTCGCCCTAGTCACTGAGCCCGCCTTTGTCCCGATAAATCGGATTTTGGGGCGTTCCCAACTTCTCTGGCGTGACGGGCGATTGCTTGTTAGAAACTTAACAGAGGCGTTCCCACCCGGCGTGCAGATTTCCCGCACCGGGCGAGCCCAAAAATAAATTAAAATTATCTAAGGGAAACTCCTTCTCTTGCCTAAGCAAGATACTATGAGTTAGCTGACTTCTGATAAAGCAATAATTTCGTTCTTTATCAGATATCCCCGGGTCAATATACAAACTATTCCCAACATCCCCAATCGGGTTTTATCTAGGGCTTTCCCTATGCTCACCACCCAATCATAGGTCAACCAACCGCATTGGTTGGGGCTGTTGTTTGTTTCCGAACCCTCTGCCGTTACGATCGCTCGCAACGACTGTTCATCAACTACTTTCCGCGACGGAAGCGGAAGAAGAGATTTTAACTCTTTAGTTTGAAAGATGATTTTATTACCATCTCAATGTATATCTGCCGGGCGCGTTTACTGTGAGTACAAGATCCAGTGACATATTCATCGCCGCATAGCTGATCGGCGATTACTAGCGATTCCGGCTTCATGAGGTCGAATTGCAGACCTCAATCCGAACTGGGACCGGTTTTGATGGGATTGGCTCCACCTTACGGCTTAGCAACCCATTGTACCGGCCATTGTATCACGTGTGCAGCCCAGGGTGTAAGGGTCATGCTGATTTGGCGTAGTCCCCACCTTCCTCCAAGTTGACCTTGGCAGTCCTCTATGACAATTAAAACATAGAACAGGGGTTTCGCAGGTTTCCCCATTTAAGGATGCACCTCCATTTAGACTATACCACCATCCTCTTATCTCTAAGGAGGACGACCGGCGTTTGATGATTGTTTTAACGCAACCATCTCTCTTTTTTACAAGATCAGTCGTTACGGGGTCAAGGAAGTTTATAACGCATTGAAGAAATAACAAAAGGATCAATCATCCTAAAAAATTTTTGGCTTGCTATAACGCCAATATTTAATCTGTTTCTTGAGACAATACTTGCCCTTAAATCATATTTTTCCATTAAGGCCTTTTGGATAGTTGCAACTTCTTCCTTAGAAAATGAATCCGTAGAAAGACAGCAACCCTTTTTCGGCCTAAGGTATCCATCATCCATATACCAAATCGCCATCACTAAAGGAGACAATGCTTCTTTAATGCCTTTCGGGACTGATTTTTTACCATTAGGATAAAATAGATTTCTCCAAGAATGAAAATATTGTTTGCTCCAAAAACGATAGGAGATAGTTTTCTTGCTCGGATCTTGCTTTTTGCTTCTCTGCGTCATTAAGACGCTCGTGCTTACCACATTACACAGCTTTTTATATTTCCATATAAGATAATCTTTCTGTTTATCGCTGTGTTCAATTTGAACTCTTCCTTTTTTTGTTATGTATGCGTCTCCAAGCACTGATCCAAACAAAACATCAAATTCATCTTGATTTAACTTCAATGTAGAATCCCTAAAATTTTTTTTCGTATGAAAAATTCTCGGAATTGCTTCCCGACTTCCCACGGTATTGTCCCGCGCCTTTTTGATGTCATTTAAGCTATGCATATATTTTAATTTTAGCACAGAAAAGATAACAACAAGAAGGCGCGGGCTTTCACCGTTATGAGCCAGTTTTTCTATGGCGATTTCTCGCCAAAGCCGCGACATGCATTTTTTCACGGCACCTGCTGATGACAACCATGCAACACCTGTGCTAGCGGCCTTGCGGGGTCCAACCTTTCGGTTAGATTTCCACTAGCATGTCAAACCCTGGTAAGGTTTTCGCTTATCGTCGAATTAAGCCACGTGATCCACCGCTTGTGTAGATCCCCGTCTATTCCTTTGAGTTTTAATGTTGCCATCGTACTTCCCAGGCGAGATACTTAACGCGTTAGCTTCGCCAGTGAAAGGGTCGATACTTCCACCAGCTAGTATCCATCGTTTACAGCTAGAAATACAAGGGTATCTAATCCTTTTTTCTGCTCTAGCTTTCGTCGTTCAGCGTCAGGATCGCCCCAGCCAGATGCCTTCGCTTTTGGTGTTCCGCACGATATCAACGGATTTCACCCCTACACCGTGCGTTCCTCTGGCCTCTAACGTCCTCTAGAAAAGCAGTTTCCCTGGCGGTTTCGAGGTTGAGCCCCGAAGATTTGACCAAGGACTTACTTAACCGCCTTAAGACTCTTTACGCCCAATAAATCCGGATAACGTTTGAGGGTCACGTATTACCGCTGCTGCTGGCACGTAATTAGCCCCCCCTTATTCATTAGGTACAGTCACCGAAGTTCCTCCCTAATAAAAGCGGTTTACAACCCTAAGATCTTCTTCCCGCACGCGGCGTCGCTCGGTCAGGCTTGCGCCCATTGCCGAAGATTCTCGACTGCAGCCACCCGTAGGTGTATAGCCCGTGTCGCAGTGCTATCGTTGGGGAACGCGCTCTCACGCCCCCTACCCGTCATCGCCTTGGTAGGCCATTACCCCACCAACAAGCTGATAGGCCGCGGGCCTATCTATAAGCGGATTTCTCCTTTACTCTTATCTTTTTACAGACAGAGACCATCTCGTATTAGTTCCGCTTTCGCGGAATTATGCGAGTCTTATAGGTTAGTTCCCACGTGTTACTAACTCGTTCGCCGCTATCGTTTGCGCCTTTTTGGGTGTTAATGTGGTAGCGAGTGTATGAGGTCAGACCTCCAAAAAACTGGGCCCCAGTATCGGGGAGGTCTGACCTCATACACTCGCTACTTTCAAATACCCAAAAAGGCACAAACGATCGCGCGACTTGCATGCCTTATCCACGCCGCCAACGTTCATCCTGAGCTAGGATCAAACTCTCAAAAAAAATAAAAACGGTTGCCTATGAGATAATTAAATCTCAACAGGCGAAACAACTTAAAAAAACCAATTACCAATAAAAAATATTCAATTGGAACGAGCCAACGAGCTGGTTACAAAATGATTCCGTAGCGAAATTTTAGATTTTCAAGCGAGGCGGGCAAGACCAAGCAAAAAAGTTTGAAGCCATAGCCCAGCTATGGTGAAAAGCTTTTTGCGATGTCTGACGATGCCGCAACCGAAAAGATAAAATTTCAGCAGGAATAATTTTGTAACCAGCTCGATTACAATATCAATTCTACTTACAATAATAACAATGTCAAGAGGCAAAATATTACATTAAAACACTACACTCTTTTTTATGACAAGTATGAACGATCGTTCTTACTTGTCATAATTTTTTCCTAATAAAAAACAGGGCGCTTAACCCAGTTTTTCTCATGAGCCGATGGGAGGAGTCGCACCCCTATCTTCGCTTTACAAAAGCGTTGCTCTGCTGTTGAGCTACATCGGCGTGGTTTCATCGGAAAGGCCGCTCCCCTTTTTAATTTTCTCTTTTTTTTTGCGGCCAACCAGAGTGTGTCTAATAGCGCGCCAGTAGTCGGCGTTTTTAGCGATTTCCTCTTGCTTTTTAACCGCATCTTCTTGAATGTTTTTTTGATGGCGTTGGCGATGGTAAAATCGTCCCATCTTTTCCGAGGACTTTTTTATAGTTGTTTCTAACCAGCGCAAAAAGAAAATACCTTTTTGAGCGGCTATAATCAAAAACTTTCTGGCTAAAAGCTTGGCTTTTTCTTTAGCCAAAAACGGCTCGGTTGGCATTTGCTCGCCATTTCCTTGACCGCTTTCATTTGAACAAAGCGAGGCCAAGGCAGGCATCTTGCGAGCCGCCAAAAACACCATTCCGCCACAGCTGATAGCTAACAAACAAAATAAAATTAAATTGAGCATAGCTACTATATCTCAAAACGAGCGAATTTAACTACTTCAATGTTTTCGCCGGTTTTGGCGCGCACTTCTTCTAACAGGCCTTGCATGTTTTTAGACGGGTCTTTCACCCAGGGCTGGCTTAAAAGAGAAACTTCTTGTTGATACTTATCCAGCTTGCCTTGAATGATTTTATTCATAATGTCTTGGGGCTTGCCTGATTCCTCAAATTGTTTTTGATAAATTTTTCTTTCACTGGCCAAAAAATCTTCAGCCACATCGCTAGCCTTAACAAAGAGCGGTCTAGCGGCGGCTATTTGCAAACAAAGCTCGTGCGCCAAATTAACAAACGCTTCTGACTTGGCCACAAAATCTGTTTCGCAATTTAATTGCAGTAAAACGCCAATTCTCCCCCCGCTATGCACATAGCTTTCAATCAGTCCTTTAGCGGCTGTTCGGCCTTCTCGGCCCTTAACCATTTCTTTGCCCTTCTCGCGCAAAATTTCTTTGGCTCTTTTTAAGTCATTCTTGGCCTCGTCTAAGGCCTTTTTGCATTCCATCATTGAAATGCCGGTTTCATCGCGAAGTTGTTTGAGTAAATTAATATCAGGCATATCATATAATTACCAAGATACAAGAAACAATAACCAAAAAAATTTCAATAATCAATATTCAATAACCAAAGTGGTAACGGTTTTGAATATTGAAATTTGAATTTTTTTATTTATTTGTGTCTTGTTTCTTGGTTATTGGTTATTGGTTATTGACTTTGCTCTGCAATATTGTCTCTTTTACCTTATCCAAAATATACTTCACCGATGATATGGCGTCGTCGTTGGCTGGAATTGGATAATCCACGCATAAAGGGTCCGCATTGGTGTCAATTAAGCCAATGGTCTTAATGCCTTTCGCCTTAGCTTCTTTGATAGCCAAACTATCGTGCACCACATCGCAAACAAAAATGGCCTCGGGCAATTTTTCCATTTTGGCTAAGCCCTCAAACTTTTTGGTTAAGTCGGCGATTTCTTTTTCAAACTGGGCCATTTCTTTTTTGGTGTATTTGTCCAGCTCTCCGCTGGCTCTTTTTTGCCGTAGGTCCAAATAATACTTTACTCTCAAGCGAATAACTCCAAAATTGGTAAAAGTACCCCCGATCCAGCGTTCAATCACGAAAGACAGGCCAAGCTCTTCGGCTATTTGCTTAACTAACAATCGCAAAGGCGGCTTGGTGCCAACTATCATCAAGTCCTTGCCCTCTTTTTGCAATTGAGCGATATAGGCCAAGGCCGCCTCTAAATATTTGGCCGTGGCTGTTAAATCAATCACATGGATGGTGTTGCGCAAGCCAACCACAAAGGGCTTCATTCTGGGATGCAATTTAGACGCCCGGTGCCCTAAATGAACGCCCGCCATGGCCAGCTCTTCTACTTGAGGGTTGTCTTCTTCAATAATGGTTTGCTCAACAACTTCCTCTTCTAAATCTTTAGCGTTTTTGTCTGATATAGTCATAGATTAAATAATGATTTAATGATTACTTGCTTTTTCTGAACAATAAACTATAATACCAAAATATCTAAAAAAAAACAATATGAAAGACAAAATTCATCCTCAATATCACGCCCAGGCCCAGGTGCGTTGCGCTTGCGGCAATGTTTTTGCAATTGGTTCAACCAAGGAATACCTTGAAACCGAGGTTTGCTCCAAATGCCACCCTTTCTATACTGGCAAAGATAAATTTATTGACACGGCCGGGCGAGTGGAAAAATTCAGGCAAAAAATAGCCAAGCAACAAACCGCTGTCAAAAAGAAACCTGCTAAAAAATAAGTAAGTATGAGCGATTCTGTTATTATGGAAATCCGCGCGGGAGCTGGGGGAGACGAGGCCTCTATTTTCGCTAGAGATCTATTTGAGATGTATAGTAAATACGCCCAAACGCAAAATTGGCGCTGTTTTATTTTGGATTCCAATTCCTCGGATATGAACGGCTTCAAGCAAATTACTTTTGAGCTCAAAGGAGATGGCGTGCTGGAAAAAATGAAACATGAAGCCGGCGTGCATCGAGTGCAAAGAGTGCCCAAAACCGAAAAAAATAATCGCATTCACACTTCTACCGCTTCAGTGGCTGTTTTGGTTAAGCCGCCCGAAACTGATGTTACAATAAATCCCGGCGATATCAAAATGGATTTTTTTAGATCGTCTGGTCCGGGCGGGCAAAATGTTAATAAACGGCAAACCGCTATTCGCCTTACTCATCTACCGAGCGGCTTAATAGTTTGCTCGCAGGTGGAAAGAGGCCTGGAAGACAATAAAAGAGCGGCCTTAGTTATTTTGCAAGCCAAACTTTTTGACCTGAAAAATAACGCCAGCCAGCATCAACTTTCCGAAGAAAGAAGAAACCAAATTGGCACTATGGACCGCTCGGAAAAAATCCGCACCTATAATTTTCCCCAAGACCGCGTGACCGATCACCGCGTGGAAAAATCCTGGCACAACATAGAAAAAATAATGAAAGGCAAGCTTGACGACATCGTAGAAAAACTAAAAAACCTGCCATAAGAACCGCAAAAAATCAGTGTTGCAAGATATGAGCGATCGCTCACATAATGCAACACTCGCTAAATTAAAAAATTAGGTTTTCGCAAGTGGTTGACATTGACCCCTTGCTGATATAATTCTCAAAACAAGAGGCCACGGCCATGACTGGCCGGCCATAATTTGTTTCGCACCAAGTAGTGGTGCAACCGAAATATCTCAAAGCGGCCCGCATCTCGCGAGTGCTATCGCCGCTCTTAGCGCCCAAATCCTGTAAAAAAATAGCGTTAGCTAAAAAAGCGTCTTTGATATTCCAAGGGTTGGTGATACTTCGCCCACTTTTTTGTTTGATGGCCTCCTCATAAATAGCCCAAGTGGAAGGAATAAACTGCGCCGGACCCATCGCTCCACCCCAGCCGAAATAACTGCCATCTTTAATCATACAACAAGAAATCGGCGTATTAAAAACATCGGTCTTGAGGGCAGACGCCTGATTTAGAGCAGAAACAATTCGCGAAAATATGGGCGCGTCTCTGGTTGGATGCATGGTGCGGGGCGCTTTGTTGCCGCTTTTGATATAAATTCCCTCGCCCGTGGCCGTATCCCGCAAATAACAACCGCCCATTACTTTGCCAATTCTTGTTTCCTGCCACAAAATAGCCAAAGTAAAAGCCGGCCTCACCCCGGTTAACTTAGCCACTTTTTTAGCAATAACAATGGCGTCTTCCACTTTAATGCCTCCCGCGGGCACTTCTACTAACTCAAATAATAAGTTGCCGATTTTAGTTACTTTGTCTTTGGCGTCTTTTTGCTCTTGCAAGTAAGTTTGATATTCTTTTTCAGTAAGCTTAAGCAGGCGCTTGGCTTCCTGTTTTTTTTTGGCGCTGTCATTTTGCTGCAATTTTTGCATCACCACCACATTTTCTTGTTCTTTTTTCTCGCTATCCATGCTGACTTTTTGAGTTTCTAAATCGCCCTTGAGGATCTTGATATTGCCCAAAAGCCCGCTGATTTTGGCGCTTAAATTGTCTAAGGCCACCACGCCGTCAAAAAAGCTGGCCATGCTTTTTTCAGCCAAAAGTATTTCTAACCACGATCTGCGGTCTTGCTCGGCGCGCAGTATTAACAAATTCGCCATTTCAGCTTTAAGCCCGGTAAGATGTTGGTCGGTTTTAACAATTGATGTCTGCGTGTTGGAAATTTGCGCGCTCAAATCCTTGATAATCAAATTGCTTTGGCTTATTTGATTGTTTAGCTTTTTTATGACAGCCTGCAAATTAGCGATTTTGCTGGCTTGCGTTTTTTTCTCTTGAGCGGTTTGCTTGATATCTCCTTCTATCTGGCTGCTTTTGTCTTCGTAGTATTTCTTGCATTCTTCCAATAAAGCGCGAAAGTCATTTTGCGCAAGATTTTTTTCGCCCTGTTCAATGTTGTCCCACTGGCATTTGGCGTCCAAATCGCTTTCAGCAAAAATAACATCCCCTTGGGCAAACCAAAAAACCACCGCTAAAAAAACAATGGCTATGGCCGTAAAAAATTTTGGCTGAAAAAATTTCATACGATTATAAATAACCCTATTTAGAAGATTCCTCGAAACTTTCAGCGGCTTTTTCGCCCGCCCCTTCTGGGGCGGCTAAAACAGGCGGCGTCTCTTCTTTTTCTTCTTTTTGCGGCACAACCAAGGCCACAATTTCCTCGGGGTGTTTTAAGCATTCCACACCGGCTGGCATTTTAAGGTCGGCTATGCGAACGCGGTCATTGAAAGTTTTTAACGAAGTGATATCCGCCACAATTTCTCGCGGCAAACTGCGGGCCAAACCCTTGACTTCAATAACTTGAATTTCTTTAACCAAAACGCCATCAAGGTCTTTAACCGCCAGCGATTCGCCCTCAAAAACCAATTGCATTTCAACTACCACTTTTCTCTTGGTTGAGGGTTGGTAAAAATCACTATGGACAATCTGACCACTCACGGGATCGCGATCAAGCTGATGAATCAAAACATCATATTTTTTTCCGGCCACTTCTAAACAAATCAAAGAGCTCTCCCCGGCTTGGCTAAAAATTTCTTGAAAATCTTTTAAGGCCATTTTAATGGGAGCGCTTTCTATGCCCTCGCCATATAAAACAGCCGGCAAAACACCTTGTTTTCGTAAAATATTGAGTTTCTCTTTTTTATTTCTAATTGTAGCAGTTAATGAAATCATTTGAGTGTCTAATGTCAAATAAAATGTCAGAGCCCAAATGCCTAAATCCAAATTTTTAACATTTGTCATTAGACATTGGACATTTTATTAGTCATTAGTCATTAGTCATTAGTCATTATTTTATTGTAATAC
>Ga0210050_1003785_pt1 | contig 13129 bp, 17 predicted proteins | sample CryGey132114_all_FD_185463 | JGI IMG/M metagenome (GOLD analysis project Ga0210050, IMG submission 185463) | Groundwater microbial communities from aquifer - Crystal Geyser CG22_combo_CG10-13_8/21/14_all (SPAdes) (version 2) | ecosystem: Environmental > Aquatic > Deep subsurface > Groundwater ...
GTTCTTGATGATTGACAATATGGACAAAAGAGCCGTTTTTTTAAACATGGTTTTAGATAATTAAAGAAATACCTTTAAACAGAGCTGTACTTTATCATATTCAGCCCCCGAAAAGTTTCTTTAGCCCGGGATTTCATTGTTTAATTTTATCACACTTACAAAAGAAAACACTCTACAGACAGAGTGTTTTCTTCGACCAAAATATACCTGGTGTTACGACAGATGTTTTGAAACGAGTTTTGTCATTTCAAACATTGAGACATTCTCTTTACCGCCGAAAACTTTCTTTAGATTTTCATCCGCTACTATATTGCGTCTGTTTTTAGGATCTTGAAGATCTTTACCTTTGATATAAACCCAAAGTTTCTTAACAACCTCTGATCGAGGCATAGGACCTTTACCGACTACTTCCGCCAACTCAGGAGAAATATTCATCGGTTTCATAAATGCAGAATTTGCTTTTGGCATAGTACTTATTATTTTAATTGATAACTATCTTACGATATAACAAAAATCATATCATCTCTGTCAAATTTGTCCATGGCACTACAATTAGACCATAATTTACATTTTTTTATAATTCTATGGATATATATCCTATTTACGAACCTCTTTGAATTACATCAAACAAGTTTGAGGTGTTTAGCTCTCCTAATATAGTAGCAAAAAGACCTGCTATCACTTGTCTATCGGAATAGAATTTGAATTGATTAAACTTAGCTTTCTTTCCCGTCGCCAACCTTTTATTTCCAACTCTCTTTTAAGAGCCGATGACCTATCAAGACATTTCTCTGTGTACACAATTTTCCGCACCTTCCTGGAGCTGGTATAGTGACCGCCACGACTGGCTCGGTGTTCCTCAAATCTACGCTCTACATTCGTGGTTATTCCAGTGTAAAGAGAGCTATCGGCACATTCAAGTATATACACAAAATATGCTTTTCTTTTTTCTGTCATCGTCATTAATCAATACATTCTGATCTGGTACGTACTATGTCAGGTGGAGTAGAGGATGCTCTTTAATCATTTTGATTACTCGGGACATGTCTGTGTCGACCTTAACCCTGTCGCGCTGCATCAATAACGGCTACATCGATTTTTTTCATGGTCATCATTGCATCGAAAGCTCGTTTTGCTTCTTCGCCACCAACTGCCAACGCCTCGATTAGCGTACGCGGTGTTATCTGCCATGATACCCCAAAGCGATCCTTACACCACCCGCAATCACTCTCTTTGCCACCGTTTTCAACTATCTCATTCCAATAGCGATCCGTTTCCTCTTGATTGTCCGTTGCTATCTGGAAAGAAAATGCTTCACTTTGTTTAAAGGTAGGACCACCATTCAAACCGACACAAGGGATTCCGCAGACGGTAAACTCTACTGTAAGCACATTGCCCTTTTTACCACCTGGAAAATCATTAGGTGCATAAAAAATATTAGTTACTTTACTATCAGGAAAAGTGTCTGCATAAAAGTTTGCCGCTTCTTCTGCTTCCTTATCAAACCATAAACAAATTGTATTTTTTGGTATCATATTTTTATTATACCACGACAAGTTCGATTCTTAGATCCTGCTGCAAACGACTCTCTATATCATCTGTTTGTCCGATGTTCCAAGACTTATCGTCCCGATTCTCCAAAACATATACTTTGTGCATAATTTCTTGGTCCCGCAAAACTCCTTCCATTCGTTGCGGGACTCACAAAAATTAACACTCTCGGCTCTCCACGAGATGAGCGATCCTGCGAGCGAATTTTTCATGACTGCCACTCAGGTAATCTCACTACTCGCTCCTGTTAGTCGCTGCGTTTTAGAAACACCACAGGAGTACTTCTTGTTTGATAAATCAAACAATGTCGCCCACGGTTTCTAACGCTTCGCTGTTTTCCTCCACGGGAAACCTCCACGTTTCCCGACCCCTTCGACAGGTTCGAGTCCTCGTACTCGGCGAAAACGCAATTTTTTAATATCAAAGAGATATTTAAAAATTTCGTTGCTGTGTCTCCTGAACAAAATCCGAACTTTTTTCCAAAACAATCCGAGCGGGGACTAATCTGCGCGCCTCGTCCGCTCCCTTCGGTCGCGGGAGGCGCTTCCTCTCCGCGTTTTGTGGTAGTTTGAAACTCTGTGGCTTCGTTCACTGGTCGTGGTAACGTCATAATACAAAACAAGTGTTTTATAAATAAAACACTTGTTCGAGCAGGGTAAACCTTTCTGCCGCCATCATAGATTTGCATTTTAACTATCAAATTTTATACAGACATTCCTCTACCCATCAGGCGCGTCATAATCCAGTTATTTTTGCTCAGTTTGACCTTGTTATCTACCTCTTCGTTGACGCAACGCACTTGCCGCCACAGACTTCTCTTTTTTACGAGGAAGATCTTTTTTTAGCAACCTTGACGCAAGTTTTCCAACTTTTTTACTTGTCTTTGCCATATCAATTTAAATAAGTTTGTTTAATAATTTCGACCTTAAATATAAAATTGCTTTTTGTGGATTTATCCACATTGCTAATTTTCTATTTATTTTCTACAATATCATACATGATTACTAAAAAGCAAAAAAACGTTCTAGAATTCATAAAAAAATTCCAACAAAAAGAAGCAATGTCTCCTTCGTTGGAAGAAATTAAAAATAAATTTGGATTAGCATCAGTCTCTACCGCTTCATATTATGTAGAGAAGTTAGAGACTAAGGGTTTTTTAAAAAAGGATAATAAACAACATCGAGGTATATCTGTATTTGAAAATGAATCAATGGTTAAAATTCCATTATTAGGAATTATTGCTGCGGGAGAACCAATACAAGCGATAGAAAATCGTGAAGAAATAGCTTTGCCAAAAAGTAGAATAAAAAATTACGATAATGTCTATGCCTTAAGAGTTTCTGGAGACAGTATGGTAGAAGAAAATATTCAAGATGGGGATGTTGTTATAATAAAAGAGACTAAAACTCCAATAAATGGAGATAAGGTTGTCGCATTAATAGATGGAGATAATGCCACATTAAAGACTTTTTATAGAGAAAAAAACAGAATCCTACTTAAACCTGCAAACAAAAAATATGATCCTATTATTATAGACAAAAATAGAAAGCTAGAAATCCAAGGAGTTATGGTTGATATTGTAAAACAATCTTTCAACAATCTAACAGATATTAAATTTACTGAAAAGACACCGAATAAAAAAACTAACATTCCTCTTAATAAAGTAATTTGTGGAGATTGTGTTAGTGTCATGAAAACCATGCCTGATAATTCTGTTGATATGGTCGTAACTTCTCCACCTTATGATGATGTTAGAAATTATAATGGATTTAGTTTTAATTTACATGATACAGGAAAAGAAATTTTTAGAATTTTAAAGGAAGGCGGAATTGTTGCCATGGTCATTCAAGACCAAACAAAAAACTTTGGTAAAAGCTTAACCTCTTTTAGAACAATAGTTGACTGGGTAGATAATATAGGTTTCAAACTTTTTGAAACTGTAATCTACAGAAAACATGGAACGGAGGGGGCTTGGTGGACTAAAAGATTTCGTGTTGATCATGAATATATGCCTATTTTTATTAAAGGAGAACGTCCAGCATATTTTAATAAAGAAAATTTAAAAATTCCCTCAAAGCATGGTGGAAAAGTTATGACAGGTAGTGGCAACAGAAGAACTGATGGAACAACAACAAAAACAATAACAAGACCAATAAATTTAACAAAATGCAGAGGAACCATTTGGGATTATTTAAATGCAGGCGATAAGAACCCACTTAAAAGAAAACATCCGGCAGTATTTCCTGACCAAATTCCTGTAGATTTCATAGAATGTTTTTGTCCTCCAAAAGGGGTTGTTCTCGATCCATTTGTAGGATCTGGTTCAACACTAGTCGCAGCTAAAAAACTTAGTAGAAACTATATAGGAATTGATATTTCAAAAGAGTATTGTGATCTAACAGAAGAAAGATTAAAAAAAGACACACCTACAACTTTATTTGAATAAAAACATTATTCCATTTTATCTGGCGTTTCTAATGTATACTCTATATTTATCCCGCTCGTCATAGCCCAAGAAAGCGGATTTTTGTCTATGAAATCTTTAAAGTTGACGTTGGTTAAAGTTTTTCTGTCTTTTTCAAAACTACTTTTGGTAAATTTATATAGTTTAAATCCGTCCCAATTCCAAGAATGATTTTTATATTCCCATTTAGTTAGAGAACTGAGTAAATTTAGAAATTTCTCAACTCTTTCTACTGCATTTTGATTGATCTTATAATTTGAGCCGTCTTTTTCGGTGTTATAATGATCGCCATCTTTTGTTGAGATTTTTAGTCTATCACCTCTTTCATGAGGAACACTTATTTCATCTCTTTCTCTAAAAAAATTATTCATCTCTCTCATCAAATTAATTATCGTTGTATATTTTTCATTTTCGAAAATTATATTTAATGGATTGTCCTTTTTTTCGGCATCCAGATAATTTAACCAATTTAAAACATTTTCAGGATAACTAAATAAAACATTAAAGACCCCGTCAGTAAAATATAATGCGGGTATAGAATCTTCATCTAAAATAACACTGGTATGTTCATTTACTATCCCCATTAGTATGTGAATTGTCGCTAGAGGATATTTTAGACGAAAATCATGTTTTCCATCATATTCTCTCAAATTGTTTGGTTGAATACAGTTTTTAAAATTTTCCTCCCAATTTACAGGTTTAGTTCTTTTATTTAGAAGTAGCATATGATGACCAAGACTACGAATGTCGCTTCGGGAAATTTCCATATCTAAAAATACACAGTCTTTTGGCTTAACACCATCTTTTAGAAGCATGACTTTTCCGTCATAAAAACCCTCGATAGTCCAATCAAAATAGTGAGACATAAACAATCCACAAAGTAGTCCATCACTATCCGGACTTAAAATTGCTTTATGATTTTTTTCAACTATCCAAGGATATTTCTCAATTATATTTTTATAATCGATTTTATCGTTATGTCTATTTTCTAATAATCTTTGTATGTTTGACATAAATTTATTTAACGAAATAATCCAAAGATTTTTTATAGAGTTTTGCAAATTCTTTCAACTGCAAAACATCAAATCGTCTTTGACCTGATTCTATTTTTGAAAGATAAGATTGAGTTTTGCCAAGTTTCTTTGCAACTTCTACTTGCCCAAGCCCAGCATCAAGACGTGCTTGTTTCAAGCGTTCAACGATTGCATTATGGTCTTTTGTATAAATTGCTCTAGGCATTATTTATTAAGTATAGTATTCCATTGTGTATTATTCCAAACTGCCATATAATGTATTTATGCTGACGGCGAAGCAAAACCAAAAAATTCCTTTCCATTTTTTGTCGGCTCCCCCCCACCCCCCCCGCCGAAGAAAAGAAGAAAGGTAAGGAAAATTTTTGGTTTTTGCTCCCGCGACCGCAGAGAGCGGACGAGGTGCGCAGATTAGTCCCCGCTCGGATTGTTTTGGAAAAAAGTTCGGATTTTGTTGCTGCCGGACTTGGAGTCTCACTACTCGCTCCTGTTAGTCGCTGCGTTTTAGAAACCCACGGTTTCTAACACTTCGCTGTTTTCCTCCACGGGAAACCCCCACGTTTCCCGACCCCTTCGACAGGTTCGAGTCCTCGTACTCGGCGAAAACGCAATTTTTTAATATCAAAGAGATATTTAAAAATTTCGTTGCTGCCGGACTTGGACTCGAACCAAGATACTCGCCTCCAGAGGGCGATGTCCTACCATTAGACGATCCGGCAAGTATTAGTATATTAGTATCTATTGATAGATTTGACAAATAATCCATACCTGATACTATCTTTGTAGCTACTTCTTTATTCGCTTTTTTCTTTTTTCCGCGCCGAAAGGCAATGGAGACGCAAGTGCAGAAATGCACCTCATCGAAAAAGGGCGTCGACGAACTTGTTCGTCGACGCCCTGATTTTTTTATTGAAAATTCAGAAATACTGTTGAACATTATATATTTTATCTGATAAGATTACCTTCAGACGTCAAACCCAAAAAAACAAAGGAAACCAAACCTATGTATACACAAGAATTACAGGAAATTACGGTCGGATCCAGAATCCGTTTCGGTGAGAAAGTTCATATATACCTTCGAGAAACCGTCGGAGTAGTACCCGATGGAACAATGACAGTGGAAAATGTACAGGGAAGCAGGTTTACCGTAATTGGTAAAGACCTTGACGGTAAAAGCATATCTTTTGCATTCATCAAGGGATCCGTGCTTCACGAAGAATGTGCAGTTCAATAAAATCGCTCTTTGTCTTCAAAATGTCGACACGTACGTGTCGACATTTTCACGTCAACAATGTATTTGCAACTATTTTCTTGATTTATTTTGAGTTACGGCGATTTATCGATGATTTTACAAACTCACTAAACAAAGGATGAGGAGAAAGTGGCCTGGCTGTAAATTCAGGATGAAATTGAACTCCGACAAAAAATGGATGGACCGAGCGTGGCAATTCAGCAATTTCGCAAAGCCGACCATTTGGTGAAGTTCCAGAAAATACAAGTCCTGCTTTTTCAAGAACTTCAACATACTCAGGATTAACCTCGTAACGATGTCTGTGACGTTCGATTACAGTTTCACCTTTGTAAGCACTACGAGCAATCGTGCCCTTCTTTAAGACGCAAGGGTATTCACCGAGGCGCATAGTACCGCCGTATTCTTTTTTGGCAAGCTTTTCTTTTTGCTCAGGTAAAATATCTATAATCAAATTTTCAGCATTAGGATCTACTTCAGATGTTGTTGCACCACTTATCCTGGCTTTGTTCCTGGCATATTCTATTACCGCAAGTTGCATTCCATAGCAAATTCCAAAGTACGGAATATTATGCTCGCGAGCATATTTTATAACCTCAATCTTACCTTCTATTCCGGTAGTACCAAACCCACCAGGAACCAAAATCCCATCATAATCATCAAATCTCTTTAGAGCAGATTCTTTGTCTTTATTTTCAAAATCGACAGAACTTACATAATCTATAACAGGCTTTACCCCATATTTGTAAGCAGAGAACTTTATAGCTTCAAGTACAGAAATATAAACATCAGATAGTACGAAATCTCCCGAATTAAAGTATTTACCCACAACAGCAATCTTAACTTCACCCTTGGTGTTTTTTGATCGCTTTACAAACGATCTCCAAGCTGCCATCTCGGCTTTGCCTTTTTTTGGTTTTGTTCCAAGGACATCACAAAGTATTTCTCCCAATTCATCACGTTCAAAATTTAGCGGAACATCATAAATACTCTCAACATCGGGAGCGGATATGACGTGGTCTGATTTAACATTACAAAAAGTTGCGATTTTCTCCTTGCGTTTTTTATCAAGAGCCACATCGCTTCGAGCAATTATTATATCCGCCTGGACACCCACACTATTGAGCGAACGAGAAGCGTATTGAGTCGGTTTAGTCTTCATCTCACCAACTTTCGACGGTATAGGCAGATAACTTACCATCACAAAAGCAACATCGCCTGGATATTTACTCTTCATCATACGACCCGCTTCGAGGAATATTACGTTTTGGTATTCCCCTATCGTGCCTCCTATCTCCACTATGGTTATATCAGCGTCGGCGCTCTGTGCCGACCTCTCAATACGTCTTATGACTTCCTTAGGGATATCGGGGACAACCTCGACATTTTTACCTTTGTACTCAAGATTTCTTTCTTTGCGAATAACTTCAAGATAAACGCTTCCGGTAGTCATATAATTGACCCCTTCGAGAGTTTCATTTAGAAACCTCTCATAATTACCCATGTCCTGATCTGTCTCATAGCCATCACGAAGAACAAATACTTCACCATGCTCGGTAGGATTCATAGTTCCAGCATCGACATTTATATAGGGGTCTATTTTAAGTGCGGTCACTTTAAAACCCTTGCCCACAAGCACGGTCCCGATAGACGAGGAAGCCACACCCTTGCCGACTCCCGACATCACACCACCTACTACAAAAATATACTTACGATTTTTCTTAGCCATTAAATCAATCTATATAATCCTTACATTATAATTCCCATCTTAATTCTCAATTTTACAATTATAAATTCTCAATAAATTATTTACGTGCGAAATTTATCAATATTAGATATTCAATAAAACTTATTCGTCCTATCCCCGCAGCAGAGCTGACGGGGTATCCTACGAATGAAAATTGAAATTTGATAATTGAAAATTAATTTAAGTTCTGCTTAAATTTTCAGGTATCTCCTAACGGCAAGCCAACTTGAAATCGCCCCCAACACCACACCCGATCCGACCACAATCAGAAATATCTCTCCGAAGTTGTTTATATAATATTCGAATAAAGTCAGTTTGCCGACACTGTCGGTAAGAAAAAGAGGAAGTGGATAAAATAACGGTCCAAACCAGTAAGTAAGAGGGTAAAATATTATAATACTTATAATACCTGCAATGACCCCGTAAAGTACACCCACAATAACAAAAGGCCCTCGTATGTAACGATTACTTGCTCCGACAAGTCTCATAACAGATATTTCTTCTCTGGAGATGTATATCGATAGTCGAACAGTATTAAAAACAACTACAATCGATATTATGACCAAGATAGCCGTTTTGGCAAAATTAGATACCTTTGAGGATTCGATGATATTGGTAAGTCGGTCAATAGCGGTTTTATTTTGCAAATAATTGACCTCATCAATCGCCGCACCTCCATCTTCTCCCGACGCTTTTTTGTCACTTAGAAAATTTGCAATACTTTCATATTGTGAAGGCTCCTTGGTTTTTACATTCAAAACTGCACTCAAAGGATTTTCTGATAACTCTTCAAGTGCCTGTAGGGTAAGGATATCGTCTTTGTGTCTCTCCTTAAAATTTTCAAGTGCCTGTTCGCGTGAAATGTATTCTACATTTGAAACCTCAGGAAACGACTCGAGCTGGTCTTTAAGTGAAAGAACCTCTTCCTCAGAGGCATCAGTGTTGAAATACACGTTCACATCGACTTTATCTCGAAGCTCTGAGAGAGAAGCATCGAGAAGAACATTGTTGAAAAACAACGACCCGACTACAAAAAGCGTCACAGTCATAACCATAACCGAAGCGAGAGATACGAAACCGTTACGCCAAAAATTTATAAATCCCGATCTTATGACTCTTTTTGTATTAGTCCAAAACATATTTTAAAATTAAAGCATATATTTACCTTCCTTGTCATCACGAATAATTTTACCCTTTTCAATTGTCATAACTCGCCGTTTAAGTGAGTCGATTACGCCTTTGTTGTGCGTAGTGAGTATAACAGTGGTTCCAAGATCGTTTATCTTCTTCAATATCTGAATAATTTCATAAGTATTAATTGGATCAAGATTTCCCGTCGGTTCGTCGGCTATTATTATATCAGGCTGGTTAACTATGGCACGAGCAATGGCTATACGTTGCTTTTCTCCACCCGACAGCTCGTGAGGAAAATTCCACATCTTATCCCCCAAATCGACAAGATCGAGAACGTGAGGCACATCGGCTTCGATATCCTCATCGCTTCGACCCGCCGCCTCCATAGCAAAAGCTATATTCTCAAAAGCGGTTAAATGTGGCAAAAGTCGAAAATCCTGAAATATGGTCCCTATACGCCTTCTGATATCGAGAATCTCTTGTCTTCGCAGATTATGAACATCGACTGATTCAAAAAAAACTTGTCCGGCAGTCGGACGTTGTTCGGCAAGCATCATTTTTATAAGAGTCGTTTTACCTGCACCGGAATGTCCAACGATGGATACAAATTCATTGGGTTCGATTGAAAACGATACGTCCTGAAGCGCAATCGAATTATCATCGTATATTTTAGAAACATTATCAAAATAAATCATAAAAGTAGCTTTTAGTTTTCTACGGAGGCAAAGCCCTCCCAAAGAAAGCTGTTAGCTTTTAGGGTCGATCAAATTACCAACAATCTAAACCCGACAACTATCCCTCTCTTCCTTAACACCTATCCATCTATCTCTTTCCTAACAGCCCGCCTGCTCCCGACCATCGGAGGGAGGGCTGACAGACTAAAACCTAACCCTAACGACTATTCTATTCTACAGCTTTTTCTCTTCTTCTACAAATGCATCTATATCTCCTTGCAGTACAGAATCCACATCACTAGTCTCCACTTCGGTTCGATGATCTTTTACCATCTTATAAGGATGAAACACGTACGAACGTATTTGATTACCCCATTCGACTGATGTTGTTTTTGAAATATAGTGCCCTTTTTCTTCCTTTATTTTATCCTCTTCAATCGCCTTGTGAATTTTACCCTTAAGTAGACTTAGGGCTTTTTCTTTGTTTTGTGCCTGACTACGTTCTGAATCAATATGTACAGATATATTAGTAGGCGTGTGCACTATCCTGACAGCAGTTTCCCTTTTGTTTACGTTTTGGCCACCAGGACCGCTTGATTTTGTGTAAGATATGTCAAGATCCTTATCATCGAGTTTTATGGCTCCCATATCTTCAAATACGGGCACAACTTCGACAAGTGAAAAAGATGTATGCCTTTGCTTACGAGCATTAAACGGTGATATACGCACCAATCTATGCACCCCAGATTCATTTCTTAAATCTCCGTAAGATCCTTTTCCTACAATTTCAAAAGTGACGTTGCGATAACCTCCATGCTCATTTTGATTTTCGTGTAAAAGCAAAGTTTGCCAGCCACGTTTTTCTGAGTATCTGCGATACATTGAAAAAAGTATAGCTGAAAAATCTTCACTGTCATCACCACCTGCACCAGAGAATATTGTTATAACAGCATTACCTCGATCATATTTTTCTTTGCCACCAAGTGCTGATTTCAAATCCTGGTACTCTTTGACTTTTAATTGCGCTTTTTCTTTATCATTCCAAAAATCAGGAGCGTTCATTTGCTTCTCTATTTCTGTAATTTTTGTCTCAATTTCCTTCTTTTCTGTATCTTTTGACGCATTATGCATATTCAGAATTATAACAGAGTGGTACAAATACGAAAACAAGAAAAACCGCAAGCTCAGCTTGCGGTTTTTAAAATATTGCCGGTTCTTAAACTTTATTGCAGTTAACAACCTCTCTAAACTCCATCTGTTTAGATAAGAACCGGCAAATTGAAGAGGGAGAGATGCCCTCGCGGACACACATGGGGAACACAACCATTCATTTTAACTCAAGGACTCTCTCCCAAATTTATTTAAAAGATCAAGTGCCGTTTAGGGCGTGTGAGACTTTTGGTACTGAAAAGAGACCAACCGAAACCTAAACGACACTAAAACCAATTATAGCAACTGATTTTACTCTGTCAATAAAAATTTCAGATTCGATTATCCCATAGATTGTTCCCTGATAAAATCATCAAGCGCGTCTTTCATATCGTCTCTTTTCTGAGCAAAAGCTATCGCAGTCTGCAAATATCGCAAAGGATCACCTGTGGTAAGCCACTTACCGTCAATCGGCACAGCCGAAACTGTTTTCCCCGACAGGGCAAGGGCATTTAATATGTCGATAACCCACAACTCATCATCTTTTCCTGTCTGCAATTTCTCCGCCTCTCTGAGAACCGGATCAGTAAGCACGAAACGTCCGAATTGTGCCATATTGGAAGGAGCTTCACTTTTAGGGACTTTTTCAACTCCCTTAGCAATTGCATACGGTGTAGTTGGATTTTCCTTGTATAAAACAGTTCCGTATCTTTCCACCTCATCGTCCGAGACTTCCTGAACAGCTAAAACAGCATCGGGTAAATGTTTGTCGTAGAAATCAATAATTTGCTTCGTAACAGGTTTGTCCGCAAGAGTCATATCATCTCCAAACATATATACGAAGGGCTCGCCTTTTGGTATATATCCCCTTGCCGAAATCATAGGCGAGGCGTTACCGTAAGGCAAATCCCCTCCCTGTTCGACAAAAGTAAGTCGTGCTTTTTCTGAAAGCTCTTTGACACTCCTTAATCGCTCTCTTTTGCGGTCATCGAGAGGTACCGCAGTATCAAACTCTCTACCACTGAAATGTCTCTCTATTATGCCGCCCGATGACCGGACGACAATAATCACGTTTGTAATTCCAGAAGCCACCGCCTCTTCAACCAAGTACTGGATTATCGGCCGATCGATAATCGGGAGCATCTCTTTTGGTATCACTTTAGTTGCCGGCAAAAACCTGGTTCCGTAACCAGCGGCGGCGATAACTGCGGTTGTTATTGAAGTGTTTTTCATAAACTTTATCTAAATGAGCACCTTTACGATACCGATAGAACCTATCTTATCAAAAATTCATAAGTAACTCCAGAGTGCCTCGCGCGTGCTACGCACGCCTGTGTAGTACACAGTTTCTCTAAAGGAAAAAAGCGAGGCACGCAATCCAAATACAAAATGGACTCGGTTTTGCGAAACTATTTTACAGGAGGAAAGGGTTCAAAAAAACCGAGACTAATGTTTTTGAAATTCGGTGGGGTTCGGGTTTCCGGCCCGCTGGGTGCGATAGGAATGCAGAGCGGATTTTTGATTTTTTTTGACAACTAATAAATTATCAGGACGGTCTCGCTTTGCGAGAACAAGGAGCCGAGCAAAACCTGCTCGTCACTTGGTAACCATTCCGTCTTGGGTGATATTGTTTACCACAAGTATCACAAGTTTTGGTTACAGAAAGATCCTTATTTTCTAATTCAGGATCAATTACTTTTTTTATTTTAATATCTTTTGCCTTCATAATTATTTTTTGAAAATATTATCTCTGTGATAAATTAGATATTTTATTCTTTGCTGAACGTTTGGTATTTCATATTTTCTACCAGGAGCGAGATTTAACTTTTTCAAATTTAATGGCGAAATATATGGTGAAATCATTATTACTCCTTCGTCAGAAAAAGAAATAAATCCTTGGTCAAACATGCGATCATAAGTTGGGGTTAGTGCAAGTCCGTTATACCCGAGTTCAAGAAATAATTGCAACATCTCTAGTAATATAGAGATATGGCAAAATCATTAAAAAAATCCGAACGGCGCGGAACATTCAGCCGAATTGTGTACAGAGATAGGGTTATCATTGAAAATCGATACTGTGTGGACAGAAAATCGGTCAAAGAGATAGCTTTAGAGCTAAAAAGGCACTCA
>Ga0210050_1003787_pt1 | contig 13119 bp, 13 predicted proteins | sample CryGey132114_all_FD_185463 | JGI IMG/M metagenome (GOLD analysis project Ga0210050, IMG submission 185463) | Groundwater microbial communities from aquifer - Crystal Geyser CG22_combo_CG10-13_8/21/14_all (SPAdes) (version 2) | ecosystem: Environmental > Aquatic > Deep subsurface > Groundwater ...
TTAAAAAATGATAATGATAAGTTAATTTTTAGTTAATTATCTTATTGGGATTGAGAGGAATAACTTTCTGGCTAGCTTTTTTAAATTAGTAAAGGTCAATTAATCAAGCCCTAGAACATATAATCGATATAAAGGACAATCTTTAAAGGACAGTTTTTTGCTCAGCAAAAAACTGTCCTTTAATGTTTTTATAATGAAGTTCATATCTCTTGACAAGCCTTTGATTTTTTTGAATCGTTGTGCTAGTAATACCATCAGCAATAGCTCCTATCTTGTTCTTTGATTTTGCGAACCAAATGTAATCGCAAATTGATCAGATCTTTCGCCCATCATTTTGATGTCAGCGGTGTTTTTTGATTTTGTGGTTACAGATTTTAGTCGAATCTGTTTTTCTCTAAAGATTCCTAATGGTTAAAGCAAATCAAAACAAAATTTTTCTAAGCCTCCTTCTGGTGGGGTTTTTATGTGTTTTGGTTTTGCCTAACTTAGCTTGGGGAGCTGATGAGAGTGTTGTTGATGTTAATAATGATTTACCGGTAATTGAAACGGTTATTCCAGTGACGATTGAGGCCCCGGTTCCAGTCGAAGAAGTATCAACAGTCACTACTCTTGTCGTCTCCACTACTCTTGATCCAATCGTAGAAATTGTTTCTGAAGCTACTTCTAGTCTAATTCAAGTAGAAACTAATCCTCTTGATTTAGTGGCTACTAGTACGGAAATTTCTAATTCAATTGATAATCCTAATCCAGTGGTAGCAAAACTGGCTCCAGCAACAGCTAGCCCTGCTATGGTGTTGGAGAGTCAATCATTTAGTACTGCGGTTTCCGCTTCAATTGTTGTTAGTGATGAAATTACTTCAACAACGATGACTGAAACTAATTCTTGTTCGAGTGATTGTACTAATAGTCAAATTGCTATCAGTAATGAAATAGGAACAATCAGTAATAATGTGGATCAAGTTAGTCAAATTGCTATCAGTAATGAAATAGGAACAATCAGTAATAATGTGGATCAAGTTAGTGAAATTGTTATTAGTGGTGAATATTCAGCTCAAACGATTGTTCGTGGTGGGCAAATAGCGCTTAGTTCAGAAATTTCGGTCAGCACCTTAACTAATGGGGGCTGTACCAGTAATTGTGGACCTACGACGGTAGTCGTTAGCGCTGAATATTCTTTCCGGACTTCAACTGGAACTAATACTAATAACATCGCCATTAGTGATGAATATTCTTTCCGGACTTCAACTGGAACTAACACTAATAACATCGCCATTAGTGCTGAGAATTCTTTCACCACTTCCGGTGGTGGAAACACGACTAACATTGCTATTAGCGATGAAATGTCCTTTACTACTTTAGGTGGCGGAAGTACAACTACGATTGCCATTAGTGATGAAATGTCCTTTACTACTTTAGGTGGCGGAAGTACAACTACGATTGCCATTAGTGATGAAATGTCCTTTACTACTTTAGGTGGCGGAAGTACAACTACGATTGCCATTAGTGATGAACAATCATTTACAACCAGTTCTAATCCAAGTGGCTGTACAGTTAACTGTGGTGGCGGAGGTGGTGGTGGCGGAGGTGGAATTGTCCCACCATTAATTATTGATCGCTCCTGCAGTATTTATTTAAAAGAATATATTAAATTTGGTGAAGCCAATGATGTTTATGAAGTTAAAAAACTGCAATCTTTCTTGATTGTATTTGAAAAAGAAACTAATTTACGAGTGACTGGTTTTTATGATCGAGCTACCTTTGAAGCCGTCCAACGCTTCCAAATTAAATATAGTCGAGATGTTCTTGGTCCGTGGGGGATTACTGATTCGACTGGTTATGTTTTTATTACCACTAGATTAGCGATCAATAATGTTTATTGTGGTCGTGATACCGAAAATGATCTCGATTTGCGAAATTATTATGGTCAGATTGAACAATTATTAAACCCACCAGCTGATATCTTTTTCGGACCAGTGGCTTCGACTACGGTGGCTACGACTAGTTTAGCGACTAGCACAGCCACAGCGACTGTTTCTCTAACTTCGCCACTTAATCTCTTAGCTCTGGCTTGGGTAGGAGCCTTGAACTTCATCAGCGGTATTCCTTGTTGGTGGTGGATCATTCTCTTACTCTTAATTATTATTTTACTTTTGGCGATTATTTGGACCATGAGTCGAGGTAATGATGACGACGATGATTTGAACGACAACAATGAGACAGAAATTTTGACAGTAGTTGACGGGGCTTCAGTTTTGCCGATGTCCTCAACGATTAACGAGGAAAAAGAATACGATACTTTGCCGGTCACTGATGAAATAGAAAGCAAAACCGGGGAGTAATTTCCAATTTTAACACTTTACAAAATAGATAAAGTGTGCTAGGACTTAAACTAGCTTTTGGTTTAGATCTTTGACAATTTTGAGAATAATCACCGTTTTAGGCGGTGTTGAGATATAGGTTTTTGGTGTGGGTAATATAGAACAAAACAACTGGTCAGAAAGACCAAGGAGGTTCTTATGAGAAGCTTAAGTCATACGAGTTGTTCAGGTCATCCCCATTGGGAGAAGAGAGAAAAGGTCTCTCTTCTCCTCGTCGCTTTAGCGATGGGGGCATTACTAATGTTGATCGGCTGTCCGCCGTTACAGACAGCGGACATGTATGTCACGGCCACTATTTTTGGTGATCGGATACTGGATACTCCGATTATGTCGGAGAGACAAGTTTTTTCCGGTAATTCATTGGAAATTCCACCTGGAGGAAGGGCACAACTCGCTTTTGTGGGTGTCCAGAATCACGGTGCCACCTTGGACTACATCTTTAGAGGTGTGGACGGTCGAGTAAATTATCGATCGGGAACACTTAGTCCTGAGGGGATATTCGAAATGTCTCCTCAGACTAAGGATGAATCTGTCCAAGAAGAGTTCGCTAATTTCTTTTTGGACATGGGAGCATCTTTGAATCCCAATCAAAAGGGATTAGTGATTGCTCCTACGGAAAAAATCGCGATAGAGACGGTCGCGATCATCGCTTTGTTGGGAATGGGGGATGTTATTCTTTATTCCCAAACATTTGACGGGTTTACTCTAGCTGTCCCTATGGGGTATGCGGTAAGCCAAATTATTGTTACTCAGCACACATCTCTCGGTGATTTCGTCATTGTTTTGAATGCGTCGATTGATGTCACTTTCGACGGTGACAACGATGGATTACCAGATTCGTGGGAGTATTGGTTCTGGGGAAATTTGACCGGTTGTATTCCTGGTGCTGATCCAGATCATGATGGTTTGTCGAGCAGGGAGGAGTACGATTATTTAACGAATCCCTTGCTGTTTGACACTGATCACGACGGATTTGGTGATGGCGATGAAGTTATCGCCGGTACCGATCCCCTGGATCCGAATAGTTATCCGGCACCACAGCGGGTTTCTATTCCCAACGTCGTTGGACAAACCGAAGTGGTGGCTAGGACCAACATCACGACGGCTGGTTTAGTTGTCGGGACGGTGACGATGGAAGCGTCGATTACTGTTCCAGTAGGTCGAGTGATTCGCACTAATCCCACCGGAGGTACATTAGTCTCTAGTGGTTCAAGTGTGAATCTGGTGGTCTCAAGTGGGCCACCAAATCCACAACAGATCTCGGTTCCCAACGTCGTTGGACAAACCGAAGTGGTGGCTAGGACCAACATCACGACGGCTGGTTTAGTTGTCGGGACGGTGACGATGGAAGCGTCGATTACTGTTCCAGTAGGTCGAGTGATTCGCACTAATCCCACCGGAGACACGTTAGTCTCTAGTGGTTCAAGTGTGAATCTGGTAATTTCTGAAGGTGTACTTTCTCAAGCCGGAGTGTGGATTATCGATCCAGCTCCGGGAATGGTTTACCACGTCGGAAATACAGTTGCTTTGACTATAAAGGTCAAGGGAGCGACCGGTGGTGGACCCTATACCTTGAGGGTTCAAAATGGGGAGTTTAAAGCACTTCTCGATTTTAACCTCGGTTCTATTGGTACGGCTGAGGTGATCATCCCTCAAAGGCCATCGTTTACTTTTTCGATGGCCACCAACGGTTCCTTGTTTCAGGCAATTCTGTATGATCGGCATACAGGAAGTCCTGTTTTAGTCGCAGAGAGTGACGTAGCCTACTCGGTCGTGATCCCGTAAGGTAACGTACACTCATCGACCATAGTTTATCTATGATTTTGGGCCCAGCAGACGTGAAGTTTGCTGGGCTTTATTTATACTCTAATTTTCATTGACTTTTTAAGCTATTTATGGTAGATGTTAGTAACGTCTATTAAAGAATAAAGGTCCTTATTTAGCAGATTAAAAGATAATTTTATTAATATGAAGATTTTACGAGTTTCTTTAGTCGCCTTGGCTCTTTTGGTCTTGGCTTCAAGTGCTGTTTATGCGGCTGGTTTGACGATTACCATCGTCTCTCCAACTCCAAGTACTTCAGTTAACATTGGTCAAACGCTTAATCTCCAAGCTTCAGCCGCTAGCGCTGTAGGAGGGGTTAATTATGTTTGGTCTTTTAATGATGGTACAGCCTCTATTGGTGGTCAAAATCAAACTATTGCTTTTACGACCGCTGGAACTAAAGTTGTTACTTTAACAGCTAGAGATGGTTCTAGTTCCACTGATGTTAAAACGGTCTCAGTGACAGTAAATAGTGTCGCTCCAAGTGCTTTAACTATTTCTAATGTTCAAGCCACTGGCGTAACTACTTCTGGGGTGACCATTACTTGGACGACTAATTTACCTGCTACTAGTCGGGTGATCTATGATACCGCTTCTCATGCTGGTACTATTAATCCAAATGTAGGTGGACCAAATTATACTTACACCAATAGTACAACTGCTGATTCCGCTTTAGTGACTAGTCATTCGGTCACTATTTCTGGCTTGACCGCTAATACTCAGTATTACTTCCGCGTTATTTCCACTAACTAATTTTTTAGTTGGGATTTAGATAAAAACCTGGGACCCCGCCATGGCGGGGTCCCAGGTTTTTATTGATCATTTTTTAATTCCAAAAACTATACCAGATTTTCACGATCGTGAAAATCTGGTATAGTTTTGTTTTTTGATTTTTTTTACCACTGGCTTTAAAATAGACTAATACTTAAAGAAATTTTAGTTTTACTGACGATTTTATTAGCTTTCGGACTTTTAGTGGCTACTCAACTATTGTTTAATTAAAGTGCCTAAAATTAAATTAAAAAATTTATTACTTGATTTGCAGGAAAATTGGCCCCTCGCTCGAGAGACCAATTTTGGTCTCGGTGGTCCGGCGCGCTATTTTTTTCGAGCGACCTCTAAGGCGGATTTATTAAAAGCTTTAAGTGTGGCTAAGCAATTAAAAATTAAAACTTTTGTGTTAGGTTCGGGGACTAATGTGGCGATTAGTGATCGTGGTTTCTCTGGTCTGGTGATCAAATTTGAAAATCAAAATCCTCATCAATCTTTTTATTTAAATAAAAGATTGTTAATTGCTGAAGCTAGTGTGCTCTTGGCTGATTTACTGAAATTTAGTTTTAAACATGATCTCGCCGGTTTAGAAAAAATGGCTGGTATTCCCGGTACTTTGGGGGGAGCGATTGTCGGTAATGCTGGCGCTTATGGTCAGATGATTAGTGATCAAGTAATTTGGGTAGAAATTTTTGATGGTCAAAAAATTCGCCAAGTCTCCAAATCGACTCTTAAATTTAATTATCGTGACAGTCTATTTAAACAACGTCCCACCTGGTTAGTTTTGAGGGTGGCGTTTAAATTATTAGCCGGAGAACGAAAAATTTTACAAGCAGAAAGTCGGAAAATTATTGCTATTCGTAATAATAAATATCCAGCAGGGATTAAATCAGCTGGCTCGTTTTTCAAAAATTTACCGGTGACTAAAATTCCTAATTCAGTTCGTAAAAAAATCCACACCGAAAAAATCAAAGCGGGTAAAATCCCCGCGGCCTACCTTCTCGAACAATCAAATGTCGGGGGCATGACTGTCAGAGGAATGGCGGTGTCTCATTTTCATCATAATTTTTTAATCAATACCGGCACTGGCACTTATTGTGACTTACGACTTTTGGTCAGACACTTAAAAAAGAAAGTTTACCGACAGTTTGGACTTGAATTAGAAGAAGAAGTCAGGTACATTAATTAGGCTAAGATAAACATTATGAATTCTGATCAATTAAAACAAACCAATGTTTCCATCAGTGAGCTATTACGTCAAAGTTTAATCGAGCGCCGAGATGTTTTGCGAGGGCAATTTTTTGACGCTTTAGAATGCGGTGAGGTGGTGATTTTAGAACCGACAGAAATAAAATTAATTGAAGGTTTGAAAAGTTTGATTTATGCTTCTGATGATCGACTAGCCCGTTTTAATCGTTTTTATCAAGACTTAAAAAATCGGCATCCTTATTTTGAATTATCTACAATTGTTCAAGATTTTTTTGGTGGTACCTTGCCGACCGAATGGCAAGCTGATGCTAAAGCTTTTGATTTAGCGAACATTAAAGAAAAATCAATCTTGGCTTTTTTGCAAGACTTAGCCACGGAGACTTTAAGTGACTAAATTGGAAACTGACCATTGCTTATTTTCCTAATCGCCAAGAGCCCTAGATTGTGTGTATAATAGATTTTATGGACCGGTCTGACTATCAATTAACCGTGGGTTTAGAAATCCACGTCGAACTAAAAACTAAAACCAAGATGTTTTGTCGTTGTCTCAATGACCCGAATGAGAAACGACCAAATGTAAATATTTGCCCAGTTTGTACCGCTCAACCGGGTTCTTTGCCAGTGATTAATAAAGAAGCCGTCAAACAAGTCTTGCGAGTGGGGGTAGCTTTAGGGGCGAAATTAGCTGATTTTACCGAATTTGATCGGAAAAATTATTTTTATCCGGATATTCCTAAGGGTTATCAAATTAGTCAGTACGAATACCCACTAGTGACTGGCGGGTCTTTAAATGGTGTCGCGATTACTCGGGTTCATTTAGAAGAAGACACCGCTAAATCTTGGCATGATGATAAAACCGCTAAAAGTTTTGTTGATTTTAATCGCTCGTCACTACCCCTGATGGAATTAGTGACTGAAGCAGTTATTCACGATTCTAAAACGGCTGGTGATTTTGCTAAAGAATTACAATTATTGTTGCGTTATTTAGAGGCCTCGGAAGCTAATATGGAACAGGGGCAGATGCGGGTGGAGGCTAATATTTCAGTGTCAAAAGATGTAACTAATTTAGGAGTGAAAGTGGAAGTTAAAAATCTTAATTCTTTTCGATCGGTGGAGAAAGCAATTGAATTTGAAAAAAACCGCCAACTGGAAGCTTTAGAAAAAGGGGAGGAGATTATCCAAGAAACTCGAGGCTGGGATGAATCCAAACAAGAAACTTTTAGTCAACGCAAAAAAGAGTCTTCTCATGATTATCGTTATTTTCCTGACCCCGATTTACCAAAATTATTTATTAAACAAGAATCAGATTTCAATGATCTCGCCTCGACCTTACCGGAATTGCCTTGGCAGAGACGGACTCGACTGGCAACTGATTTTGGTCTCAAAAGTGAAGATATCGAGATGTATGTCACTGATCAGGCCCTAGGGAATTATTTAGAATTAATCGCTTCAGATTTAAAGGGCGATAAAATTTCAATTCAATTAGCTTCAAATTATTTAACCTCAGATTTAGCTAGTCAGCGGAAAATTAAGTCAGACTTAGTTTTTCCTCCGGTTCAAAATTTTGGAGCTTTAATTAAAATGATTATGGCCAAAGAAGTTTCTTCGCGAGCGGCCAAAGATATTTTGATGATTATGTTGACCAAAGGTGGAGAACCGCGAGTGATTGCGGAAGCTAAAAATTGGCTTCAAGTCCATGATGAAAGTGCCGTGGCAGAAATTGTCGAAGCCGTGATCACGGAATGGCCAGCAGTGTTTAGCGATTTTGCTAATGGTAAGACAGCTTCGCTACAGTTTTTAATTGGTCAGGGGATGAAAAAAGGTCAGGGTTCGGCTAATCCGGAATTGTTGAAAAAAATATTTATCGATCGAATTGATTCAAAGAAATAGGTCAGATTTTAGGGGTGATTGAAAAGCCCCGGCCAAAGCAAGCTTTGGCCGGGGAGGGGATTTTTCACTCTTTAATTATACCATATTTGATAAAATAAATCAAATTGACAAAAAGCTATAAACTGCTAGGCTCCTAATAGATGAGTTTTTTGGTCTTTTTCACTCCTCCTTCGGGTTGAGTGGGGCGCTGGTTTGGCTCACCCCCATTCACCAATATTGGAGAGATTTTGTGGATGGTTTCTCCTATTCCTGTCACAAGATTTCGTGCGACCCTCAACCCGAAGGGCCCCGTTTTTCCCCGGTGTGAACAACTCAATTTTTATAATACCCTCGCGGTCTTTGTATCTTTCCCTGTTCACACCGGGGATTTTTTTTTTGGCTCAAAAATGAGGTTTTCCGTCTAGCTTTATCTTTGGACTTGGATAAAGCGTCTTAATCTAGTAAAATTAAGAGTAATTATGAGTCTAACTTTTTTTGATAATGACTAAGACAAAAGTAGCCATTAATGGCTTAGGCCGAATTGGACGAGCCTTTTTAAAAACCGCTTGGTCTGAAGAGCAAATTGAAATTGTAGCCGTCAATGATTTAGGTGATTTAGCTAATCTGGCTTACTTATTAAAATATGACAGTGCTTATGGTCAATCTAAATTGGAGATCGAGACAGCTCCGGGGCAATTAATTATTGCTGGCCGACCAATTAAATTTTTTCAAGAAAAAGATCCGAGTCAATTACCTTGGGCTGATTTAGAAATTGATGTGGTAGTGGAATCAACTGGGGTTTTTGAGACTTACGCTAAAGCTCAAGCTCATTTAAAGGCGGGAGCGAAGAAGGTTGTTATTTCGGCTCCGGTCAAAGATGATCCACTGGCTGGTATTGCTTGCAGTACGGTCTTAATGGGGGTCAATGATGATGACTTAAGTGCTCAAGTGATGACTTCTAACGGTTCTTGCACCACTAATGCTTCTGCTCCTTTGATTAGAATTTTAGATGAAGCTTTGGGAATTGAAAAAGCTTTACTTAATACGGTTCATGGTTATACGGCTTCTCAGCGTTTAGTCGATTCACCTGATCAGAAAGATTGGCGTCGCGGTCGAGCCGGAGCGGTCAATATTGTGCCTTCCACCACTGGAGCGGCTCAAACCGTAGGCAAAGTCTGGCCGGCGATTGAAGGGAAGTTTGATGGTCTATCTTTACGAGTGCCAGTTTTAACCGGTTCGATTGTTGATGTGACTTTTATTTCCAAACGAGAAACTAGTGTGGAAGAAGTAAATGCTATTTTAACTCAGGCCGCCTCTGATACACGCTGGCAGGGAATTTTTGCGGTGACCACTGAGCCATTAGTTTCCGCGGATATTGTCGGAACCCCTTTTGCCTCCTTAGCTGACTTGTCTCTGACTAAGGTTGTCGATGGTAATCTAGTTAAAGTTTTAGCTTGGTACGATAACGAAATCGGATATGCTCATACTTTGGTAGAGCATGTTATTAAATCAGGTAGATTAATTTAGTAATTTAAATTTATGAAAAAATTATCAAAAATATCAATCAGTTTATTCATTCTAAGTTTCTTATTTGTTGCGGTAGGTGTTCAGGCTCAAACGTATGTCTTCAATAGCAATTTAACCATTGGATCAACTGGGTTAGATGTTGTGGCGCTTCAAACATTTCTCGAGAGTCAAGGTAATTTAGTCATGCCTTACGGAGTATCAAAGGGTTACTTTGGGAATCTTACACGAAATGCTTTAGCAAAGTACCAAGCCTCTTCCGGGATCACTCCAGCAGTTGGATATTTTGGTCCAATCAGCAGATCTAAAGTTAATTCAGTTGCCCAAAATAAATCAACTTTCACTCTTATTCCCGCATCAGGAATAACCACTCAAATAAAGATTGATTATTCTGTTTGCAAGGCAGAAACGGAATCTGTTTCATTTGGACTGGGGCACACTGTCTTTAAGTTTTCAGGAATTGCAAACGGAAAATGTAACTTCCAATATGGAACTGAGATTGAGAATCCGATGTGGAATGGCGCCATGTCTGATTCATGCTCCGTTCCTATATCAATCGGTGCAAAAACATATGAGGTTGGCAATATGGGCGTAGCCATGAATGATTTGCAATCATATTGTTCAAAAATTTAAACATTCTTATCAAATACTAAATCATATTAATACTATTTGAGTATTAGATAAACCTTACTACCTGTAAGGAGTTCCGATAGCATGTTGAGTGTACTTTGACAATGAAATATTAAATATCAACGCCACCTCTTGAGAATTTGAATCATCGAATTTTCAAGAGGTGAGCGTGTGGGGTTTTTCTTAAAAAACTGATATAATCGAGTTATGAAACTAATTGAAACTTAATTCTTCCCTTTAATGTTTAAACGTTTTTTTACTTATCAAATCTTAGCTAATCTGGCTCGACTAGCCATCAGCCTTTTAGTTTTAGTTTCTTTGATTCGAGTGATATTTTCGCCTACTCGGTTTGATCAAGTAATCAATATTAGTCTTTTAGTTTTAGTTTTAATCGTCGCTGGTTTTTTGTGGCAGTTTTTAATTTGGACCGCTCGCCAACAGAAAAAATTAGCCGAAGTTTTAAGATTGCGTTCTAAATTTATTGATCTGGCTTCTTTTCAATTACGTAGTCCGGTTTCGGCCATTATGACGGCCTTATCTTTTTGGCGGGAAGGTTTAGTAGAAAAATTACCCGCTCCAGAAAAATTAGAATTTATCAACAATCTTTATCAGCGGGGTCAGCAATTAGGACAGGTCATCCGAGATGTTTTACAAGCTTCAGAATTTGATACTGAAAAAATTACTTTTGCGGATAAACATTTAAGTCTTTTAGATGTGGCCGTCGTAGCGGAGCAAATTAAAAATAATTTTACTGAAGCGGCTAGTGCCAAGGGTTTAAAGTTGTTGTTTAAAAATGAGGCCAAACAAACAACTGTTAAATCTTTTGCTGATTATTTAAGTGAAGCCATTTCTAATCTGGTGGATAACGCTATTCGTTATACTAAGACTGGTCAAGTCGAGATTCGTTTGAGTAATGAATCTAAAATTTTGGTTTTAGAGGTGATTGATACTGGAATTGGTATTCCTCCAGCTGATCAAGCGGAACTTTTTTCGCGCTTTAGTCGAGGTTCTAATACTGGTGATTTGCCGGCTGATGGTTCGGGCTTGGGTCTATATTTAGCAAAAGAAATTGTGGAAGCTCACAAAGGGGGTCAGATTAGTTTTACGAGCCAACTTGGTCGAGGCACTACTTTTAGTATTTATTTACCTTTAGCTAAATAAAATGATGGCTAAAATTCTTTTAATTGATGATGAAGCCGATTTACTTTTTCTGTATACCAAAGCTTTAATGGCGGATGGTTTTTCGACTATTATGGCCACTGATGCGGAAACCGGTTTAATTAAAGCCAAAAATGAAAAACCAGATTTAATTTTACTCGACTTAGTAATGAAACCGATTGATGGTTTTAAAATTTTTAGTGATTTAAAAAAAGATTTAAATACCGCTAAAATTCCAGTTATTATTTTAACTAATTTAACGCGCCAGGGACTGTATGATGAAATGATAAATAAAGGGGCCGTGGCTTTTTTAGAAAAGACGGATTATGCTCCGGATGAAATTTCGGCTAAAATTAAAAGTATCTTACAATTATCATGATTATTTTTTTAGGTGCTGACCATGCTGGTTTTGAATTAAAATCTCAATTAAAACCTTTTTTGCGAGACTTGGGTTTTGAGGTTAATGATGAAGGAGCTTTTAGTTATGACGAAAATGATGATTATCCCGATTTTGTCAGCATTGTGGCTAAACAGGTCCAAAGTGACCCTGATAATCATCGGGGGATTGTGATTGGTGGTTCGGGACAAGGCGAGGCGATTACCGCTAATCGCTTTGCTAAAATTCGAGCCGTGGTTTATTACTCGTCGGCTTTAGAAATTATTCGTTTGTCGCGTTTACATAATAATGCCAATATTTTATCGCTAGGGGCTCGGTTTATTAGTTTGGCTGAAGCCAAAGAAGCCCTTAAAGTTTGGTTAGCGACTGATTTTCAAAATGAAGATCGTCACGAACGACGCAATCAGAAAATCGATGGTGGTTTTCAAACTTTACCTAAATTTTAATTATGACTCAAATTATCCCGTCTATTATTGGTCAAAATTTTACAGAGGTTAGAGCTAAGCTTGAACAACTGGAAACTTTTTCGGATTGGGCTCAGTTAGATATTAGTGATGGTATCTTTACCCCTGTTTATACTTGGCAAAATCCAGCTGATTTGAAAGAGATTGGTGGTAAACTTCGTTTAGAAGCTCACCTGATGATCGATGATCCCAATGCGGTGATTGAAGAATGGTTTACTTATGTTGATCGAGTGATTATCCATATTGAAGCGGTTGGTGATTTAGAAGTTTTGTTAAAAAAATATTCAGATACTCCACAAGGGATTGGCCTAGCGATTAATTTTGATACCCCTTTATCGGTGGTAACACCCTACCTTAATCAAATTAAAGTTTTACAGTTAATGAGTATTAAAAAACTAGGGGCTTATGGTGAAGCTTTTGTAGTAGAGACAGTGGCTCGAGTCAAAGAATTAAAACAATCATTTCCTAATTTAAAAATAGCAGTGGATGGGGGAATTAAATTAGCCGAAGCCGAACTTTTGTTTGCGGCTGGAGTGGATCATCTCGTAGTTGGGTCGGCTATTTGGAACGAAGCGGATCCTAATACCGCCTTAGCCCAGTTTCAAGCCTTAGCTGATAAATTTGCCGAAATAAAATATGTTGCCTAAAAATAAAATTGATTTTTTAATGACTCAAGCTAAGGCGATCCGCCTGTCGATTATTGAGATGTTGGTCAATGCTCATTCTGGTCATACCGCTGGTCCGCTTGGCTTGGCTGATATTTATGCTTGGCTTTATTTCGAAGTTTTAAAACATGATCCTAAAAATCCAACTTGGTCGGAACGGGATCGTTTAATTATTTCTAATGGTCATACCGCTCCAGTGCTTTATGCTACTTTAGCTCAAGCTGGTTATT
>Ga0210050_1003788_pt1 | contig 13115 bp, 14 predicted proteins | sample CryGey132114_all_FD_185463 | JGI IMG/M metagenome (GOLD analysis project Ga0210050, IMG submission 185463) | Groundwater microbial communities from aquifer - Crystal Geyser CG22_combo_CG10-13_8/21/14_all (SPAdes) (version 2) | ecosystem: Environmental > Aquatic > Deep subsurface > Groundwater ...
AAGGTTGCATCCTAGGAGTGATATTGCGACAATCATTTTTTATTAACCGCTTGGTAGCAAACTTTGAAAACCCCATCTAAAAAAGCTATATTATGTGCCAATTTAGGATCTCCGACTGCGCCTGACGTTGCTTCTGTGAGAGAATATTTGAATGAATTTTTGATGGATCCCCAAGTCATTCAACTGCCTTGGTTACTCAGGCGAATGATTGTCAGTTTATTTGTGTTGCCTAAAAGACCTTTTGCCTCAGCATTGGCCTACCAAAGTATATGGCGTGAAAAAGGCTCACCTTTAGTTGCAAGTTCCATGGAATTACTGACTCAATTACAACAAAGACTCTCTATTCCTGTTGAAATGAGCATGAGATATGGATCTCCGTCCATTGAAGGCCAGATACTTAAAATTGTTCGAGAAAACCCTATAGAAGAATTGCTATTTATCCCCTTGTATCCACATTATGCGGATAGCACCATTAAAACATCCGTTTTGAAGGTCGAAGAGATTATTCAAAATCATCAACTCAATATCAAGCTCTCTGTACAAAATCCTTTCTATCAGGATGAAAAGTATATCGAGGTATTAGCAAACTCCATATCGCCCTACATTGAACATGATTTTGAACATATATTATTTAGCTATCATGGCTTACCCCTCTCACATCTAAAAACAGCGGATCCCACTCATCAACATTGCTTGAAATTGGAAAACTGCTGTACAACTGAGAGCATTGCTCATAAAACCTGTTATAAGCATCAAACCTTGATTACCACTCAAAAATTGGTAGAGAAACTGCAATTAAAATCAGAAAATTATTCTTTAGCATTTCAATCAAGGCTGGGAAGAGCAAAATGGTTAGAACCCTCAACACATAACCGTATTATTGAGTTAGCAAGTCAAGGGGTTAAAAACTTAAAAGTTGTGTGTCCAGCTTTTGTGACGGACTGTTTAGAAACTCTTGAGGAAATTGAAATTCAGGCGAAAGAAACCTTTCAGCAGGCAGGAGGTCAGGAATTAACCCTAATTCCTTGCTTAAATGTTCATCAGCAATGGGTCGATCTTTTAGTGGATTGGTGTGGAAAATTTGAAAATTCTATTCCTTTGAATGTTGAGAATATCTAAAGCCCACTTAAAAAGTAAGTTATTGCCCTGTAGAAAATAATGAGTGATTTAACACTAAAGATCTCCTACAGGAGTGTCCATCTAAGCACCAATTAGTTTTTTAATACTACCAACCACGGCATCGCCTTTAAAAGGCTTTACAATCCAACCCTTTACACCAGAGGCTTTACCACGTTCTTTCATACGTGCATCACTTTCTGTGGTTAACATAATAATATTCACGGTACTATTGCCCAGTTCTCCACGGATTTTTTCTACCATGGACAACCCATCAAGATTAGGCATGTTAATATCCGATATAATTAGTTTAATCGCAGGATCGCGTTTGAACTTTTCAAAACCATCTTTTCCATCAACGGCCGACTCTACATCCAATCCATTTGAACGTAAAAATTGAGTTACTTCATTTCTTACTGCAGCGGAGTCATCTACCACTAGAATTTGAGCCATATTTATCTCCAAGTATCGAGCTGTTTTATTTCTTTTAAGTTTAGTTCACATTTATCATATTGGCAAAGACGATAAAGTTTTAGAAAAACTCTAATTCTCCATCATCAACAAGTTTTTCAACTTGAGATTGGCTATCCATATAGTTCTCTGGTACCCAACTCAGGTTGAAAATAAATTTTTGATAAAGGTCAATCGGCGCATATTTCTTCTTTTTATCCTGAACAATGTAATGAAAGCACAGTTGAGGTTCAGAACTTCCAAAAGAAATATACTTGTGATGGTGATTGATTGAGATAGGGATCTGAGTGGTCGCACTGAGATTTTCTTGTTCCTCATCCTTATACAAAGGAAATCGAGACTTAATTCCTCCCCACATCAAATTGGTAATTTCATTTAATAATGAATTTACTGCTCGATATCCTGTATCATCCACAGGCAAAGGTGTCTGACCTTGCTTGATAAGGTTAATGGCGTTTTCTTCTGTTGTTTGTAACATCATATAGCCTCTATACCAGCTACTTTCCATAGGTATCAGACTCATCAATTCACCATAAATAACCTGATCATTCACAAGGTAAGGCGCACTGGAATAAATATCACAATTTTTAAGATTGGCGGCAATCGCAGTTCCGGAAATCTCTTGCATACCTCGAATTAAAGCCATGGGATAATAAGTGGTAAAAAGATATTTATTTAAACAATCTCTCAGCAAATCAAGACGATCAATGGCAAAGTAACCAGCAAATACTTTGTCTAGTGCCAAGTTTTTTCCATCGACCTGATTCATTCTTAAAAAGATGGGTAACTCAGGACGAATATCATGGATTTTGGTTGCTATTTGTACCGCAGTCATCTCTCCAACTTGGGTCATCTCAGAAATAATAACTCCACCCAAATCAGTATTGGAGGTAAATATATCCATGGTGGTACTATTACAGGCTTTAAGTCCGATGAGTGAATTCTCTTCACAAAAGGATCTCAGTCTGGCTTCTGCCTCTTTTTGATTTTCATAGATTAGAATTTTACTAACTATATTGGTTGCTTTTTCCATGATGGACTCCCATGCTATTAATTATGATAAATAATAGACCATCAATCAGAAAAATTCCAATTCTCCACCACCAGAATCTTCATGAAGGACTTCAACTTCAAAATCCAAGTCGCCATGTTTGGAAAAATAATAATTCGCTGTGAATAATGGGGTACTGTTATACTTAACCAGAATGGTCTTTTCATCTTCTATTTGTAAACTAGACATATAAGCAAAACAGCCCTTCTCTAGTATATTCGGTGTAGACATACCCAGCGCAGGGATACTTTTACCGAGCTCTCGCTTAAGCCCACCACATACCGAATTGCCAAGCTCGCACAAATAATCATTGATGGTATCTAATGTTAGTTCACCTTTATTATCCTTGAGAGATTTACTAATAAATAATTTGCACTGTTCATCTATGGAAAAATGAATAGAGATAAAAATTCTAAATAGGTGGCTGCTAATGGTTAGGAAAATAGCTTCTTCGTCTTTAATGGCATTGGCATCATTGGAGATGCTTGAAAACTCCCAACCATCATCCGGAATACAATCTTTAAACGCCATTTGTACACTTTTATTAAAAAGTTGAGGAAGGGCATCTAAAAATTTAACTTGGCTCATAATTTTAACTCAGCCATGTTGTTCAAACAGGCATCCACCTCGGCTTGGGTAGATAATAATTCTGTATGGATCATTTTTCCACTGGCTTGAATATCTTGGAAAGTAGAAGTGGTTAAAATATCATTTTTGTACAGACTCTGGCGATAACCCTCACTTAATTCTTGGGATCTCAAGGCAAGAGCCCTAACTTCGTCCGCAACAACGGCAAATCCTCGTCCCTGCTCACCTGCTCTTGCTGCTTCAATCGCCGCATTCAGTGCCAAAATAACAATTTGTTTGACAATGTTAAAGAATTGCCCATTTTGCTGGCTCATGGTTTTATTATGTTCCATCAATCCAGTTAATGATTCATGCCATCGCTCAAAAGTAATAAGAATTTCAGAAAGACTCTCTAATCTGAACTGAATATCTTTTAGTTGGCGAATGAGTTGCTGAACTCTATCTTCATGTTCATTCCCCATTTGTACAATTCTCTGCTCATGATCAGACATGATGGATTGTATCTGTGATTCCAAACTCTTTTTCAATTCTGATTTTTCATTTTGAATGGTGGTAATTTCTTGATGTAATTGCTGGATCTGTAATTGATTCTTCGATTCAGTATCCAACAACAAAGATTTTTCCACCATTTTTGATTGTTTTTTGATTAACTCTTCAACTTGTTCGTTTAAAACATTACTCATTTGTTTTTGTTTTAAATACAAATACAGCGGGAGACCACCTACTACAGCTAACACAACAAAATAAATTATCCAGTTTAACATTTTAGGCTCTCACATTCTGTCAATAGAGTTAAATTGATGTTATTCCGATCTTTCTCATATTGATTTATTTAAAAGAGAATTTCTAATAAACAAGTTTTTATTTAAGCGGATAATTGTCGAAAAAGTACGATAATCATCCATTTCATCACCCGCATCTAGCTTCACCTCGATACTTCCGCCCTGTTTTTCTAAAAAGTTTTTAACAGCATCCATTCCCACGCCACGGCCAGATATTTCCGTCACCTTTTCAGCCGTCGAAAAGCCAGGGCTAAAAATAAGGTTACTAATTTCTTGTGCCGTTGGTCTTGGATCCGAGGCTGCATAAATCCCCTTTTCAATAGCACTTTGATAAATTCTATTTACAGCAACACCGCGTCCATCATCAGTCACTTTAAACACCACAAGATCACTTTCTTCGGTTGTTTTAAGTTCAATTTTACCTTTGGTATTTTTTCCATTAGCCAATCGTTCTTGGGGATTTTCGATACCATGATCTACCGAGTTTCTAAAAATATGCATAAAGATGCCATTTAACATATCATGCACTTTATCTATCACTAAATAGTTTCCATCTTCAATAGAAACATCTGGTGATTCCTTGCCTATTTCTGACGCTAAAGAAGCCAATGAAACCACCACATCATCTATTACAACACTAATAGGTTTTGCTTTAACAGAAACCAATGTTTGATAAGTTTCATCTAAACAATTTCGAATATCTTCTGTGGCTTCTTGCAAATCCAAAGTTTCTATTTTATCCAATAAAGAAATAACCTGAGCTTGATTAAATCCTGTATTATTTTTGTCATTAATCTCGGAGATACCCAGTTTATCTTGAGCAATTTGTTCATATCTTAAAACATCGTTTTCTGCTGACTCTAATTCTTCTAACAAACTAACAGCATTCCATTGCTTCTCTGGTTGCTTTCTCAGTTCATCGTAGGTATGTTCCACACGATGCACTGAATCAGTCAGATTGACAAAGCCATAAGTTCTAGCATTTCCTTTAACAGTATGAATATTTCTGAATAACTCTGAAATAACTTCAATTTCTTTTGTTGAATGCGTGTTTATTAATTGTCGGCACTTATCGATGAATTCTTTAGAGGTCTTGATGAAATTAACAAATTTATCGCGAGAAACAGCTATTATCTGACCAATAATTTGTAATTCCTGCTTTTGTGATTCGGCTTCCTTCTGTAATTTTCTTAATTCCGTCACATCACGAACGGTTACCATAATTTTCTCAATTTCTTCATTATGGATAATAGGCACCCAATCCAAATCAAGCATTTTCTCGCGCCCATCATCTAATGTCACTACCACTTCCTTGACCAATAAGTGAGAATTGAATTCAAACATCATTTCATCCATGCCTAATAAAGAATCCACGGCTGTCTGTATTTGATTTAAGGTATCTAAGCCCAAATTAGTATGATGAAAGATCAGATCCATAAAGTTGCGATTGGCTATATTTTCTGTTTCTAGTATCTCCTCTAAATGTGCAGAATACTCATGATGAATAATACCGCCCTCAACAACAGTGAATAATCCTTGCAGCATGTTGGCCATCATTGTGGCTATGTCTTGATTTTTCTGTCTGAGTTCAGCTGTTCTTTCTCTAACTTTTTCTTCCAAGGTACGGTTTTGCTCTTCGATAACTTCTCTCATATGAATATTTTTTATGGTTGTGACTAAGGAACCAGAAATAGCAGAGGCAAACTCGTAATCACTATCTTCAAATTGAACTGTTTTTACATCGCCGGAAAAATTCATTACACCAATTAGAATATCTTTATCAATTAAAGGGACACAGAGTAAAGCTCGCGCGGCTTGTGGTTGTTCAGAATTGACGAATTGAGGATCTTTTGAAGTGTCTGGTACATAAATAATTTTCTGATTCTGAGCAGATTTTCCCAATACACCTTCACCTAAAGCAAAAGTACTCGGTTTATTATCAACATCTATTTCCTTAGGCGGATAAAATGCCTTTACCACCAAACGATCCTCTTTATTTTTCAAGTAAACCGATCCTTGCGCAACACCCACTTGTTCATGCATGGCACTAAGCACTTCCTCCAGTGCTCGAGTTCGGTCTACTGTTGCGGCTAAAATTTCTCCTGTATGATTTAATTTTGCCAAATCAGCCATTTTCTTCTTAATGGACTTTCTCATAGAGTTAAAGTTTTGAGAGGCCAGCAATAATAGTATTACCCAACCGATTAAGGCTGTTTTACTACCTAATCCGACGGCGGCAACCACTTCTTTTTGCTGTTCATTAAATTGTGTATCAGCGATGGTCAGTAATTGGTCGAATTCTTCAACGGATTTTTTAACGGCCTGTTCAGCCACTTGTAATTGTTGATAAGCCAACATTGTTTGATTGATTTGATTGATTTTAAATTGAGTTAAGTCATGTTTTTCATCCGAAGCTCTGGATTTTAATCCATCCATCTGAGCCACCCATGTTTTCCAAAGATCATCAGCACCAACTTCAGCAACAAGAGGTTGTAGGTAATCTATTCTTGGCTGGATATCCTCAAATAAAGATTCAAGATCATCTTTTGAGTTAGTTAACTCATCAAGATTTGTACGAGTGTTGATTTCCTTAATCGTGTTAATAAGCGTGAACAACTGACCATCAATCCTGGAAGCAGATCCTGCAATAATATCCATGGTATTTTTATGCTCAGGTGAATTAAAATAGCTTATATCCAGCAAGGTTGCGCCTGCATCATCTATGTCATTCATAAACCCTTGAGCTTCATCTTCTGCTAACTGTTTTTGTTTTAATAGCTCTAATTTGGCTTTAAACATCACAGCCACAGCTTCATCATATTCCTGGTAATTTTTTTTAGCCAACTGCGTATGGCTAGACATCGATTTATCATGTTCGACCAATTTTTCAAGATTCTTAAACTTTTCTCGGAAAATCTTACCCGATTCATCATATTGATGAGAAAAATCCATAATCTCTTCACTGCTAATGGCGTTATAGCCTGATGAACTCAATTTAGCCTGTTTCAATAGAGCTATTTGCACACTATTGCTTTGTTTTAAGACAGGCACAGCACTTTCGTTGACTCGAGCAGTTGAATCATTAATTGTATTTAAATTAACCAAAGAAAGAACACTGGAGAGTGAAAGTAATATCACAATAACAGCAAAGCCTATCCAGACTTTTTGATTAAAATTTAACTTTACCATAATAACTATCTACCTAAAAATGACGCTCAGTGAGCCGAGATCAACTTATCACTTAGTATGGTAGAATATTGGATTATCGCAAGTTATGTCCTCAAAATTAATTAAACCAGCGAGATAGCTGGGATTGTTTGGAATACAGGGGCGCAATAATCTTAGAATTATTTAACTTTACTATTTTTAAATCATCTAAAATGAATAGCAGCATCGCCAATATCCAAAAAATACCACTTAGAATCACTGCCCCACTGTAGAGTTCTGAAAAGATCATGGGAATAAAACAACACCAGATCTATCCCCAAATAAAGGCCACGATGTGCACCGGAGGTTATCCATCCTGGGTGCTGGGCATGCATCAATGCATTTTCCAAACTAAGTAGCAAGCAATAAGGATGATGTGCTTTCGCACTCCACTCGGTTTGGAAGAGGTCTGCACCCCTCCCAAATCAAAGCGCCTTCTTGCCTGGCTTCGCCCGCTTCGCATGGCGAAGCTTCGGCTGCGGCACTATTCCGGCCTAAAGGCCGCGGTCTAAAACCTGCACTTGCTGAAACATGCTGCGCATCTTTTGTAGTGCTTAACATTAGGATTCTAGGTTAAGTCTATTATTTACTAAAAAAATTGATCCAGATTAAGGAGTAGCTCCCATTTAAATCATAAACTACACCACAATGATATAATCTTGGATAGCTATCATGACAAGCATTACAGAAAAACTCAAAAATGAGCATCATGATTGTGAACAAAAATTTTGCATTTTTGAGTCAACAGTTGAGAGTGGAAACTGGGAGCAGTCTCAACCCTGCTGGCATCAGTTCGTTGATGCATTGCAAACACATATCCGCTTTGAAGAGGAAATTCTTTTCCCTGCTTTTGAAAAAGTCACACAACTCTCCCCTTTAAATGGCCCAACAGCAGTAATGCGCTTAGAACATCAACAATTTAAACAACAGATAAAAATTATTCAGCAAATGCTCAAGGAGCATGATAAACAAGGATTGCAAGATGTTGCAGATGAACTCATGGCATCAATTCAGCAACATTCTTTTAAAGAAGAGTCCATTCTTTACCCTCTTTGCGATAGGCACCTCAAGTTGTCTGAATTATACTGTGGTGAAAATTAAGCCATCTAGAGGTTATTCGTGAACTTTCAAAAGCCTGCAATACAAGCGTCACCCCAAAGTCTCTCAATGAAACTGCTACCTTTATTATCTCTCCCCTTTAAACTTGTACCTGTATTTGTACTGCAGCCCATTATTGCCCCCTGTCTGAAACTGATAGAAGATCAATTAGCTGAAGAAGATTGGGCAATTATCCAAGGGCGTTGGCTGAAGATTGCTTTTGAAGATCTTCAATATTCTTTCCATATTACTGCAGCTAACCAAAAATTTATCTGTTCGCCAAGCCATTTTCTGCTGAAAACTGAATCACTACATGCAGATGCTACAATTTCTGGCAGCTGTGCTAGCTTTTTAAAGTTACTTGATCAAGATGTTGATCCTGAAAGCCTATTTTTTCGAAGAGAGTTGAAACTATCAGGCGACACAGAGTTAGGCTATTGGTTCAAAGCGATATTAGATAGAGTAGAGAGAGATAAGCTACCTTCAATTGTCCTAAAAATCAGTCAGCTGGTCAAAATGAAGCCTTTAAACGGCTTAGCAACAAAAGGTTAATGAAATTAAGCAATACCAGATGCATATTCAGTTTTTAGTTGATACTATAGTTTTCATTTTAAATTTCTGAATACTCATCATGGCTTTAAGTGTTTTTGACATGTTTTCGATAGGCATAGGTCCGTCCAGTTCTCACACTGTAGGACCGATGAAAGCTGCAGCAATGTTTGCGGCAAAAGCGCTACCCTTCACCGCTAAAATTCACCGCATAAAATGTGAACTCTATGGTTCATTAGCCCACACTGGGCGTGGACATGGTTCAGATAAGGCTATTTTACTCGGACTGGAAGGAGAATCTCCTGAAACCATCAATCCAGATTTGGTCCCTGAAAAATTAGCTCGAATCACTAAACAACACCAAATATGTTTGATGGGAAAAGGAGTGATTGCATTTAATCAAACGGAAGATCTACTTTGGCTAAAAAGAAAATCATTACCCAAACATCCCAATGGTATGACCTTTACCGCTTTAGATGCTGAACAAAATATCATCATCACAAGAACCTATTATTCTGTCGGCGGTGGATTTGTAGTAAATGATGATAAAGATGCAGATGAACCTATAGTCAGTGATGAAACCCAAGTGCCTTATCCATTCACTTCAGCCAAGGAATTATTAAATCTCTGTGGCCAACATCAAATGAAAATCAGCGATATCATGTTTGCTAATGAGGCCGCTTTCAGATCCAAAGAAGAAACTGTAACAGGACTTTTAACCATTTGGGATGTGATGGAAAAATGTATCAAAAGAGGCTGTCAAACAGATGGAATATTGCCAGGAGGGTTAAAAGTAAAGAGGCGAGCAAGAAAACTTTATCATTCCTTGATTGCGGAAGGACGCCAACCAAATAATTGTGAGGACGATCCTTTATATCTTTTAGACTGGGTGGATCTCTACGCTCTTGCAGTTAATGAAGAAAACGCCGCTGGTGGAAAAGTAGTCACAGCACCGACCAATGGAGCAGCTGGAATTATCCCAGCTGTATTAAAGTATTACCTTCACACAAATCCTTCTGTCAGCCAAGATAAAATAGTACGCTTTTTACTTACGGCAGCCGCTATCGGTATTCTCTATAAACTCAACGCATCTATTTCTGGTGCTGAAGTCGGATGTCAGGGTGAAGTAGGTGTCGCTTGCTCCATGGCTGCTGGAGCACTTACAGAAACCATGGGTGGTAGCGCCCTGCAAGTAGAAAATGCAGCGGAAATAGGCATGGAACATAATTTAGGACTGACCTGTGACCCTATAGGTGGATTAGTGCAGATCCCTTGTATTGAGAGAAATGCCATGGCAGCAGTAAAAGCCATTAATGCCACAAGAATTGCTCTTAGAGGAGATGGTGATCACAATGTTTCTTTGGATAAGGTCATCAAAACCATGCGTCAAACTGGCGCTGATATGCAAACAAAATACAAAGAAACCGCTCGCGGTGGATTAGCCGTCAATGTGATTGAATGTTAATTTAGCCTCATATATGGCCTTTATTAGAGTGTTCTAACTTCTGGCCTCGATGTATTCCGCACATATCGTCCTTATCAGCTCGAGATCAGCTCGAGCGCCCAAGCCATTCTAACCATTTTGTTGGCATAAGGACACAGGCTCGGTTATGCTGCCGTGTATACTTAGACCAAGAAGTCCATCCTTGCCACCACTGCTGTGCTGCTTTGGAACTATTTTCAGTGATGCGAAAACATCTCGTGCTCTTTGATAATTGAAACGCTGACCCACTTTATTATTTTCTTTTTTATGATACGACCATTTTAATGGTGGCACAGGCATGGACAAGTTTTTTTGCTATGTTGAACCCAATTGTTGCATTCTTCATTTTGGTCTTCTTCCGTTTAATTGTTTGTCACATGACAATTATGGCTCTTAGATGCCGAATCAGAGAGGAGACCATAGATGAGGTCAACTTATCATCAACATCATTAATCTAGCATCTTCACGGGTACCATCGGTACAAGGATAATAGCCTTTGCGGGTACCCGTTTGTGCAAACCCATATTGTCGATACAGATTTCTGGCAACTTTGTTTGATGAACGTAATTCTAGATAAATTACAGAGCAATTTTTCTTTTGTGCCTGAGAAATGGCATATTCTAACAGTGCTTTACCCCAACCTTGGCCCTGGTGTTTTAAGCTGACCACAATATTTAATAAATGTAACTCATCTAGAATCGTTTGTAATATGACAAAACCAACAACATCTGCGGGTTCATCTTGTGTAGAAATTAACCAAACTTCATAGAATTGCAAGGCGTCCTTAAAATTTTGAATCGACCAGCCCATGGTAGAAATTTCATGCTCGATCTCAAACAAAGTCGCTACATCATCGAGTTGGGCTTTTTTAATATTCATTAGAGAAGGATTTTCAATCACTGAAAATTGGCTCACCATGAGCAATTAGACAACAATTGTTGCCATAAGAATTTATTATCTTGAGGAGAACCCACTGAATTCACAGAAATAGCTCTCTGATGAAGAGCCTTTTCCAAAGGCAACTTTTTTGCTGGCAAACCAACGCAGATAATTTGCAGACAAGCGCTCATATCACCAGCAATTTCTGTATTTTCATTCCCTAAAAAAGCACTCCAATTATCTTCTTTTTGATAAAGAGCACGAGCTACATCCTCAAAAAATTGTTTGCCAGGAAGCGGGGATTTTTCATGGATAAACCAGCATATTTTAGGCGTTTCAACTGGAGGAGACATTGGTAGTATCTGCCAAGATGAGGGTTGTTTTTGTGGGGTGTGACTCAATGCTGAATTGTGCATTTTCTCAAAAGGCTCTTTTGAGGCGTCTTCAAATTGGCAACTTGTTGATATATCGGCATTTTGTTCGCATTGAGCCTCAATTTGATTCTCTCTGGAAATCCAAACAGGAATACCTATGTGTTGTAGATGAAGAAATTGTTCTTTGGTTAACACAAAGTTTTCCCTATCAAATAATCGGTTATGTTTAGTATACCCCAAAAAAAACCAGCGACTGCTGGTTTTTTAAAAGTTTCGCCTTTTTACAAAGTGATCATACTTTCTAAATCAAGACCGTTTCTTTCCAATAAGTCTCTAAGGCGACGTAAGGCTTCGACTTGAATTTGACGAACTCTTTCTCGAGTGAGTCCAATCTCATTACCCACCTTTTCCAAAGTAGCAGTTTCATGCCCTAACAAACCAAAACGACGCACCAAAACATCTCTTTGCTTTTCGCTTAATTCATACAACCATTTTTCTAAGTTTTCTTGTAAATTTTCCTCTTGCAAATGTTCTTCTGGATTCACTGAATTAGAATCAGCGATCATATCAAGCAATGATTTATCCGATCCCATTCCCACTGGTACATCTACTGACGAAACACGTTCATTAAGTCCCAACATTTTATTCACTGATTTAACCGACTTGTCTACTTTATTAGCAATATCATCAGGAGAAGGCTCTTGAACCATTGTTTGCGCTAGTTCTCGAGAAGCTCTTAAATAAACATTCATCTCTTTAACCACATGAATAGGAAGACGAATAGTTCTGGTCTGATTCATTAACGCTCTTTCAACGGTCTGACGGATCCACCAAGTAGCGTAGGTTGAAAAACGAAAACCTCGTTCGGGGTCAAACTTCTCAACAGCTCGTATCAATCCCAAATTGCCCTCTTCAATCAAGTCTAATAGAGGTAGACCACGATTTAGATATCTTCTGGCTATTTTCACCACTAAACGCAAATTACTCTCAATCATCCTTTTCTTGGAGGGAATACAGCCTTTTAAAGATAATCTGGAATAATAAACTTCTTCTTCTGCACTCAATAAGGGGGCCATGCCAATTTCTTTTAAATAAATTTGTGTAGCATCAGCTGCTTTGGTGTTCTTTTTGAAGGTGCTGGTAAGAATTTTGTCTGGGATGTCGCTGGAGGTGGTTTCTTGGTCTATCTCATCTAGGTCGTCTGTGTCATCATCAATGTCTTCTATGTCATCTTCTAGAATGACATCATAAATAATGGCGTCTAAATCAATATCTTTATCAATTGCCTTCATATACTCTTCTCCGCTTAAAGTCAGATTTTATTGAGCAAATGTATTAATCAAACGCTTGAGTCACATCCTGTTATTCTATCTTTATTATTTTCATCGTCTAATTAACATGCTTATTATTTTTAATATTTTTTAATCTTTGAATTGTACTCCAGATAGAACGCTATACTAATCTTCCTTCAGATAGGTCATTGGGTCAACTGGTTTACCTCTATACCTTATTTCCAG
>Ga0210050_1003790_pt1 | contig 13114 bp, 11 predicted proteins | sample CryGey132114_all_FD_185463 | JGI IMG/M metagenome (GOLD analysis project Ga0210050, IMG submission 185463) | Groundwater microbial communities from aquifer - Crystal Geyser CG22_combo_CG10-13_8/21/14_all (SPAdes) (version 2) | ecosystem: Environmental > Aquatic > Deep subsurface > Groundwater ...
TTTAAAGATCTCTCTTTGACCGTTTTAATTCGTTTACTGGTAGGCACTTCATTCGTGATTATTTTTATCTGGGGACTATTGGTATTGAGCGTTGGCAAAAAAGAAAAGCTAGATGAAATGACTCAACTCTATCTCAATCTTTGTGATCGACTCAATCGATTAGGTTGTAGCCGAAAAAACAACGAAGGACCAAGTGATTTCCAAAAACGTATTGAAAAGCGTAATCAACAATGGGCGGCTATTTCTCGCCCTATTATTGAGGCTTATATTGCTTCGAGGTATTGTAAAATGGATTTGAGTAAAGAACATATTGCCCAGTTAAAGACAAAGTTAGCTCAACTCTAGATTTTACTTTGAATAGGTTAAGCCGATTGAACATTTTTTTGTGCTTTATTCACATTGTTGTGAACCGTTTAATATGATAATCTTGCACCCGTAATTATCCAATAAACAGGGAAAATCAATGAAAAAACTACTGCTTATTATCAGCCTATTTTATTCGCAACTTGCAACAGCCGATTTCTACAGCGCCAATGAGTCTTACCAACAAGGTGATTACCAGACTGCCTATCAATCATTTGTTGATCTGGCAAAATGGGGTGAAAAACGTGCTCAGTTTAATATTGGTGTCATGTATTTCAAGGGACAATTTGTCGACAAGGATATCAACCAAGCCTACGCTTGGATGAAGTTAGCCAATCAAGCCCAATCATTCTCAGAAAACCAACAACAAGCCTTAGATATTGTCACTCAACAAGTACAAGACAAAGACGAAGCAGAGTCTTTATATCAAGATTTATTTCAACACTTGTCTAATCCCGTCTTAGTACAGAAACTATACCCACAACTCGTTAAATCCGACAATGAACATGCATTTAATGCTACCCCTGTTAAGTTGGTGACGCCTAAGTATCCAGAAAATGCCTTGCATGCTGGCATGGGGGGCAGAGTTCGCTTTAAAATGGATATTGATAAAAAAGGCAAACCTCGAAATATTCAATTAGTTGAATCCCTTCCTAAAAAAACTTTCGATAAAGCGGCATTAAGAGCCGTAAAAAAATGGACATTTGAACCCTCTAAAAATGAGGCTGGCAAACCCGTTTATAAAAAGGATGTGTACTATACTTTGAATTTTATTATCAAAGATCAAGATTGGATAAAAATCAATCATGATATGTATGATAAGACCAAGCAACAGGCGGAATTAGGCGATTCCACAGCTCAGTATAAAATCGCACATTGGAACAAAGTTCTGAATGGTTTTGACAAAGAGGTCAATCCGACAGAATGGTTCCTAAAATCTGCGATTCAAGGAAATAGCTATGCACAATATGAAGTAGGGCGTAGTTTGATTCGGGGGGCAGGTTGTATTATGGATAAATCTAAAGGAATGGAATGGCTAACCACTGCAGCAAATAACGGCAATGATGAGGCTAAAATGTACCTAGGATCATTAGATGCCAATCAAGATAACTTGGAATCACAACAAAGAGCTTTAAAATTTTTAAGTGGACAACAAGAGCTCCAAGCGGATGTTTTATTAGATTATGCTTGGATGTTGGCTAAATCCCCCTATCCAGAGATTGCAGATCCCCAAAGAGCATTAGAACTTAGTCAACAACTCACAAAATTGGCGTTTTGGGATGATGCCTCGGTATATGAAATTCAAGCAGCAGCTTACGCAGCAATGGATAAATATTCTGATGCGGTTGAGTATCAGAAGAAAGCACTTCGTGAAGCAAAAAGCATGAAAGTTGACCTTCAAGAAATCAATTCCCATTTGGCATTGTATCAGCAAAATAAACGCTGGTTTTAAGTCCTTTTGTAATACCAGGCGTCAATTTCGACGCCTGGTATTATGATTTGAAAGAATAAGTTGTAATTGGTATCAATTTGTCTCATTGAATCTGAACATCAGCGTATTCCTTGATAAAATGTTTGATGCCACTTTTTAAACTATAACTATAACTATAACTATAACTATAACTATAACTATAACTATAACTATAACTATAACTATAACTATAACTATAATTGTAATTGACATTAAATCTATATTTGTTTTTATCTCCCCTCACTAAATTTTCAACATCTCTTGGGCGTGTTTTAAGGTGGTTTCTGTGATTTCAATGCCGCCGAGCATGCGCGCGATTTCTGCGATTCTTTGTTCTGTATTTAAAACCGTTAACTGAGTTTTTGTTTCTGTGGCGTTTTGGATTTTTGATACTAATAGGTGTTGATCGCCTTGGACTGCGACTTGGGGTTGGTGGGTAATGCAGATCACCTGTGCTGATTGAGAGAGTTTTTTAAGCATTTGGCCTACAACTTCGGCGGTGCCGCCACCTATGCCGACATCCACTTCATCAAAGACTAAGCAGCTTAAATTGCTTTGGGCAACGGTGATCACTTGGATGGCAAGGCTGACTCTGGAAAGTTCACCGCCTGAAGCGATTTTGTGGAGAGGTTGTGCTGCTAATCCGGGGTTGGGCTGGAATAGGATCTGCACTTTTTCTAGGCCAGTTTCGGTAGGGGTTTCAGGGTTTATTTCAAAATGCAGTTGAATTTGGCTATGGTTCATCCCCAATAATTTCAGCTGTTCCATGACCTTTTGTTCCAATTTTTTGGCATGTTGCAGACGGCTTTTACTTAAACGATGGGCTTTTTCAAAATAACGCTCTTTAGCCTCTGCCAGCGCTTGATTGAGATTGCCCATATCCTGTTCTGTCTGAGTGAGTGCATTCAACCTTTCTTGTAATTGTTGATGATGCTCGACCAATTGATAAGGGTCGATATGATGTTTTCTGGATAATTCTTGCCAGATAGAAAGTCGCTCTTCCAGCAGCAATAGACTTTCTGGATCCATCTCTAAGTTTTCGCCATAGGATTTAAGTTCGCGGCAGGCTTCATCGAGTTCGATAGAAATAGATTGTAACTGTTTAGCAATGGGATCTAAATTTTCATCAAGCTGTGCCAGTTGTTCTAAATCACGACAAACAGATTGCAGGTGTTGACTTAGGTTTTCACCCTCATCGCTATTGAGCTTGTCATAAGCCAATAAAGAAGTGGTTTGCAGATGTTGTGCGTTGGCTAAGCGTTTGTGGTCCGATTCAAGGTTTTGTAGTTCTTCTTCTGTCAGATTAAACTCATCTAGTTCGCTGATTTGGTAGCTGAGTAATTCGAGTTGTGCATTTCTTTGGTGCTGTGATTTTTTTAAGCTATCAAGCTCATGCTGCTTTTGTTGCAAAATATGGAATGCTTGATTGACTTCTTCCACTAAGGGTTTATGGGCAGAAAACTCATCTAAAAGCTGCAGTTGGTAGGCAGGTTTTAACAGCGCATACTGTGCATGCTGGCTTTGAATATCAATCAGTTGCTCGCCCAATTCTTTCAATTGGATCAGTGTGGTGGGTTGGCCATTAATAAAAGCACGAGAACGACCATCGCTACCCATGGTGCGCTTTAAAAGGCAAATTCCTTCATCAGAGTCTAAATCTCTTGTAGAGAGCCATTGCTCAATTTCTGGATGATGTTGAGTTGAAAACTCGGCAATAATCGTGGTTTTTTTCTCTTCTAAGGGGAGCTGGCTTGAGTCAGAACGCCCCCCTAACACCAAGCCCAAAGCATCTAAAATAATAGATTTACCTGCGCCAGTTTCACCGGTGATGGTACTCATCCCTGCATGCCATTCTAAATCGAGGTGATCGATTAATGTGAAGTTTTCAATGTGTAGATGTTGCAGCATGAATGGCTCTTAAAATAAAGGCTAGGGAATCATCTCTTTTTTGTTCTTGTTAGGCTTTGGAGCTCCAGCCTAGTTTTGAACGCAAAATATGGTAGTAATCATAATCGACTGGATGCAATAAAACGAGAGGATTTGCGGATTTTTCTACATGAATAATATCGCCCGGAGCCAAGGAGATTTGGACTTGACCATCACAGCTAAGCTGAGGTTGGCTTTTATTGGCCGTTGAGACCACGATTTTAATGCGACTGTCTCCATTCACCACGATAGGTCTCGAGCTTAATGTATGTGGGAACATGGGAACTAAAACCAAGGCATTTAAGTTGGGATGTAAGATAGGGCCGCCCGCCGACAGCGAGTAAGCTGTTGAACCAGTTGGGGTGGATGTAATTAAACCATCGGATTTTTGATGGTAGACAAATTGTTCATTAATATAAATTTCAAACTCGATCATCCCAGCGATTTTACCCGGGAATAACACAATATCATTTAAAGCTGTTGAAGCGCCAATGTCTTCTCCATCTCGGGTGACATGGCATTTTAGGAGAAATCTTTGTGCTTTTCGATAATTACCATGAAGAATTTCAGTGACGCTGGTTTCTAACTTAGAAGGTTGTACATCGGTTAAAAAACCTAAACTACCACGGTTGATTCCCACAACTGGGATATTCTTCTCAGCCAATAAGCGACCCGCATGGAGTAAACTACCGTCTCCTCCCACCACAATAATGAGATCACAAAGATCCGCCAATTTGTGGGGTTCGCAATGGGTTTCAAGCGGAAAACCGAGTTCCTCACCAACCTTGTTTTGAACTAATATCTGGCAATTGTTCTTTTGCAGGACATCATAAAGCAAACGAATGGTATCCGCTGACTCAAGGTTGCTGGGCTTCCCCATAATGCCGATTTGAGTAAAATGTTTATCCATAGAAATGTTCTGGTGTAATAGGGCTCTTGTTAATTTGAGACAATTTTATGATGAACTGAGTATAGAGACAAGTTACCTGAGAATTGCTCAATCGTCATCAAATAAAACAAAAAATACATAATTATCCCATCTTAGGGCTTGAAGCCCGCTAAGTCTATCCCCATATAGAGCACATTGTTAACAGTCCAAGCGCTACATTCTCAGGTGGGATGTCTTCTGTTTGGAAAGTATTTTTTAGTTAAAGACCATTTGGAGAAAATTATGACTCATCCATCTCACGATGAATCCATTGAAACCTCAGTTCAAGACGACAATATGCAAAATGAGCAGATTGTGGAAGAAGCCAGCGTAGAAGATTCAACCGCTTCAGCAGAAGTGTGCGCTGAGCAGAGAATCCAAGCACTTGAAGAAAAAGCGGAAGAGAACTATCAACTAGCCATTAGAGCGAAAGCAGAGGTTGAAAATGTTAAGCGTCGCAGCGACAGAGATGTTTCTAATGCGCGTAAGTACGCATTAGAGCGTTTTGTGGATGATTTAATTCCTGTGATGGATTCTTTAGAGCAGGGCATGAATCTTCAATTAGAAGGCTCCGAGGCTGAAAGTATGCGTGAAGGTTTAGCGCTGACCATGAAGTTATTCACCGATGCCATGGCAAAACATGGCATCGAAAAAGTTGATCCTGAAGGCCATCCTTTTAATCCAGAGCATCATGAAGCCATGTCGATGATTGAATCTCATGAAGTTGAACCCAATCACGTTCTTAAAGTATTCCAAAAAGGATATTTATTGCATGGTCGTGTTGTTAGACCTGCAAGAGTGATTGTTGCAAGGGGTCCATCCAAGCCTTTAGATGAAAAAGCTTAGGTAAGGAAGCAATATCCTTTAAATAAATATTTTTTTGGACTTGAAATAACTTTGAATACCCCAAAATAGAAGACTAAACAGCAAATGAATTGTTCTTAACACTGGAACAGAAAGAATTAAGGTTAAAACTGGAGACTATCAATGAGTAAAATTATCGGAATCGACTTAGGAACCACCAACTCTTGTGTGGCAGTTATGGATGGCAAAAATGTTAAAGTCATCGAAAACGCTGAAGGTGGAAGAACAACCCCTTCAATCGTCGCTTTCACTAAAGATGGCGAAACCTTAGTAGGTCAACCTGCAAAGCGTCAGGCTGTGACTAACCCTGAACAAACTTTATTTGCGATTAAGCGTTTAATTGGTCGACATTTTGAAGACAGCGTTGTTCAGAAAGATGCCCACATGGTGCCTTATAAAATTGTGAAAGCAGACAATGGTGATGCTTGGGTGAGAGTGAATGATAAATCAATTGCTCCTCCACAAATCTCTGCTGAAGTTTTGAAGAAAATGAAAAAAACTGCAGAAGATTATTTAGGCGAAGAAGTCACCGAAGCGGTTATTACTGTTCCTGCTTACTTTAATGACTCACAACGTCAAGCCACTAAAGATGCTGGCAGAATTGCAGGATTAAACGTTAAACGTATTATTAACGAACCCACTGCTGCTGCATTGGCTTATGGTTTAGATAAAAGCAAAGGTGATCACACGATTGCAGTTTATGACTTAGGTGGTGGTACTTTTGATATTTCTATCATCGAAGTGGCAGAAGTTGATGGCGAGCATACTTTCGAAGTATTAGCGACTAATGGCGATACGTTCTTAGGTGGTGAAGATTTCGATTTGAAATTAATCGATTACTTGGTAGACGAGTTTAAGAAGGATTCAGGATTTGATCTAAGAAATGATCCTTTAGCTTTACAACGTTTAAAAGAAGCCGCTGAAAAAGCTAAGATCGAGTTATCCTCTGCACAACAAACGGATGTTAATTTGCCTTACATTACAGCTGATGCAACAGGCCCTAAGCACTTAAACATTAAAGTGACTCGTGCAAAATTAGAAGGTTTGGTGGAAGATTTAATTCAAAGAACATTAGCACCTTTACAAATGGCATTGAAAGATTCTGGTTTAAGTCAATCTGATATTGATGATGTGATTTTGGTGGGTGGTCAAACTCGTATGCCTAAAGTGCAAGAATTAGTGACAGAGTTCTTTGGCAAAGAGGTACGTCGTGATGTTAACCCTGATGAAGCAGTTGCTATGGGTGCAGCGATTCAAGGTGCGGTATTATCCGGTGATGTGACTGATGTCTTGTTGTTAGACGTGACTCCATTATCTCTCGGTATCGAAACCATGGGTGGCGTAATGACTGTTCTTATTGATAAGAACACTACTATCCCAACTAAAGCTTCTCAAGTATTCTCAACCGCTGACGACAATCAAACTGCGGTAACAGTACATGTTCTTCAAGGCGAGCGCAAAATGGCGAGCCAGAACAAATCATTGGGTAAGTTTGACTTAATGGACATCCCACCAGCGCCCAGAGGCATGCCGCAAGTTGAAGTTTCTTTTGACATCGATGCCAACGGTATTATGCATGTGTCTGCTAAAGACAAGGCAACAGGCAAGCAACAGTCTATTCAGATCAAAGCATCAAGTGGTTTGTCTGAAGAAGAAATTGAAAAAATGGTACAGGATGCAGAAGCTCATGCAGAAGACGATAAAAAGTTTGAAGAATTAGTCACTGCCAGAAACCAAGCAGAAGCATTGATTCACGCAAGCCGTAAATCATTGGGCGAAGCCAAAGATGTTTCTGATGAAGAAAAATCTGCCATTAAATCAGCCATCACTGCTTTGGAAGCTGCGGTTAAGGCCAATGAGAAAGACGAGATTGTGGCTAAAACTGAAGAGCTATCAAAAGTTTCTGCTAAAATGGCTGAGCGTATGTATGCTCAAGCACAGGCTCAAACTGAGCAATCTGGTGCTTCTGCTGATGCAGGATCATCATCTTCAAAAGATGATGATGTTGTAGATGCGGAGTTCGAAGAAGTCGCTGACGATAAGAAGTAAGGCTTGGTGAGCATTGGATACCTCTTTTTAGGGGGTTCAAAGCGCATTAGCTGATGAACATCCCTGATATTTAGGGAAGAAAACGTGGTTGGCGCAAATGCCCTCCACGTTTTTCTATTTAGTTAGAAGCACAACTGACGATGAGATAAATATGTCGAAAAGAGATTTTTATGAAGTTCTTGGCGTAACTCGAGATGCCGATAAAGCCGAACTCAAAAAGGCCTATAAGCGCCTAGCCATGAAGTATCATCCTGATAGGAATAAAGATGATAATACGGTAGAGGCAAAGTTTAAAGAAGCAAAAGAGGCTTATGAAGTGCTCACCGATGATAACAAACGTGCTGCCTATGATAGACATGGTCATGCGGGCGTTGATCAAAGTGCTGGTGGTGGTGCCAATTTCAATGACATCTTTGGCGATGTGTTTGGAGATATTTTTGGCGGTGGCCGTGGTGGTCGCCCCAGAGGTCCAGCCCGAGGTTCCGATCTTCGTTATAATCTTGAAATCACCTTAGAACAAGCCGTTCACGGTAGTAAGGTTGAGATTACTGTCCCTAAGCATATTCATTGCCGTACCTGTTCAGGCTCTGGCGCTAAAGCGGGTACAAAACCTGTTACCTGTTCCACTTGTCGTGGTCAGGGTCAGGTTAGAATGCAACAAGGACTTTTTGCGGTTCAACAAACCTGTTCAACTTGTCGCGGCAAAGGCACCATTATCAAAGACAAATGTGGTGATTGTCATGGCCAAGGTTTGTTGCGAGAAGAAAAGAAACTTTCTGTGAAAATACCAGCTGGTGTTGATAATGGTGATCGTATTCGCCTAACTGGTGAAGGTGAGGCGGGTGAGCCTGGTGCGCCTCCTGGCGATCTCTATGTGCAGATGCATTTAAAACCGCATAGTTTATTCGAAAGAGATGGTGAAAACCTTTACTCTGATGTGCCTATCGACTTTGCAACAGCAGCATTGGGTGGCGAACTTGAAGTCCCAACTTTGGAAGGCAAAGTGGTTTTGAAAATCCCACCAGAAACCCAATCTGGCAAACTCTTTAGATTAAGAGGCCGAGGAGTGCCTTCAATGCGTGGTGGCTACAAGGGAGATTTGTTATGTCGAGTTGTGGTGGAAACGCCCGTTAAACTCACTAAAGAGCAAAAAGATCTCCTCGAAAAATTCCGGGGTACCATGAAAGATCAATCAGGTAAGCACAGTCCTAAAGCCAGCAATTGGTTAGACGGTGTAAAATCCTTTTTTGAAAATATGACCAAATGAACCCCAAACGCTTTCACCTCGTCATTACCGGTTCCCACGGAAGAATGGGGAAAGTGTTAATGGATCTATTGCAATCACAACCAGCAACAGATCCTGCGGCTTCATTCAACTTGATGGGGGCAATTCATCGCCCCCGCTCAGCGTCATCAGATAATTCCGAGATTGGAAAATCGCTCAGCGTTCAGCAACAACTTCAGCAATTTTCCCATCCTGTTGATGTGATCATTGATTTTTCACGCCCTGATTTTGCGATGGAAGTAGCTGAGCAATGCGCTAAAAACCATATCGCGTTTGTTTCAGGTACAACAGGCTTTACAAATAACCAGCTGGAACATCTAAAGCAACTAAGCCAACAAACACCCATCCTTTATTCGGCTAATATGAGCATCGGTGTGAATACCTCATTTTCTCTAGTTCGCCTGATGACCCAGCTACTGGGGGACTATGCCGATATCGAAATTATCGAAGCACATCACCAACATAAAATAGACGCACCCTCAGGAACTGCCCTACTTTATGGCGAAGTGATTGCTGAGCAACAGGGTAAGAAATTATCCGATGTTGCAACGTTCAACCGCTTTGAGCAAAATACAGCACGTCAAAAAGGAACCATTGGCTTTAGCTCAATTCGTTCAGGTGAAATTGTCGGAGAGCATGAAATATTATTCGGTATGGCTGGCGAGCAATTGGGTCTAAAGCATCGAGCCTATAGTCGATCAGTCTTCGCTTCAGGCGCTATCAATGCCGCCCATTGGCTCATGGGAAAACCTGCGGGTTGGTACAAGATGGAAGACGTTTTAGATATTCAAACCAAGTTAAAAAAACTTCTAGGGTAACAGCAAATCTCGCTCTAACCTTAGAACCGTGGCAAAAACCGTACTAAGCTGTAAAATTCGTTTAAAATATCACGACAAATTGCGACTAAAATGACGACTAGAACAAGACTAGACTGATAGACTGAAGACTGAAGACTGAGACAGCTAATCATTGTGTGTGGGTGTCAACATTTTTAAGTTCTGCCTAAGTTCTGCCTAAGTTCTGCCTGTCCTAAGTTGTGGTAAAGTCATCAAGCTGTTTATACCCAGTGTACGAGTGCTACACCCATACCCCAATATGCGACTGAGTGTCTGACTTGTCCTAGGAGCCGTATGCGTTAATAGCGCACGTACGGATCCTGTGCCGGAGGGGAAGTGAGCGGGCTGAAACTGGTCTGTGAGCTAACCCTTTACGGCGATTAAAATAATCCCAATAATCCAAGACAGGCACAGCTAAAGAGAAGTATTTTTTTTGGTTCAAACAGTAAGAAGGTTTAAAGTGTGTGTTCATTTGCCATTTATGCGTTTGCCCTGTATTACGTACTTCAACGCTAAAGTAAAAAATGACTTATGAATTACAATGTAATACAATTATCTTTATTGCCATGTGATAGGAGAGAGAACGATGCCAATGACCAGTGTGCGTATGCCAGAACAACTCATGAATAAATTAGAAGCGATTGCAGAAAAATTAGATCGCTCTAAAGGATGGATCATAAAAGATGCCATAAGCCAATATGTTGAACGTATAGATCAGCGCGAGAAAATGCTGGCTGATACAAGACAAGCATTGGTTGATCTTGAAGATGGTAATGTGCTCAATGGGGAGGAAGTGATGTCCTGGATAGAGAGTTGGGGCAAAGCCGATGAGAAGTCACCACCGACAATATGAAATTAAAATTTACCGCACAAGCTTTACACGACTTGTACCGACTCAGAAAATTTATTGCTGAAAAAAATCCAAAGGCCGCGACAAAATACAGTGAAAAATTGCTGTCGACCATCCGCAAGCTGGAATCTAACCCCATGCTTGGCAAAGCCTTGGAAGCCGAACTGGATGGTCGAGAACTTATTGCAGGACATTATGTGATTCACTACACCATGAGGGATGAATTGATTTATATCCTTAAAATATGGCATGGCAAAGAAGAAAGATAAAAGGCCGCCACGGTTCACAAAAAGGCTTGTTATCAAGCCTGCAAAAAAACACAAGATCGTTGCCAACTCTTATTGCAAACCGTGGCACTAAAAGCCTTTGTGATAGCTCCCCCAACCCGTTAACTGGACATGCATAACTTACTCAAGCTGAATATTTTCATGCCATGATATTCGATTTATGAGGTGGCTGTACTCCCCTTGACAGAGCCTCAAATCACTTTGGTCTCAGTGGTCAAATAGCCATGGAAGGCTATTTGAGTTTAGCGAGATAGGATGGATAGGGGTATACCTCCAAACGACCGCTCGATTGGCCAAAGTTATTTGAGGTTTGCCGTAGGCCGAAGGAACGGGCTGTTCGGGATTATTAAGGGGAAAGTCAGTACTTCTCCTTGACGAAAGAATTGGAATTTAGCATTAAAAGTTTACCAATTTAAACTTAAAAAACATCACGCCAACAACCCCCCATCAACCGGCAAAAAAACCCCAGTAATATAACTCGCGGCATCACTCGCCAAAAACAAAAATGCCGGTGCGATCTCTTCAGGTTGTGCCATTCTGCCCATGGGGATCATGGGTAAAATACTCTGGAGTAATTTCTCATTTTTAGTCAGTGCCGAAGCAAACTGGGTATCGGTAAGACCTGGTAATACCGCGTTCACTCTCATGCCATATTTTGCGGTTTCTTTGGCTAGGGCGGCGGTCATGGAGAGGATTGTGGCTTTGGTCATTGAATAAATCCCTTGCATGGGGGCTGGGATGATGCCATTGACTGAGGCGGTGTTGATGATGCAGCCTTTTTTGGCTTCACGCATGAGTTTGCCGACTTGCTGGCTGATATTGAGGTAGCCTTGAATATTGACTTCAATGGTTTTATCGATGGCAGATTGTGGTGTGTCTAGGAGTTCTCCAAAAAATGGGTTGGTGGCGGCATTGTTGATTAATATATCGATTCGTCCAAATTTTGCGACGATGGTTTTGATTAAATCGTCGATTGCTTGGGGTTGCCCAATATGACAGGCGATGGGGGTGACGGGGGATTGATCGCTAAATTGTGCATTTAAAGTTGCGGCCAGTTCATCCAAATTTTGTTGGTTGCGGCTGGAGATAATCACCTGTGCGCCATTTTCGGCAAAGAGTTTGGCGACGGCTGCGCCAATACCACGACTGGCACCAGTAATGAGTGCAATTTTTCCGCACAGGTTAAAGCAGTTTGGGATGGTTGGAACGTTGCCTTGCTGGTTCATTCTTGTTCTCCAAAAGAAGTTGTTTTCACCCTAACTTACAATTTGTGCTTCGGCTGTTTTGATTAAAATATTGACCTGTTGACCAAAGTTTTTAAAGGCTGGGTTATCGGTTTGTTGATGATAGTAGCGATAGTAAATTTGTTGTCCAATGCCTGCTAATCGAAATAAACCAAACACATAATAGGGGGTGAGATTAAAACCTGTGAGATGGCGTTTTTCACAGTAGCGATCAAAAATTTGTGCTCTGCTGTACATGCCCTCTAACTGCGTTGGCATTCTGCGGATCATTTGCATTAAATCTGAGTCTGCGGCTTCAACCCAATAAGCCAGTGAACAACCGAGATCAATGAGGGGATCACCGATGGTGCTGAGTTCCCAATCTAATACCCCGCTGATCTGCGTGTGATCGGCGGGATTTAATAATAGATTATCAAATTTGTAATCGTTATGAATAAGACTCACGAATCCCGAGTCTTTGTTTAAATGTTGCTCTAGCCACTTTGCGAGAGAATCTACCGCTGCAACATCAGGTGTTTTAGCTTGATTAAAGCGTTCTAGCCAACCACTAAGCTGTCTTTCTACAAAACCTTGAGGTTTGCCAAGTTGACTTAGTTCTCCTTGCGACACGTCAATTTTATGCAGATTCACCAATTCATCGATCCAATTTTCACAGAGCGCAGCATTTTGTTCTGCTGTGGTTTTATAAGGGAGATCCTTACCCACTTTAAGGCCGTGGAGTTCTTGCATCAGAAAAAAAGGTTCACCCAATAAGTCGCCCAGCGAATCTAAATGGATGGCAGCAGGTGCTAGAGGGTAATAATCTTTTAATCGTTTTAATAGATGATATTCCCGTGCCATGTTATGAGCCGTTTTGGATTTTGTGCCACTAGGAGGACGTCTTAATATCATGGATTTTTCGGCGCTGGATAAGCGATAACTTAGGTTGGAAACACCGCCAGAGAGTTGTTCAATATTGAACCGATTTTCATGAATGAAGTCGGGAATATGCTGTTGTATATATTTAGCTAA
>Ga0210050_1003803_pt1 | contig 13085 bp, 11 predicted proteins | sample CryGey132114_all_FD_185463 | JGI IMG/M metagenome (GOLD analysis project Ga0210050, IMG submission 185463) | Groundwater microbial communities from aquifer - Crystal Geyser CG22_combo_CG10-13_8/21/14_all (SPAdes) (version 2) | ecosystem: Environmental > Aquatic > Deep subsurface > Groundwater ...
GGCAGTTGCTTTGTGGGAGATGGTGGTTGAGGAGTTTCCAGAAGACCCTCAAAACTTGTTTTCTTTAGCCGCCGCTTATGCTAAAGTCGGACAATCGGCAAAGGCAATTCAAACTTTGGAAGATGCTATAATTAGGCACCCCTCAGTGAAAGATACCGCACAGTATTATATTGGGCTGATTAGGGTAACCGGCGCTTTGCCAATACAATAATATAAAGAATGCGATTACTCATAATCACCCAAAAAGTTGATAAAGATGATGATGTGTTGGGTTTTTTTTGTTATTGGATATCTAATTTGGCGAAGCATTTTGACAGTATAAAAGTGATTTCTCTTTCAAAAGGGAAGTTTGACCTACCTTCAAATGTAGAAGTCGTATCTCTTGGAAAAGAAAAAAAATATCCAAAAATATTTCAAGCCATTTTTTTCTATTTTTATGCATTCAAGTTTTTATTAAAAACTGATGATGTTTTTGTTCATATGGCTCCTGAATATGTGAGAGCTCTGTATCCTCTGAATATTTTTTTTAGAAAACCAATAATAATGTGGTACGCCCATATCAAAGTCAGCCCCACCGCCAAGTGGGCAATCAAACATGTAAATTATATTTTGACTCCGTCAAAAGAGAGTTTTGAAATAGAAAGTGAAAAAGTGATTTCTACTGGGCACGGAATAGACACAAACTTGTTTCGCCCAATTCCCAATATAAGAAAAGGAAAGAAAAAAATATTAGCAGTTTCCAGAATCTCAAAAGTAAAAAGAATTGAGATTTTTATAAAATCTTTGGGAGAGCTTAAGAACAAGAAACCGGAGCTGGATTTTGTTGCGGAAATTGTCGGTTCTCCGGCAAGACCAGAAGATTTCTCTTATCAAGAAGAATTAAAGCAGTTGGTATCCTCTCTTGGTTTAGAAGAAAGGGTTGTGTGGAAAGGGAGCGTTAGAAACATGGACATCCCAGCTCTTTATAATTCAAGTGATTTGTTCGTTCGGCTTCAAGGAGGAGGAGGTTTTGGTAAGACCGAACTAGAGGCGTTTGCTTGCGGGGTCCCTGTAATTTTGCCCACAACTGTTTATAATGGCATTTTGAGCGATTTTTCTGGTGATATGTATTTTCCTGAAGACGATTATGTAAAATGCGCTGAAAATATGGCTAATATATTGGCTTGGAAAGAAAATAGAAAACAAGAATATTCTCAAAAAGTTCGTGAATTTGTCGTTGAAAATCATAATATAGAAAAACTTTCAGATAAAATCGCGGAAGAATTCGCCAAACTCAAATAATATATGTCCCGTTAGAAGCTCGCTAAGTAAGAGCCGCTACGGTATATTACTGTTATGAAAATTATAAGCAATAGCTTCTAACGGGATGTGTGGAATAAATGGAATAAATTGGAAAGATGAGAGTACTGTTCTTAGAATGAACGAAGTTACTAAACATAGAGGTCCAGATGCTACTGGAATTTATTCGGATGACTTTGTTACTTTAGGAAACAATCGGTTGAGTATTATTGATTTGGACGAAAGATCTAATCAGCCGATGATTGATAATTCTGGAAATCTTGTGATTGTTTACAACGGAGAAATTTATAATTTTTTAGATATAAAAAAAGAGTTAGAAGGTGGGTATGATTTTAAGACAAAAAGTGATACAGAGGTGATCTTGGCTTCTTATAAGAAGTGGGGGAAGGCTGGGTTTAAAAAATTGAACGGAATGTTCTCTTTTGCTCTTTGGGACAAAAATACCAAGGAATTTATCTTGGCTAGGGATCCTGTAGGGATTAAACCCCTTTATTATTTTTTTGATGGTCAAAAACTCATATTCTCTTCGGAGATAAAGGGGATTTTGGAACATGCTGATGTGCCCAGAAAATTAAATCGAGACGCTTTTAGCGCTTTTATGCGAGTTCTTTATGTGCCGTCTCCTATGACAGCATTTGAAAATATAAATAAGCTTCCACAAGGTCATTTCCTTTCGTATAAGGACGGGAAAATAGAGATTCACAAATACCATGATTGGTCGGAAAATATTCCAGAAAATAAAGATAGTTTAGTTGAAGAAGTGAGGAAAAAAGTCCAAGCTTCAGTCGAAAGACAGCTTGTTTCCGATAAGCCCATAGGGCTCTATCTTTCTGGAGGACTAGATTCCACTTCTGTACTTAACGCCATGTCTAAGACAGAAACGCATATAGAATCTTTTTCTGTCGGTTTCAATTTGCCAAACAAGAAAGACGAGGAAAAATTTAATGCGGATTTTATGCTTGCTAGAGAGGTTTCAAAGATATATGGAACCAAACATAACGAGCTTCTAATTACACCAAAAGATGTTTTAGATAATGCAGAGTTTGTTATTTCTAATACCGATGACCTTATTTCAAATCCGACTTCTATACCGATGTATCTTCTGGCAAAATTTACGAAAAACAAAGTTGCTGTCGCACTTTCTGGAGATGGAGGTGATGAGGTTTTTGGGGGGTATGACAGGTATCGCTACGCTCGAGAGGCGGACATCTACCAGAAGCTACCGGTCTTTTTGAGAAAATTTCAATTTACAGATATTCAAAAGAAATTAGAAACTCCAGCCGGAATAAAATTATTTTCTCTTTTTATGTTTCAAAAAGATAAGGCATTGGAAAATATTTTGGAAAAAGAATTTTTTCAGCCAGTAGAAAGTACTGAGAAAATTTTTGAGAAAGAAATTTTTTCGGAATTAAAAAATCTTTCCGGTGCGGATCAGCTTATTAGAGCAGATTTTTCTAGTTGGCTTCCGGATCAGGCTCTTGCCTTGGCGGACAAAGTATCTATGGCGGGAAGTTTGGAGCAAAGGGTTCCTCTTCTTGATCTGGAGATTGTAAGTTTGCTTTATAATTTGCCAGCTAAAGATAAATTATCTTTAAGACAAAATAAAGTTTTATTAAGAGAAGCTTTCAAAAAAGAACTCCCGCCTTTTTTGTTTAAACAGCCAAAAAGGGGGTGGTTTGCGCCGGGTGCAAAGTGGTTAAGAGATCCTGACTTTTTGCAATTTGTAAAAGCGGTCTTAAATGAATCTTATTATGTGGGAACTTCAAAGATGTTTAATTGGAAGGAGGTAGAAAAAATGCTGGATGACCATGTTTCGGGAAAGGTTTATAATGTAAATTCTTTATGGGCCATTCTTACATTCCAAATCTGGGCTCAAAAATATAAAGTTATACTGTGAAAGAAAGACATAAAATACTAATTGTGACCCCAAGATCTCCTTTTCAAGGCAGGGGCGCTGATGAACAAGATAGACTCTCTGGAATAGAATGGTTTCTTGATAATGGTTTTGAAGTAAAAGTTATAACAAAGACCTTTCCAAGTGATGAGAAATTTTTAGAAGACGCAAGAAAAAGATTGGGTATAGAGATCATTTCCATACCTTATAAATTTACTAAAAACAAAAATCTCTTTAATATCTTGAAACGTCTAATAAACCCGCTCTATTGGGATGGAGCTGCTTTTGAATATTTTGACAAGGAAATTCAGGATCAGCTTAAGAATGTAATAAGAGATTTTAAACCAAGTATTGTTTGGTTTGACTATACTTATCTCTGGCCTCTCTATAAGATCTGTGAGAAAAATAGTATTCCAATAATTACACGCTCTATAAATTTTGAGCCCACACACTTCTTAGATGAAGACGGTCGTACCCCACTTAACTATATTAGAGTAATACCGAAATTTATTAGTGAATATAAAGCACTAAATAATAGTGATTATTTTTTTTCCATTACACCAAATGAAGGGGAAATTTATAAAAAATTAGGCAAAACACCTGTTGTCAATTTGCCACTACGCTCACTTCCACGGCGAATAATTAAAAGAGACGTTCAAAAACACGAGGGTGTTAAAATTGGTTTCATGCCATCAACGTATTCGGTTCACCACAACAGTGATGCTTTGAAATTTATTGCCAAGGAGGTTCTCCCTTCAATTCCAAATGAATTGAGAAAGAAAACCACTATTCATATAACAGGAAATAAACTGCCAGATAGTTTAAAAGAGAGTTTACCAGAGGAGGTAAAATATGAAGGATTTGTTCCAAGTGCTATTGATTTTTGGCAGAGGATGGACATAGCTTTAGCCCCATCTCTCTTTGGCGCTGGGATGCAACAAAAAATTTTTGAGCCGATCACACTAGGCGTACCGACGATTACTTCAAAGCGAGGATTGGTTGGATATCCATTTATTTGTGGACAGAATGTTATTTGTGCAGAGAGTGGTGATGCGGTGGCTAAAGCAATTACAGAACTATCAGATGACTTTCTAAAAAGAGAAAATATTTCAAAAAGTGCCCAAAAGTTATCCTCAGAATTATTTTCAGAACAAGTTATTAGTCTTCTTGTGAATGAGGGAATAAAAAAGACGCTCCAATGAAAAGACTATTTATATATATAGGTGGGTGGCTCACACACTTTAGTTTTGTACCAGAAAGAATAAGAGATATTATTATGTGGCCGATAGCAACTCGTGTCTTGGGAAAAAATTATAAACAGAATATTTTCCTGAAAGATGGTTTCTATATGTGGGGAGGAATGGACGATATTTTGTCTAGAGAAATTTTATTTCATGGAAGTTGGAAAAAAAATTTATGGGAACCATCAACGTGTGTGATATTAGAAAAATTATCCAGAGATGCAAAAGAGATTCTAATTGCCGGATCACACATTGGCTACATGGTTCTTAAAAGTGCCTATATAACATCAGGGAAAATTCACACTTTTGAACCAGTAACAAAGCTTTACGACCTTTCAATAGAAAATTTTAATTTAAATTATTCGTTGAAACAAAAAATTTTAATTAATAAAGTGGCGCTTGGTGACGAAGAGAGAGATTTGGAATTGTATGTTGAAGACATTAGATCGTCAGCAATCCCATATAGCGGAGGACATGTTAAAAATCAGAATATTGAAAAAGTGAAACAGACGAATATTGATGTATATTTTGAAAAACAGGGAATAAAAAAAATCGACCTCATTCTTCTTGATATTGAGGGTTTTGAATGGTTTGCCCTAAATGGAGCAAAGAAAATACTAGGTGGTAAACCAAACTTAATTCTAGAAATTAGCCCAAGGATTCTGAAGCATACAAATATCACTCCCGAAATGATGTTTAACCACCTTCTAAGCATGGCTTATGAACTCCATTTTATTGATGATTATCAGAAGAAATTTTTATTGGTCCAAGATTCCCAAGACGCTAGAAAACATTTTTTAAAAAGAGATTATGTTAACATTTACGCTAAATCAAGATGAAAAAACTAATTTACATAGCCAATATTCGCCTTCCCACTGAAAAAGCTCACGGTATTCAGATTATGAATATGTGCGAGGCGTTTGCTAAATACGGATTGCCACGGATGGTAAACCACGGATTGCCACCGACAAATCCCACGGATAACCACAGATCCGAACAGGAATTATTGTACAAAGATCTTACATATAGAATAAGGCGATGTGTGTTTACTGTATATAACCACCTAGGTTTCGGTCATAAAGAGTCGGTTTATCAAAAGGCCCTAGAACAAGAATTTCAAACAGAGGGTCTAAGGTTTGAATCTCAAAAACATCTCACTGTCCGTTACGATGGGAAAAAGGTGGGGGATTATGTCCCGGACTTTGTGGTAGAAGACAAGGTGATCGTTGAGTTAAAATCTACTAAATTTATAACAAAGAACGACAGGCAACAGACCTTACACTATCTTAGAGGAAGTGAATACAAACTAGCCCTTTTGATTAATTTTGGCTCACCAAAGTTGCAAATTGACCGGCTAGTATGGTTTCCCCATAGTGAATATAATCAGAGGAAATCAGTGGCTCCCAATCAGTGGGAATCCGAGCCTATAAATCCGTGGAAATCAGAACCCCCTCATCAGTGGAAATCAGAGGATATAAATCCGCGGAAATCAGAACCACTAGAGGTGGAATTGGTTGTACCAAGGAGGTTTAACAAAATAAAAGAAGATCCTTTTGATTATTATAAAATCAAGCAAAATTTCAAAATCAGAAAAGTGCCAACAATAGATCTGGTTAGATTTGGCAAAATTGGATTTTTGGTACAGCTTCTCTCTTTTGCTGAGTTTGTCGCTTGGGCCTTTCTTTTTAAGAAGGACGCTGTTTTTTATACTCGTGATGAGCTAGTGGCGTTTTATTTGAGCAATCTCGGCAAAAAGGTGATTTGGGAGGGACATATGGGCCAGACAAATTGGATAGTGAGATTTTTAATAAAAAGGAAAGTCCTAATGGTAATGATTACCAATGGCCTAAAAGATTTATATGTCTCCATGGGAGCTGACCCAGAAAAAATCATAGTTGCTCCAGATGCAGTGGATGTAGAGCAGTTTTCAATAAAACTTTCTAAAGAAGAAGCTAGAAAGAAATTGGGTTTACCAACAGACAAAAAAATTGTCCTCTATACGGGGCACCTCTATTCATGGAAGGGAGCAGATACGGCAGTTCAATCAGCTTCAGAGCTTCCTGATAATGCCATTATGATTTTTGTCGGAGGGACGGCAGTAGATATTGAAAGATTTGAGAAAAATTACGGACAAAACAGAAAAGTAATGATTCTTGGCAAGAAACCCCACGAAGAGATGCCATTTTATATGAAGTCGGCAGATATTCTTCTCCTGCCAAATAGCGCCAAAGAAGATATTTCAAAGCTATACACATCTCCAATGAAGCTTTTTGAGTATATGGTCAGTGGAAATCCTATAATTGCCTCTGATTTACCTTCATTAAAAGAAATTTTAAACGAATCAAATGGTTATTTTTTTGAGCCTGATAATTCAGAGAGTCTCGCGGAGGTTATAAAAGAGGTTTTAAATAACTATGCTGAAGCGACTGGCAAAGCAAAAAAAGCATTGGAACTAGTTCAGATTTTTTCTTGGGAAGAGAGAGTTCGCAGTATAACTGGATTTACAAAATGAAAAAGATTATTGTAATAACTCAAACATTAAATACTGACTCTGGATGGGGTAGATATAGTCTGGAAATTGTGAAGAGATTGAAAAAAAGTATTGAAGTAGAAGTTCTTGTAGAAGGAGAAGAAACAGAAAATCTGAAGGGCTCAAAAAGTTTTATCAGTTTTTTAAAAAATCTGATTTTGGTTAGAAAAAAGGCGCGTAAAGCAGATATAATCCATGCTTTTGATGGCTGGCCGTATGCTATTTATGGATATTTTGCAGTTTTGGGTACGAGTAAAAAACTATTTATAAACGCCATAGGAACTTATTCCATAGCTCCCCTTGATTCTATTTTCATAAAAAGATTACTTTTAAAAATGTCTTATTTGAAAGCCCTTGCTATTTTTTCTATTAGTTCTTACACAAAGAAAGAATTAGAAAACAGGATTTCTGAAGTCAAAGTTTTGGTGGTTCCTCTGGGCACAAGTCTACTAACACCTATCACAACAACAGATTCTAAAATTACGGAACACCTTATTTCCTCAAACACACCCATTGTCTTAAGTGTGGGCGCTCTTAAAAAAAGAAAAGGGCAGATTTATACACTACAGGCTATTTCAATATTAAAAAAAGATTTTCCTAACATTTTGTATGTAATAGTGGGGGATGATTCCGATGTTTCTTACAAGAATGAACTTCTAGATTTAATTAGAGAAAAAAAATTAGAGAAAAATGTTTTATTTCTAAAAAATATAAACGATCAAGAGTTGTCGGAATGGTACAGGTCTGCTGATGTTCAAGCTCTTAATTCAGTAAATCATGATGGACATTTTGAAGGATTTGGCTTGGTAGTTTTAGAGGGGTATCAGTTTGGTCTTCCTGCTGTTGGGAGTAGGGACTGTGGCATAGAAGACGCTATTTCTGATGGTGAGACAGGATATTTAACAGAGCAAAAAAAACCGGAAGACATAGCAAAGAAAATTAGAATCGTTCTTGGAAAAGGCAGACGGTCTTTTTCAGAAGATTGTCAAAAATACAGTAGAAAATTTAATTGGGATAAGACAGTAGAAATGTATTTACAGAGCTATAGAGGTCTTGTTTGATTTAGTAAATCCTTCCTAACTTCTCCTTTTTGAATTTCTTCCTCAATTTCTTCTTTTGTTAACTCACCAGACTTTATTGCGTCATCAACTAATTTAAAGAACCACTTCTCAACTTCTTTTATTGGGTGTTGTTTATAGTGAGTTGGGTACTTGCCAAGAATTTTATGGATAGGTTCTCGTGGGATGATGCCAAGTATTTTTGGCATTGGGTTTCTGGTGAAATCTATAGGCAATCCGGTTCTCCATGGCTGGGTTAGACGGTTTGTCATATGAATCATTTTTGTTTCTGGTGTAAGAGTGTCTAGATTGTTCCATATTCTAGACATTTCCATTAAGGTGTCTCTGCTCTCTATCTTGAGCGTCATAATGTCGGAGTAATCCAGTTCTTTTTTTTCAAGTTTGTTTAGAATGTCCTCAATTTTCCAGTGTTTAAGTCTCGCACAATCCAAAACCATCATACTTGTATCCCAAGCATCTTTTTTACTACAGCAAGCGATAGCTTTCTCCCGCATATCCACACTGAAAAGCTCACTAATATCTGAAAGAGCAAATATGTCCGGGTCAATTACCAGAGCTCGCCCCTCGTAATTCATAAGCTCTGGAGGCATAAAGCGAGATAAAGTAAAAGATTGGAGGTCTTTTGGGTTGTAGACACTCTCTTTCCCAGCGCGTAAGTACTTTTTACCGGCAAAATTTTTGAATTGGTTTAAATTATCTACATTTATGAATCCAACCTCTATGGATTTATTAGAAAGCGACCTTTCAATTGAGAATTTTGAAAGGACAGCTCCTATGCCTTGTTTATTATTTGTGTGAATGAAGATTTTTTGCACGGTAGTGCAATTGAGTATATCATGACTTTATATGAAAAATATTGGCAGTAAGGCCTCAAAGGAAACATTAAAAGCGACTAGATTGGCTCTATCCAGATTAGACAAGTGCCTACCCTCTATTCATAAAGCCACCTCTGTCTTGAAGAAAAGAAAAGAAGATGTTGTGGTTACGGGTATAGGCAAATCTTCGTTTATAGCACAAAAGATGGTTGCTACTTTAAACAGTCTTGGGGTCAGGTCTTCATTTTTGCACCCCGTAGAGGCTATGCACGGAGATCTGGGGGCACTTTCTCGTGGTGATGTTTTGATAGCTTTCTCTGCTTCCGGTGAATCAAGAGAAGTTTTGCGTCTTGCTGAATACGCAAAGAGACATTTTTCTGTACCGATTATCTCCTTTCTTTGTAGAAATGGTTCGTCCTTGGGTAGAATTTCTGCTGCCTCTGTTGTGGCAGAAGTTGATGAAGAGGGGAGCCCTGAGGGGGTGGCGCCAATGGCATCTACTACTGCAATGCTAGTTTTGGCTGATATGCTCTCTTCCCACCTAGTCTCTGGTGGTTTTAAAAAAGAAAAATTTGCTCGCCTCCATCCATCTGGAAGTCTCGGTTTGGAACTTACCTGTGTTAGCGAAATTATGAGAAAAGGCAAAAATCTCCCTTTTGTTAAAGAAGAAGATCCAGCTTCAAAAGTTTTAAGAGAAATAGATAAAAAAAAGCTTGGGACTACGGCCGTTGTGGACAATAATAGTCGTGTCGTGGGCGCAATTACAGACGGGGACATCAGGCGCTGGGCATTAAGGGGCGGATGCACTTCTTCATCAAAAGCCACGGATATGATGACCAGAAAACCCAAAACTATTTTTCAGAACTCGTCTCTCAAGAGCGCTTTGAGGTTGCTGGAGGCTTACAAAATCACAACTTTATTCGTTGTGGATAAAAAGAAAATTCTTTTAGGCATAGTTCATATACATGATATTGTTGAGGGCAATGTTTTATAGAATGTATGGAATCTTCCTACTTTGATTATAAAAGGTCTTTAGAAATTTTGAGAAAGCTCAACAACCTAATTTCTCAAGATGAATATTTAAAAAATTTATTTATATATAAGGGTTTTAATCTTTTACAATCTACCCAAGCAAATTTCTTTATTGACATAAAAGGTTGGACCAAATCTAAAGATTCTCATTTTTTTGCCAGAACATCGTTTCTATTGATTTTAAAGAATTTTGTTTCTATTTTTTTTGTGTCTGTGATTTCTGTAGTATCTATTTTCTGGCTCTTGGTTTTCAGAAAGAAATTGCTTATTTTTACTGGAGACAAGGTTAGTAGTAAAAATGGAAATTATGATTTTAGATTGGACCCTCTTTATGGGGCGCTCAACAATTCTGACATGGGTTATATTGAGTTGGTTCACACTATATCAGGTAAAATAATGTTTCTAAATTTTTTCAAAAGGTTGCGACCCGTAATTTATCTTGAAGCATTTGACTGGACAACAACTTTTAAAGTAAATAGAGATAAAAAAAAGATAGAAAAACATTTGGAGCATTACAATTTGTCACAATTTTCTCCCGAAGAACAAGTTTTGGTTAAATTTCTTATTATTAAACACATTTCTGCTGTCAATATTTTCAAGTTAAGAATTCCGTATCTTAAATCGCTTCTTGCATTATCGTCAGTCAAAAGAATTTTTTCCATTGATGATGTCAGACACTACAATGAGATAGTTTTGGTATCAAAGTTTCTGGGAATAAAGTTTTATGCAATTCAACACGGACACTTTACCAAGTATCATGTCGGATGGCTCGCGATGACCGACAATTTGGGAGAGATTATCAAACCCGAAAGAATTATTGTCTGGAGCGAATATTGGAAGAATCAACTTTTGAAACTTGGAACTTATTTTAAACAGGAAGACATGTTGGTTGGGGGGACTAATGATTTTGTTGGGGAACCCTATTTCCCAAAAATCTTATCTAAAAAAATTTCTATCCTCATTCCTTATGAATCCGATGCCCCCAAAGTGGAGGTCAAAGCATATATTTCAGAATTGCTTAAAGAGCCAAATTTTGAAGTTATATTCAAAATTAGAGCAGATTTGAGCGAGGAAGAACAGCTAATCCAATACGGATTACTGAATTTGAAGGATAAAATAAGTATTACCAAATCTGTAAAAGATGTTTTACAACGAACGGATGTTGCCCTCGGTTCCTATTCAACTTTTCTCTATGAAATGGTTGTTCTCTTAAGGCCTGTTGGTATACTGGAGACCTCAATAGATTATGGTATGGGTATGGTGGAGGGCAGTTTGGCTGAATTGGTTCAACTGCGAGGAATAAAAGAGAAGCTCTTAGAGATTGCAAATACCCCAAAAGAGATTTTGGAAGATAGACGGGAGAAGCTTTTGGGCAGGGGCGAGACAAAGCTTTCAGAAACATTAAAGAAAATGATTAAAGATGTTATACCAAATTAAACAATGGCTAAAACAGATGTTTGCCTATCCACCTCTAAACTTAGATGAGGTGGATTACGATTTGTACTGGAAGAATAAAAGGGGAGAAAATATCGGCGCTATATCTGACTGGCAGAAAATTAGAGCTGATTTTATAGCCAGCAAAGTTTCTGGAGGCAAATTCTCTTTTGTTGATATTGGTTCCGGAGACGGTTCCATTCTCAATTATTTGAAAGAAAGGGGGAGTGTCGCAGATGCGACCGCCGTGGATATATCGCAATTTGCCTTAGAAAGAGCCAAGGAATTTGGTTTTAATACTCTCAAGAAAGATCTAAGAAGTAGAAGTTTTACAGAAGAAATTCCAGAAGGGGACTATATTTTAATGCTTGAGATTCTTGAGCATATTGAACATTCAGAAATTATGCTTAAGAAATCTTACGAGAAGGCCAGAAAAGGTGTTTTCTTTTCTTTTCCAAATACAGGTTTTTTTATTCACCGTTTCAGATTATTTTTTGGAAGATTTCCTTTGCAATGGACACTTTTTCCAGGAGAACACCTTCGCTTTTGGACCAAAAGAGATTTGTATTGGTGGCTTGAATCTCTTGGTTTTAAAAACTATGAAATCTTTTGTTATAAAGGTGTGCCGGTTTTAAATAAACTCTGGCCCGGGATGTTCGCAGCTGGATTCGTGGTTTTTTTGAAAATGTAAAGTATGTTGGTAAATATAAGAAAACTAAAAAGAAAAATTGTTCGTAGTCTCTCTAAGTTTTGGATCCGAAGCAGGTTAAGCCTAGAGAAAATTCCGTGTCCAGCGTGTGGAAATGAAAACAATTTCACAGTTCTACAGGCAAAAGATCGTTACGGACTGCCAATTACCACCGTAAGATGTCCCAAATGTTCTCTGGCTTTTAGTAATCCCGCTCCCACAGGGCTGTTTCTTAAAACATTCTATGGAACATCTATGTTTCGTGGTTTAGATTGGGGGATTTTAAAGCCCACCAGAAAAATTCTCCAGGAGTTTAACGCAAAAAATAGAGCAATGAACCACCTACTCTTTTTTGATGAAATCATCTTTCCCAAATTTCACAATTCTGCGCGCTCAATTTTAGATATCGGGTCTTCGGACGGAACTTTTCTTTTGGAGTTTAGTAATAAATATTCACAAGTATTATGCTTTGGAGTCGAACCCGGAAAATTGTTTCGCAATCATTCGGAAAAACAGCTCACAAGAGTTTTTGATTCGTTGGAAGAAATCTCAAAGGATGAAACTTTTGACTACATTACAGCATGGCATGTGCTCGAACACTCAAGAGACCCAAAACTTTTCTTAAAGAGGGTTCGAGACCATATGTCAGATAGTTCTCTTCTTATTTTTGAAGTTCCAGATTTTGACCGTTATGATAATAGTATTCGCCCCTTTCATATTGATCACATTTGTCACTTTAATGAAACAGTAATCAGACGGATATTAACGGATGTTGGACTTTCCGTCCTTGGAGTGTATAGAGAGAATAAATATTTGTCGGATAATATTTACGGCATTAAGTTGATCGCAAAGAGACGCTAACCCAACAACCCACACTGCATAAGGCCACATACATATTGCACTCTTTAGGAAACTAAAGAACATGCATATTTTCAGCAAGTTTCGTAGCACAAAAGGCTTCATTTCGACATGGGAGAGAGTGATACGCTTTCGGTATATGATTACCGAAGAAGCTAAACAAAGAACCAGAATACTGGCATTCTGGGAGAAATATGGAGCCGAAGCAGTTGAAG
>Ga0210050_1003816_pt1 | contig 13058 bp, 7 predicted proteins | sample CryGey132114_all_FD_185463 | JGI IMG/M metagenome (GOLD analysis project Ga0210050, IMG submission 185463) | Groundwater microbial communities from aquifer - Crystal Geyser CG22_combo_CG10-13_8/21/14_all (SPAdes) (version 2) | ecosystem: Environmental > Aquatic > Deep subsurface > Groundwater ...
ATTGACGTTGTTTAAAAATAAAAAAATTGTCTTCTTAGGAATAATCTTATTTCTGTTAAATCCCTGGAGCTTATTTCTTTCCCGTCTCGCAATAGACGTAGCATTTTCTCTCTTATTTTATTTAGTTGGTATTACATTTCTCCTTCAGACATACAAACATAAATACTTCCTTTCGTTTGTATTTTTCATGCTTGGATTTTTTTCATATAATGGTGCGAAGCTTCTTCTATTTCCTATCGTAAGCATAATTTTACTTTATGAATTTTATTCATCTGGATGCAAGAAAAAAAATATCGTGAGTAGTTTAAAATATTTAATTTTAATTTTCGGAGTTATTGTTTCATTTGTACTTGTAAGCAAAGCGCTTCCTAATTCAATTTTAAATTCAAGATCAAATGAAATTGTATTTTTAAATAATGATTTTCTTTCTCAAAATGTAGACCAACTTCGAAATCAAATTGTGCATACACCCTTTACAAACATTGTTGTAAATAAAATTACCTTCACGATACGATTTTTTGTCCAAAATTATTTTTTGGCTTTTTCTCCTCAACAACTTTTTTTTGTCGGTGAATTTTTCAGATACCATGGTTATTTTTATTTACTGGATTTACCTTTTCTTCTATTGGGTGTTCTGTTTTTATATAAAACAGATAAAAAAATATCTTTATTATTAATAATAATTGCCCTTTTATCTCCAATTGCAACAGCCAGTAGCTTAAGCGGTATTTCAATATTAAATAGATCTTTTTTACTTCTCCCCATATTTCTTGCTTGGATAGCCTATGGTATACATTATTCATACCAACTGTTAATTCGAAACATATCCAAAACTCTTGCAACAGTATTACTTGGAATTCCGTATTTATTTTTATTTTCGAACTTACTCTTTACTTATTTCATTCAACTTCCCATTCACGAGCATGGATTCTATCAAGTTAGCAGCCGTGTGCTTGCTAAATACCTCTTACTTGAAAAAGATCATGCTAAAAAAATTATTGTGACATCAAATGAACCACGCCAAATCTATCTTGAGTCAATATTTTTTTCAACTCCAGAAAAACAGCGAGAATTGTTAAAAGAAAAACAGACCTATAAAATTAAGAGTGCATATTCTCTTGAGAATATATCTTTCATTCTCGGATGTCCAAATGAATTTAATGAAAATTATATTTATGTTATCTCAAAGGACTATTCTGATTGCATCCCACCAAATAAAGTTAATTATCTAATAATTGACCAGTTGGATGCTGGTCATGATTATCAAATTGCTGGTGGAAAACTATGTAATGAATACTCGTTAACCAGATGGAGAAATTCTCATTTTATTTCTGATTATTCAATAGAGCAAATGCAAGAAAAGGAATTCTGTGAACGTTGGATTGCAAATAATAAATGAGTCATGCTTGATCAAGAAATTAATGGAAAACCCGATCAAAATTTGCCAAATTTATTTGTTCTATAATTAATGCACTATTCCAATAGTAGTTATATTTTCTAATCTATTTTATGCACCTCAACTTTCTCAAAAAAATATTTAGTTTAAAAGGTTATGTCATACTTTTTTGTATTTTATTGCTCTCTATTCTTCTTCGAACAATGGCACTTGGAAGTATTCCTAGTATCTTGCAGAATGACGAAATTGCAAACACGTATGGCGCACGATTTATATTACTTCATGGAATAGATTTGTACGCCAATTCTTTTCCACTTCTCTATCTTGATAAATTTGGTGATTTTCCTCCGGTGTTACCCATGTATCTGTCTGGACTTGGAACATTTTTATTTGGGAACAACGAATTTGGCGCTCGTATTCTTATTGCTTTATTTGGAGCAAGTATTGTTATACCTGCATTTTCTATTGGATTAAGCATTTTTAAAAATAGGAAAACGGCACTTTTTATTGCATTATTGTTAGCCATATTCCCTGGACATATCGTTCTGTCGAGATTTAATGCAGAAGCAGTTGTAGCTTTGACGGTTTATATGACGGCCATTGCACTATTGTTTTCAACAAATATCTTGAAATCTAAGTCATCATATATGGCTATTACCGCATCATTTCTCCTCTTTCTCCTTACGTATTTTCTATATCCTTCATATCGAATACTTATCCCTCTCACTGCAATCGGAATTGTCTTTTATAAATACATTCAACTCAGAAAATTCTCCAAAATCTATCTGTTTATTGTATTCATGATGATTTCAATTTTTCTAACACTCACTATTAGCTCGACTGATTGGGGAAAAGGAAGATTTGATCAAACATCAATTTTCAGTCCTGTTTCGGGAGTTAGCCAGAAAATCCAAACACTTGTGTTCAATGAAGATAGCATCTTTGTCGCACGAATGTTTAATAATAAAGTCATTGGGTTTGGCAGAGAATTTCTCACTCAATACTCGCAATATTTCTCACTTAACTATTTGTTTGGAGAGGCAGGAAGACCAAGTATGTACAACATACCTTATATGGGACTCCTTCTTTTATCAATAGTTCCTTTGATATTTATCTCCATTTTTAAACCAATACAAGCACTGAATAAAAACATTTCGTATCCATCATTTATGTTTCTTATGTTTCTTCTTCTGATTTCACCGATTCCTGCGGCACTAACAGTCATTGATGTTCCAAGTGCTCAACGAGCACTCATGACTCCCACCCTCATATTATTTATTGCTGGATATGGATTTAATGCGCTCCTACAAATTAAAAAATATAGAATAATTATCTTTTCAATGATAATTATTCTAATCATAGGTGAAGTGGTATTTTTCCTGCATCAATATTTTCAGAATTTTAACTACTATACCGCAAACTGGCGAAACGATGGGAACAAACAGGTTGTAGAGTACATTCAAAAAAACCATCATAAATATGATAAAGTGTTTGTCACATCTGAAGAAGCATGGTTACCTGCATATTATCTATTTTATTTCAATATTTATGATAAAAATATGGCTGGGAAATTCAAACAGAATTTTAGAGTACCCCAGATAGATAACATTTATTTTACAGAAATATCATGCCCAGGCTCAGAAGTCCTATCTTTCGTAGATAGTTCTGAATCCATTGTTAATAAAGTACTCATTATCGACAGTATCAACTGTCCACAATATAAACAAGGAGTCGATCGCTTGTTACAAAAAGTTACTACAATCAAACGATTGAATGAAATGGATATTTTTACCATTTATGAGGCTGATTTCAACGAGAAGGGAATAAATCTTAACTAATAATTATTGAAATTTAATGTGATGAGACAATGCTGAAACTGCTTGTCGTAGTTTATCCTTTTTCAACTTTCTTCAATAAATAAAGAGAATACAAATCATTAATATTCCATATATCTTCAATTTCATGAGGATGAAATGAATTGATTTCATATGCAGGATCTATGGTGAAATCTTCATCATTTTTCCAGACCGCATATTAATATTACTCATTGAAGTAATTATCGTAGATAAAGCACTCTGATAATAGATAAATCGAAATAACCCGCTATGGTAAACTGATCGTGTATGAATAAACAGAGCAATAAAACACAAATTATTACATTTGTTTCTATTTAAAGATACTTTCGTAAGATATTACTTTCAATTTTTGAAGCCCATTTTTGTGATCCACTTCGGCTTGGCTTTATACATATAAATAATAAATCCAAAAAAAAGCATACTCATCAAACTTAATACTTTACTTGCAAGTCGAATCTTGGTATCTTCAAACATAAATCGGAGATGATGCTCTCCCTTCGGGACATTAACCGTTATGTATCCTCTATGTGCCGGATCCTGCCACTGTATGGGGATCTCTTGTTCATCTAGATATGCATGCCATCCAGGGAAAAAAAACGTATAGTTTGCGACAATCATATCCTCTTCTCCAATGAGATTCAGTTCGTGGTTTGTGGGTGAAATTGATACGTTTTCAATTTCCCCGCTTCCCTGAATGATTTCAATTTTGTCATCTTTTACGGGGTAGTTTTTTGACTCATCCATCCATATGGTGTTCATCATGACCGAGTGGATATTATCAATATTATGATAAAAACGATCAAAAGTCGGATTGTATTCACTTTTGGTATATATCTGAGGAAGTCTGAGAATAGTGATAATTAATATACTCACAATAATAAACATCTTCTGATATTTTTTAATTGAATCAAGTATGAAAGCGAGTATCACTGGCGGAGCAAGAAGCCATATGTTCAAGAATCGATAGGGAAACTGAACGGATCCAATAAGTGAAATTTTCTCGTATAAGAACTCGGCATTTCGAAGAATAAGAGATAATGAAATGCTTCCAAGGATTAAAAAATAACCCATTTTTTTTCGATTCTTATTTTTTCTATCATAGAGAAGAAAAATAAAACCAAATACAAATAATGCAATTTCTGGGAGACCTGTCTGAATTCTATTGCATCGTAATTCAGCAGAGTCCCCATCTGGACAGGTATATTCCCATTTTTCGATAAATAGTTGTGAAGGTGTCAAGCCACTCCCTTTTGCCAACATATTCCCCGCATTCCCCAGATAAAAATACTTTAATTCAAGCTTCAATGGCAGTAAATAAAAAGCATTGATACCAATTGCAAGGGCTATCGCTGCAGATATTGTCAACCACATGAGCATTGTTCGGTGAAAATAGAGAAGAAATATGAATGTCATAAGTCCTGCAAACAATAAGTACATTGGATGCGTGAATAATATGAGGGAAAACCATAATGTAATATTTATAAAAACACTAATCTTGCTTTTATTCTGAGTTGAATCAAACAAAGAATAGAGCAGAAATGGTAGAAATGCTGCCGCAGCAAATTCAGGCAATGCTCCTCGAATATACAAATTCAGTATCCGATATGCTGAAAATGCATATAAAATACTTCCTGAAATTGCGGGAGCAATTCCAACAAATCTTCGAAGCAGACGATAAAAGCTAAATACCGAAATCAAGGAAAAGAGAGCCCATAAAATCTTATAACTCAAAATGGGGTTATTGGAAATAATAGTCAACAATCCTCCTAAATAGCTCGTCATCGGATGTGCTATCAAACCAAAGGGAAGACCATAGTTTGCCACCCCTTGCGTCCAAACAACGGGAAAATACGCATTCTTTAGTGCATTGTGAAACTGTGCAATCATGGTCACGTGAAATGGCGTGTCAAATGATGCCCAAAGACCACTTATTTTGAATATTGGAAAGACAAATACGAGTGAAATAATGGAAATTAATACAATGGTTGCATAATTTCTATATTGATATGGGCTCTGTTTTTTTTGATTTATCGAATTCATTTCTTCTGATAAATTATTACTTCATTATTTTCAAATCCCTGTTCAAATTTTTGTATGAGATTGGTGTCGCATTCATTTAAGATTGTATCGTCATGTCCCTTTACATAATAAATATAATCAACATTAGTAAAAACATCACATTCATTATTTTTTATTGCTTCCCACCGTTCTCTGAACGGTACCCCAATAATATTCAAAGGTCCCATGTGTCCGAAATACACTTGTTTGTCAGTAAATGCGGCTACGTACCCCGATGTTCTGTAATCAAGAAATGAATATCCATCTGTCGCCAAAAATGAATTAAATACTACTCCATCTGGTTTATTCTTCAGATACTTCATGGCTTGAAGTTCTTGTCGTGAAATATATAAAGTATCAGATTTTGTAAATGCATTGACTGTCTGGAGTGTGGCAGGAAATGCAAGAATAATAATAGATATGACAATTATCAAAGATTTTTTACCAAATGTACGAATCATATCATCAAGCATGATGACGATCATGAAGTTTGAAATAAATATCCCATAATAGCCAAATTGCACGGTATTCCACCAGTCCCCCTTTTGAATTAATAAAACAGAAAGTGCAATTGAGGCAAAAACGAGTCCTAACAAATACATTTCAAATCTCGTTCTCCTAACCAATGCCCTAATAAATATATATATTATCCCAATAAAACGTACGCCAAAATTGAAAAACACATATAAAAATGTGCTCAGAAGCTCAATATATAGGAGTCGTGGACTCCACCCTTGTTCATATAAATAATATCTTGCATTTACCATATCACGAAGATATACCATGTTTGGAGCCTCAATCATTGAATGTACGATTGCAAATGGAGAAAAAATAAATATTGATCCAGTTTGTGATGCTTGAAAGGGATTATAAAATAAAATGATGCTCGCAGAAGTAAAGAGAAAAAACATTATGACAGGCTTAATAAGCTTGGTTATTGTTTTCTTTTCAATCATCCAATCTAGAAGATAGAAAAATAAGATAAGCGAACTAATCACTCCTCCATAAAATTTAAGTCCAAAAATAAAAAAGGTAAGAACTCCCATTGTAATCACACTTATTAATGACCTACTCTTTGATTTGAGAAGAGCCAACTGAGCCAAAATCATTGGTAAGGTTAGGGCAAACTGAGTATTGAGTAATGAAGTCATTGATTGAAGTGAAAATGACTGCGATCCTTTAAATATTGACCCATCATGGTATAGCTGAAGGAAATATCCCAAGTGACCTGCAAAATATACAAAAAATAGACTCAACAGGATAAATTGTTTAGTGTCGCGAATTTTTCTCGCAAAAGAAATGGTGAGAAGCGTATAAAAGAAAAACCATACAATAGGAACTATTTTGAACAATGTAATAATTGAAGGGATACCGATCAATGAAAAACCATAGAGAACGATATCCATCAGAATGTTATAACCTGAAAGAACTCCTCCAGAAAACGTCGGCACTTGAAACGGAAAAGTAAGAAAGGCTACATTGGCAATCTCAAGATGCCACATGCTATCGTGACTATGCACTCCCCAAAAATGAATACCACAACGATCTGCCAGACAAAAATCTGTGCCACTTGGCATCATCACAAGCATTTGAAGTAAAAATGCTGGAATAATAAGCCACAAGAGAATGCGGTGCTTTTTGATATAATCAAGAGAATGACCAAGCATATTGCCATTATAACGGTAGTTTATAACAATTACACGATTCTGGATGAATTCTGTGACTCGCTCCGTAGTCAAAGCATAAAGAACTTCCATCTCTACATAGCTGACGCTTCAAGCAATAAACAGCCAATTGATATATCGGATTTCCCTCATACAATCCTGCCTATTGAAAACAAAGGATACGCTCACGGAGTAAATGAAGGATTGAAACAAGCAAAGAGTGATGGAATCGAACATTTCTGTGTGATCAATGACGATGTTTACTTTGAAAAAACATTTGTCGCTGATTTAGAAAAGTCATTTCAATCACATCCAAAGACTGTTTTTGGCGGGAAAATTTATTACGCTTCAGGGTATGAGTTTCACAAAGATCGATACGAGTCTAAAGATTTGGGGAACGTACTTTGGTATGCAGGTGGCGCGGTAGACTGGAATCATGCTACCACCTCTCATCGTGGAGTAGATGATGTAGATCAAGGACAATATAACACAGAGGAAAAAACAGATTTTATCACCGGTTGTTTGACATGCTTTGACAAAGCGACACTTGATGCTATTGGCTTTTGGGATGAGAAGTATTTCTTATATTATGAAGATGCAGATTTTTGTGAGCGAGCAAAAAGAGAAAATATTGATCTTTGGTATACTCCAGAAATCAGAATTTGGCATAAAAACGCACAATCAACAGAAGGCTCAGGATCGGCACTTCATCAATCTTTTCAAAAAAAATCTCACCTAAAGTATGCTTTGAGATATGCCCCATTCAGAACGAAGGTTCATGTTTTGAAAAATTATTTTTTATCGCTTCGAGATAGTAATTTTTCAGACACAACGAAATAGATTAAATTCAAAATAAATCCGAAAGCAATAATAAATTCTTTCATCCAGATTTGATCCCAATTTCCAAATCTAATAAATGGATAGTATGTAAGTAATAGGCAAACAAAAAATATATTAAGATGTAGCACAACTTTCGGATAAAAAGGCAAGAATAGAAATGCTGAAAGAAAATACCATGGCTGAACTCCTCCATTAAAATACAGGTATCCAAAAAGCATGGCTTGAAGAAAAAATACCAAGTAGTTTATTTTGTTTTTTGGATTCTTAACGATGAGAATAATAGGAAACGTCAAATACTTTATTCCGACTGATAACAGTAAAAATATTCGTGAAACGATGCGTCTGTCTTTTTGTAACAAATAAATGCCAACAACTCCTAATGATACTGCTAATAAATCATTGTGTGAATTTATAAGTCCTTCAATGATCACCAATGGATTGGTCGCAAAAGCAACCGCCCACAGTTTATTCATTTTATTAAGAAAATAAATACCGAGACCATAAAAAAGAAGATTAAGTACCTTAAAAAAAAGAAAATTTAAGATAAATTTCCCAACTCCTAAAAATGAAGGTATGAGAGTCAATGGTAAAAATGTAGGACCATACGGATAGGATCTTTGAGTCCAATGCATAAAACGAAGCCACTCATCTTCTGGATAATTTCCTGGAATATGAGTATATGGATTATCACCATAAAAGGTTAAAATCTTTGCATCAAAAATATAATTGAAAAAATCATGAGATAAAAACGGATATGACAAAACAAGAATTGCACATATTATTCCTACAATTTTCCAGACTGAATAACGCGTATAATTTCGAACAAAATGTGAATGAAAGAAGAAAAGCAAGGCGATAATAATTATAAAAACTACGGCAGATTGTTGACGTTGGTAATACCCGAAATAGACCAACGGATCCCGCAACGTTACCCACCAACTGACATTAATAAGCGTCAAATTTGGATCAATGAGCGCATATGAATATATAAATAATCCAAGAAGCACACAAGAAAAAAGAATGAGCATCATTGTGGCTTAGTTAAAATTGAAAATGAATTATTTTTTTCAAGTAGTAAAAACTCGCCTCGATAATTTTGTACAATATCATTTCTCTCAACAAGCATAAATGAGTCATTTTGGTCAAATATTTTTGCAATCGTATCATTGTCCGTTGCTTCTCTTGTTCTTTCAGTAATATTTTTTCCTGAATAAAATACTGCGATTGGAGCATAATCTCTGTCGATAAATAACATTGGAAAATTATATTTTTGCGCCTGAATAAGTATATTTACTTCGTCAGGATAATATCGAGTACTTGGAAATACTTCCGAATAAAATATTTTGAACTGCCAAAAACCAATAACCACAATCAAAGCACTCATCAAATATTGACTGAATCTATAGTAATCGATATTAAATTTTTTATTTATAAATATTATTCTCAAGCATATTGCATGAAAAATTCGCGGCAGAATTTCAACCAAACCGAGTGAAGTGAGTATTGATAGCGGAGCATATACTGGAATTAAGTGCCAAATTTGTGTTTGATCAGTCGTGAGGAATGGATATAAGATGACTATATTCCATATTATTATTCCAAGTATTTTGAATGTATTTAACGTATTGGATATTTTTGATCTCTTTTTTTTCTTGATAAAAACTTCTATCACCATGTAAATAGAGGTGACTGCTGAAATCGTTGCTCCAACAATCCAAAGTTTGTACCATTTCCGAACACCCATATGTAAATAAAATAATGGAAGTTCCATGTTTAATTTTGCGACTGATTCTATTGAATTAAATTCTGTATTTCTTGATCCAACATCGATAAAATGATGCAAATAAAAATCTGGATATTCATTTATTTGTGCTTGATACCACGGCATAATGATAATATAAGCAATAGTTATGCCGACAATTAGATAGAGCACATTTTTTTTAGCAGTAAATACATTTGGAACTGAGAACCAAATAATTGGAATAATCGCAGATACGCCGACAAGCGTTTTTGTCATTACCAAACAAGCAAACATTAGCATTGAAAAAGGAAAGTATTTGAAATTTTTTGAAGTTTTTATGGCAAAAAATATAGAAGCAATATAAAAAAATAAAAACATCGCATCTAAGTTTCCTGATCGAACTCGCAACAAATACCAAACTGATGTATTTATAATAATTGCCGAACAAAATCCAACTAATTTATTTTTCCCTATCTCCGTCCCAATGAGATAAATGAGGATTGTTGACAACAATCCAGCAATAACATTCGGAGCGCGTGTTGAAAATTCTGATACGCCAATTATTTTGTAGACAGAAGCAGTTATCCAAAAACCCATAGGTGGATGATCATAAAATGGGATATTGTTAAATTGCAAAAATACCCATTCGTTGTGTTTTACTATTTCACGTGCGATCGACGCATACCATGCTTCATCCCAACTATTGAGTGGCATCCAATCAAGTCTGAAAAAAAAGAGAAACCCAAAAAAAACAATTAATATCACCAAATATATATGTTTGGAGATAAAATTCAGAAGCAGTCGCATAGACTATCTAAATATTAATGAATTGAGCATATTTGGATTTGAAGGTTCTGCGGCCTCCTCAGGAGTAAGGAAGTATTTTTGGATAAAAAATGTGGGAGCAACTTGAGTCACATCATCGGTTTCTTTTGCAATGCGGACATCATACCGTTTCCAATCAACTGAATTGACGGCATGATGATCTCCGGGATCATCAACAAGTAGATATGTCGTTGGTTTTTTTTGATATGAAAATCCAGTCTTGTTCTTCGCTTTTCGGTCTTCATAGTGTATTGCATACTGCGATGAGTATCCATATAAGTCAGTGGTAAAGACATAATATCCGAATTCAGATGGCGCATCTGCAAGCACATCTTTTGCAACAGAATGGAAAAATTTCCACCCGCCTCCCGTCCCTTCATGATCATGAACATTTTTTCTAAAAAGCAAATTTATATTGCTGAGAAGAATTATCGTCATTATTACAATAAAGAATTTTTTACCAATATATGTATGTGAAGATGCTACGATAACACTCAACATACTGACAAATGGCCAGTAATAATATCCCCAAAATGCTCCTTTGTATGGAAGAGTTACAATCCAATACCCAAGGTACAGCACAACAAACAAGACGTACGGATTTTTGATTGAAATTTTTTTGATACCTTGAACAATTCCGGACATCAAACTAAATACAATCAAAAAGGTGATCCATAACACATTTGACCCAACCATTCCTGGAGTATCATTAATGAGCGTGTTAATTCTACTTATCAACAGATCATAAAATGATATATCGACTTTTCCAGCATTTTCAACGCCACTGAGATAATTGATTACAGAACGTATTTGGAGAAAATCATGCCGAAGTTCAAATAGAAAATAACTCGCAAGCGGAACAGCAATAGATAACAAAACAATAAAATGAAATGTCTTCTTTGTTTTCACATGTCGAACAATTTGATACAAAAGAATTGGTGTCACAACGACAAGTAGTGGAACTCCAAAAGCCATCTGAAACTGAATAATACAGCCCAGAACAAACATTGTGGTAGCAAGAACATATGGATTTAATTTCTGTATGTATATCCACAGAAGATACATGAATAACGGAGCAAGCAGAACTGCGCCTGCAGGATTGAAAAATGCGTACACCGACGCGCCGGTTGATGAAGCAAATAATAATGACCCAAATACCGCAGTTGTTTTGTCGAACATTTTTTTCCCAACATAGTACACGACGCCAATACTCAGAATAAATATCATAAGCCAAAACCACCCAACAACAACGGGGTTGCCACCACCAATAATGTATGCGGGAAGATTGAGATACAGCCACAATGGCCCATGAAATACACCTGGAATACCACCAGATCGCGGTCCAATCAGGGTGATATTGTGATTATAATATACATCTTCCAAAAGCAAGAAATCTCGTGCTATATCGGTATGAAAATCAACATTCCCCTGTATCATCGGCCATGCAGAAAACAGGATAATTGCCGAAAGAATTACAAGAAATAGTATGGTAGAAATTTTCTTCATTGTTGATACGTTAATTATTTTGAAATATATTCTGCGCTCTGGTGCAAAAATATTATACAATTTGCTTACAACAAATGATAATTGAATATTGGAAAAAATATCTCACTCCGAAAGTCATATCGATAATATTATTCCTTTATTTTGTCTTTCTATTACTATTGCAGACTTCCCTCCACTGGAAAAGTTACACGAGACCTTTTCAAAAAGAATTTCTCTACACGCTCTATTACAACTCGCAGTGGGTAAATCCTGAAAGTAAGTATGGAATTGGAGATGATGGACTGTATCAAGTTGCAGGGCACACTCTCGCAACAAAACATGAATTTTTTACCATAAATCCTGAGATGCCACCCCTTGCTAAATACATCTATGGATATTCGATACTATTTTTTGGAAATGCAGAGGCAGCAGCGGCAGTTATGTTCATTTTTGCTGTTATAGCTTTTGCTTTTCTCGTTAATCGTCATATTACAAATCGTATATTTCAACTCGGAGCACTTATTTTTTTCATTACCGATCCACTTCTTTTTGAACAATCATATATTACGATGTTTGATCTTCCACAACTTCTTTTTCTTCTGTTGCACATGCTTGCAATGACATCAATGTTTTCAAAAAATATCTCTCGCAATCGTCAAATTCTTTTTGTATTCGTTGCCGGAATTACTTTAGGGTTATTTATTTCTGTAAAAATTGCATTTCTTGCAAGTCTCATTGTCTTAATTGATATATTCATATTGTACAAATTGAGGCGTCTTTGGCAGCTTATTCCTATTGGAGTTCTTTCCGGACTGGTTTACACCTCATCTTATTTAATGTATTTTGTTCAAGGTCACACTCTTATCGAATTTCTGAAAAACCAAAAATGGATGCTCCATTTTTACCTTTCTTCACATGTTCAACCTGTTTACGGTACTGCATTGTCAACATTGATTGTGGGAAAAACCATTGGATGGGGAGAGCACTCTCAATGGACTCATGTTTCCCAATGGACCGTGGCGTGGTCCGCATATCTTATCGCTTTTTTCATAAATAGTATGAATACATTTCGGAGGACGCATAATAAGATCGATCCGTCGTTCCTATCGCTCGTCTTACTTTCTTCTGGGCTTCTTGTAGCATATATTTTTCTTCCGTTTTTTACGCGGTATTTGGTTCTTTTGCTTCCCTTT
>Ga0210050_1003822_pt1 | contig 13043 bp, 9 predicted proteins | sample CryGey132114_all_FD_185463 | JGI IMG/M metagenome (GOLD analysis project Ga0210050, IMG submission 185463) | Groundwater microbial communities from aquifer - Crystal Geyser CG22_combo_CG10-13_8/21/14_all (SPAdes) (version 2) | ecosystem: Environmental > Aquatic > Deep subsurface > Groundwater ...
CCGAACCCCCCGTATTCGCCACGCCGTCCGGCAGCAGGCGCATCAAGGAGAGCGCCGTCATGGACTTGCCGCAGCCCGATTCGCCCAGCAGCGCGAAAGTCTCCCCCGCCGCGATGTCGAAGGAAATCCCATCCACGATGGCAACACCGCTTTGCAGGCCCGTGACCAGATTCTCGACTCTGAGCAGACTCATACATCCGCCTCAGTCTGAGTCTGGCTCAAAAGTATTGTTTTGTGGTTTTTTTCCATATCTGTGGAAAACTATTTTTTGAACTCAAAAAGCGGGAAAGAATCCCGCTTGCATTATACGTTGCGGCAGCTGAGGTTAGTTTTCGACTTTAAGGAAAATATTGATCGCCACCAGTTGTTACGTACAAACAAAAAATACATAGGCCAAAATACATAGACATTTCGGCATATTGACACCTCTGAACTGCGCGCTGAGAATAACTTCACGGTTGGTTGTCAAAAGGAAATATGGGCACAACTCGTAGCACCCAGATCAGAATTAATTCGAGTCTGACCCTAATTATTAGTCTTGTCTGTTGCTATTGACGAGCCTAACATGGCGTTCGAGAGGGACGCGCCAAAAGCGGCGCGCCCCTCAACTTTACGTTAGGGCATCAACATGACGATCACCGAACGAATTGAGTACGATGTGCAGTGCTTGGAAGTCTACTTCCGCAAACTCTTCTCGATGGCCAATGAGGCCTCTCCCCAAGAGTTTTTAGCGGTTGCCACGAGCGAGGAGGCCAAGTGCTTTATCCAGCATAACGCAACTGCTTTCATTCGCCCTGATATGGTTTGCAATGTCTATAGCCTTGTCGACTTTTGGCTCCCGCAACTTTGCAGTTTCCACAAGCGCAAAAGTAATCTCGTCCTCAGCTATAAAGACATAAAAGGGGTAAGCGATCTCGATGCGTATCACAAGTATTTAACAAAGGTCGCAGCGCTCTCGCTTCAAAATGTACAGCCGAGCTATGACCACTTGGACAATCTTCGCATGGTTAGAAATTGCGATATTCACAATGGCGGACACATTAAGGATGAGCCGCAGCGTATCAAGTTCGAGCAAGTGCCGGGCATTACCGTCTCGGGTTCATTGGTAATCATTGCTGACTCGTTCGTTTGGGATTCACTGAATTACGCGAAAGTTTACTTATGTGCAGTAGCCCAAGCCTAAGCCGCGTAGTCCGGTGATTTCAAGCGTTAATTGCAAAACTGGGGAAAGAAATGAGAGAACTCGGCTACTTGTATGTGCTGGCAAATAGTGCCATGCCAGGTTTGGTCAAGGTTGGCAAGACCACGCGAAGTCCATCAGAGCGAGCCGGAGAACTTTCCGGCGCAACTGGACTGCCGACACCATTTATTGTCGTTTATGAGCAACTCTTTGAAGACTGTGGCTCTGCGGAATCCTTTGTCCACGCCTATCTAACGCAAAATGGCTACAGAGTTTCGGACAACAGGGAATTCTTTAGCGCACCTGTCAATAATGTCGTTAGAGCCATCACTCTAGCCCCCGGGGCGATTGACCTTAATGCATCACAGTCCGTCCTAGAACGGGCAGATGACTTGATTGAACGTGGTGAACCTGACGAATTGGACTCCTTAAACATCTCCCAATCAGAGCCGTCCTATCCTTGGTTATCTGTTCTTGCCGAGGCGGAAGCTCATTATTTTGGTCTCGGTGATTGCATACAAGATTACGCCGAGGCATTGCGATTGTTCCGACAAGCGGCAAAGCTAGGTGCGCTTCCGGCGTATGGTTACATTGGACGCTGTTACGAAAATGGAAATGGCGTGCGCCAAGATTCAATGAAAGCTCTCGAAGTCTACAAAGAAGGGGCGCGAAAAGGGAGTGCCTTCTGTCACTGGGCAGCGGGCATACTATTCACAAGGGGAGGCAGTCAGCAGAATGCCGAAAAGTGCTTTCGTCTATTCTTACAACACAGACCCGCATCACCTGACGACCTGCATCTAACAGAACGTGAGCTGGATCGCATCGACATGGATTGCTTTTATGTCTTTTTCATTATTAATGTGAACAATGGGAAAGAGCCTCCTGCCGTGTTAAGTGAATTTATCGCTGAAATATCCCAACGTATTGTGAATGTCGCAAAGCGTAGTATTGAAAATGATTGTTCTAACCTTGGTGAAGAAGCGCGGTGTAGGAAAGTGATTGAGCACCTGCAAATCCTCTAAAAGCATCTTAAGAAACACCTCCCAACCCACTGATTGTAAAAAGCGGAATTAAGCGGGCTGTTCTTTGGCGACGAGCTTAGGTGGTAAATAGGGTCAGACTCGATTTAATCTGATACCCTTCCCCCATCAGTTCTTGAAGGAGATGAATGATGGCTCGCCTTCCTCGCTTTTATCTGCCTGGTCATCCTTTGCACGTTATCCAGCGCGGCAATAACCGCGAGCCGATTTTTGCTGCGGACGCGGATAGTGGTGGAAAATAGGGTCAGACTCAATCAAATCCATTCGAGAGGGACAACCCGCGTAGGGCGGAACGCTTGCGGTTCCGCCGAATAGGTTTGATCGTGGCGGAACGCCCCAGTGGGACTTCCGCCCTACCCGTTGGCAACACACATCAACAGGGTACACATCAATGAGAACTGACGGAGAGCTAACGGGGTATCGAAGGCGCGTGCGGACAGTTACGCGCTAAAGCCAAGTGGCGTAAAAAAGCCCGGCAAGCCGGGCTTTCGCTTTCAAGTAATTTCTTACTCGAACTTCATGGTAAATAGGGTCAGACTCGATTTAATCTGATACCCTTCTTCCATCAGTTCTTGAAGGAGATGAATGATGGCTCGCCTTCCTCGCTTTTATCTGCCCGGTCATCCTTTGCACGTTATCCAGCGCGGCAATAACCGCGAGCCGATTTTTGCTGCGGACGCGGATAGTGGTGGAAAATAGGGTCAGACTCAATCAAATCCATTCGAGAGGGACAACCCGCGTAGGGCGGAACGCTTGCGGTTCCGCCGAATAGGTTTGATCGTGGCGGAACGCCCCAGTGGGACTTCCGCCCTACCCGTTGGCAACACACATCAACAGGGTACACATCAATGAGAACTGACGGAGAGCTAACGGGGTATCGAAGGCGCGTGCGGACAGTTACGCGCTAAAGCCAAGTGGCGTAAAAAAGCCCGGCAAGCCGGGCTTTCGCTTTCAAGTAATTTCTTACTCGAACTTCATCACGCCGCCTTTGCAATCCACTTTGATGGTGTCTTTCGCGGCGTAGCGGCCTTCCAGTATCAGCTTGGAGAGCGGGTTTTCCAGTTGCGACTGGATCGCGCGTTTCAAGGGTCTTGCGCCATACACCGGGTCGAAGCCTGCCGTGGCGATTTCGGCAATCGCCGCTTCCGACACCTCCAGTTTCATCTCCATCGCAGCCAGACGTTTTTCCAGATATTGCAACTGGATGCGGGCGATGGACTTAATGTTTTTCTCGTCCAACGCGTGGAACACCACCACTTCGTCTATGCGGTTGATGAATTCCGGGCGGAAATAGGTTTTGACCTCGCCCATCACCGCCAGCTTGATGACCTGATAATCGTCGCCGGACATTTGCTGGATCATCTGGCTGCCCAGGTTGGAAGTCATCACGATCACGGTATTCTTGAAGTCCACCGTGCGCCCCTGCCCGTCGGTCATGCGCCCGTCGTCCAGCGCTTGCAGCAGCACGTTGAACACGTCGGGATGCGCCTTTTCCACTTCGTCCAGCAAAATCACGGAATACGGTTTGCGGCGCACCGCTTCGGTCAGCCCGCCGCCTTCCTCATAGCCGACATAGCCCGGGGGCGCGCCGATCAGACGCGCAACGGAATGTTTCTCCATGTATTCAGACATGTCTATGCGGATCAGATGGTCTTCGGAATCGAACATGAAACCTGCCAGCGCCTTGCACAGCTCGGTCTTGCCCACGCCGGTCGGCCCCAGGAACAGGAAGGAACCATAAGGCCGGTTCGGGTCGGAAAGCCCTGAGCGCGAGCGGCGAATCGCATCGGACACAAGCCGCACCGCCTCGTCCTGGCCTACCACACGCTCATGCAATTTATCTTCCATTTTCAATAATTTATCGCGCTCTCCCGTCATCATCTTGGAAACCGGAATGCCGGTCGCGCGGCTCACCACTTCGGCGATCTCTTCCGCGCCCACCTGAGTGCGCAGCAACTTGTTCTTCGTGCCGTCGCCTTCGGCCTCGCGCTGGGCGGCTTCCTTGATGCGGGCTTCGAGCTGCGGCAGCTTGCCGTATTGCAGTTCGGCCACTTTCTCAAGTTTGCCTTCGCGCTGCAGGCGCACGATCTCGGCGCGCACCTGCTCCATTTCTTCCTTGAGATGCGCCGTACCTTGCGCCGCGCCTTTTTCCGCCTTCCAGATTTCTTCCAGATCGGCGTATTCACGGCTCAATTTGGCGATCTCGGTTTCGATCAGCTCGAAGCGCTTCTTCGAGGCCTCGTCCTTTTCCTTCTTCACCGCTTCGCGTTCGATTTTGAGCTGAATCAGACGGCGCTCCAGCTTGTCCATCACCTCCGGCTTGGAATCAATTTCCATACGCACGCGCGCCGCCGCCTCGTCTATCAGGTCTATCGCCTTGTCCGGCAGAAAGCGGTCGGTGATGTAACGGTTGGACAGCTCCGCCGCCGCGATGATGGCAGGATCGGTGATGTCCACGCCGTGATGCAGCTCGTAGCGTTCCTGCAAGCCGCGCAAAATGGCGATGGTGGATTCCACGGACGGCTCGCCCACCAGCACTTTCTGGAAGCGGCGCTCTAACGCGGCATCTTTTTCGACATACTTGCGGTATTCGTCCAGCGTAGTCGCCCCGATGCAGTGCAGCTCGCCGCGCGCCAGCGCAGGTTTCAACATATTGCCCGCGTCCATCGCGCCTTCCGCCTTGCCCGCGCCCACCATGGTGTGCAATTCATCAATGAAAACAATAGTCTGGCCTTCGTCCTGCGCCAGTTCCTTGAGCACGTTTTTCAGCCGTTCCTCGAATTCGCCGCGATACTTGGCACCCGCCAGCAAGGCCGCCATATCCAGACTCAGCACCTTCTTGCCCTTGAGCGATTCCGGCACTTCACCATTGACGATGCGCTGCGCCAGCCCTTCGACGATAGCGGTCTTGCCCACGCCCGGCTCGCCGATCAGCACCGGGTTATTTTTGGTGCGGCGCTGCAACACCTGAATCGCGCGGCGGATTTCGTCATCGCGCCCGATAACGGGATCGAGCTTGCCTTGCCTTGCGCGCTCGGTCAGGTCTATGGTGAATTTTTTCAACGACTCGCGGCTTCCTTCGGCTTCCTGCGAACCCACCGACTCGCCGCCGCGCACCGCGTTAATCGCGGTTTCCAGCGGCTGACGTGACACCCCGTGTGTTTTGAGCAAGCGCCCGGTCTCGCCCTTGTCAGCCGTTGCCGCCAACAAAAACATCTCGGTGGCAATGAACTGGTCGCCGCGTTTCTGCGCTTCCTTGTCGGTGAGGTTGAGCAGATTGCTCAGATCGCGCCCGACCTGCACCTCTCCGCCGTGACCTTCCACCTTCGGCAAACGCGACACCGCGTCCGTCAACGCTGTTTTCAAGGCATTGACCTTGCCGCCCGCGCGCGACAGCAACGACTCCGCACCGCTGTCGGCATCGTTGAGCAAAGCCAGCAGCAGATGCTGCGGCTCAATAAACTGATTGTCGCTGCCGACGGCCAGACTTTGGGCATCGGATAAAGCTTGCTGCAACTTGGTGGTGAATTTGTCGAAACGCATGACGCACTCCTCGAATAAAATTTCAGATGGGACGCAGATGAGGCAAGACGGGAAGATTTTCAAGTCCCTGCCGCATCCCTTATACTACGCTACCTTTCCCCCGACACTTTTATCCCGTGACCCCACTCGCTCAACACATCAAAGACACCGTTAAGAAATCCCTGGCTGAAGACATCGCCAGCGGCGATTTAACCGCGCAACTCTTACCTGAAACACTCACCACCCAGGCGCAGGTCATCACCCGTCAATCCGGCGTATTGTGCGGCACGGACTGGTTTGATGCGGTTTTCCTGAGCCTCGACCCGGATTGCAAAATCCGCTGGCAAGCGATAGACGGCGATGCAATCCGTCCCGGACAAACGCTGTGTGAGCTGGGCGGTCGCGCCCGCGCGCTGCTCACGGGAGAACGCAGTGCCTTGAATTTATTGCAAACTTTATCTGCCACCGCCACCACCACGCGCCGCTATGTAGATGCGGTGGCGGGTTTGCCAGTGAAAATCATGGACACGAGAAAAACCCTGCCCGGTCTGCGCTTGGCGCAAAAATACGCCGTGCTGGCAGGCGGCGGACACAACCAGCGGGTCGGACTCTATGACGGCATCCTCATCAAGGAAAACCACATCGCGGCGGCGGGCAGTATCAAAGCCGTGCTGGCTGCGGCATTCAGCCTCGCCCCAGCCAACGTCACCGTGCAGATCGAAGTGGAAAACATGCTGCAACTGGACGAGGCACTCAACGCGGGCGCAAAACTCATCCTGCTCGACAATTTCGATCTGGAAGCCCTGTGCTCTGCGGTAAAACACACCAATGGGCGCGCCGAACTGGAAGCCTCCGGCGGCATCACCTTAAGCAGCCTGCGCGAAGTGGCCGAAACCGGCGTGGACAGAATCTCCATCGGCGCACTGACCAAAGACATCGAGGCGCTGGACCTTTCGATGCGGTTTATCTAAAAACGTCCATAAGGCGCATTCCATGCACCCTGGTGCGCGCAGTGCACCCTACAAAAGCTGAAGGATTAAGCCAGAAAAACACCGATTAAATCCGTTCGCGCTTTGGAGTGCGCAACCTCGGTTGCGCGGCAGTGTCATGCCACCGCACTCCAAAGCCAGCGACATCGAGGCGTTGGATCTTTCGACGTGTATCATCTGAGGATTGAGGATTTCAATATTATTTTTCAGGAGACTAGCATGACCGAATCCCTGCATATTGTCTGCCCGCATTGCGACGGGGTGAACCGCGTTCCTTCTGCCAAACTGGCTGAACATCCGGTGTGCGGCAAATGCCGCAAGCCACTGTTCGAGGCACACCCGGTGGAGCTCAATGCCGGCAACTTCAACACCCACATCAGCCGCTCCGACATCCCGGTGCTGGTGGATTTCTGGGCACCGTGGTGCGGGCCTTGCAAAATAATGGCGCCCGCTTTCGTTCAGGCGGCGGCACAACTCGAACCCGCGATGCGCCTGGCCAAACTGGACACCGAACAGGCGCAACAACTGGCGGGGCAATACAATATCCGCAGCATCCCCACCCTCGCGCTGTTCAAAAATGGTCGTGAAGTCGCGCGCCAGGCGGGCGCGATGGATGGGCGCGGCATCGTTCAATGGGCGAGATCGAAAGCCTGAAAAATGCGCAGCCTATTGATTATATTGATATTTATATCAGGCTGCGCCGATCCGTACCGCGCGGTTTACGAGGGGGTCAAAAACCGTGACGAAGCGCTACGCAGCCCCATTGATCGAGACGTCAAACCGATCCCCAGCTACGACCAATACCAACGTGAACGCGCGCATCAGCCGGACTGAAGCTGATTCTCGCGCGTAAAGCGACGAGAGAGCCACAACACCCCATCGTCCACATAGGTAAACAGCACCGGGATCACCAGCAGGCTGAGCAAGGTGGAGGTGATCAGCCCGCCGATGACGACGATGGCCATCGGCGAGCGGAAGCTGCCGTCGCTTGCCCCCAGTTGCAGCGCCACCGGCAACATGCCCGCCCCCATCGCCAGCGTGGTCATCACAATCGGCCTCACCCGTTTACGGCAGGCATCGAGCAGCGCCTCACCCCGTTCCATGCCGCGTTCACGGCGCGAAACGATGGCGTATTCCACCAGTAAAATGGAGTTTTTGGTGGCGATGCCCATCAGCATGACGATACCGATCATGGCGGGCATGGACATCGCGGTGCGCGTCAAAAACAGCGCCAGAAACGCGCCCGGAATGGACAGTACCAGCGCACCCAGGATCGTGACGGGCTGGGTGAAATCCTTGAACAGCAGCACCAGCACGATATAGATGCACAGCACGCCGGTGAACATCGCCAGGCCAAAGCTGGCGAATAATTCCTGCATCGCCTCGGCATCGCCTATCGGCGCCATAACCACCCCTTCCGGCAGATGAACAATCGAGGGCAAGGCTTTCACCGCCGCATCCACTTTACCCAACGGCTGGCCGGCCAGTTCGATCTCGAAGGTGATATTGCGCTGGCGGTCGTAGCGGTCTATCTGCGTCGGTCCGCTTTGCAGGGTGACGCTGGCGATATTGCCCAGCATCACCGGCCCGTGCGTCCCCGGCACGACGAGCCTTGAAAGCTGCGCCAAATCCTGCCTGGCTTCGTCTTGCAGCTTGACCACGATAGGTATCTGGCGCTCGGGCAGATTGAGCTTGGATAACTGCTGCTCATAATCGCCGTTGGTCGCCACCCGCAGCGTTTCGGCAATACTGGCGGAAGTCACGCCCAAATCGGCGGCGCGCGCGAAGTCTGGCCGCACCACGATTTCGGGACGCATCAAACTGGAGTTCGACACCACATTGCCGATGCCCGCGAGGGTGCGCAATTCCTGGCCGACCTTGAGCGATTGTTGGTTCAACAGCTCGCTGTTTTCGCTGGTCAGCACCAACTGGTATTTGTCCGCCGACGATCCCATGCCCACCTTGACGCGCACCCCCGGCAAGGCGGTCAGCGCATCGCGCAAGGCCGCCTCGACCACTTGCTTGGCGGGGCGCTCGCCACGCGGTTTGAGCTGGATGGAAAGGGCGGCCTTGCGCGCTTCCGGCACACCGGCAGGTTCAAAGGCGTTCGACCCTGTCGCCCCGCCGCCGATGGCGGTATAGACCAGCGTAACGCTAGGGTTTTGCATCACCAGCCGGCGCGCCTGTTCCGCCATCGCCAGCGTCTCGGCAAAGGGACTGCCCGGCGGCAAGGTCAGCGTAACCTGCGTTTGCGACTGGTTGTCCTTGGGCTGAAAAGCCTTTTCCAGCGTACCCGCCAGACTGAACGAACCGAAGAAAAATATCGCGGTAAACAGCAGCGTGGTCTTGCGATGTTGCAGACACCACGCAGCCCAGCCGAGATAAACCGCTATCCAGCGCGGCTGGGGATGGGCGCTGCGCGGACGCAGCAGATAGGCCGACATCATCGGCGTGAGCATCCGTGCCACCAGCAAGGAAAACAGCACGGCGGCCGCCGCCGTCCAGCCGAACTGCACGAAAAATTTTCCCGGAATACCGTCCATGAAGGCTGTAGGCAGGAACACCGCCACCAGCGTAAAGGTGGTGGCAATCACCGCCATGCCGATTTCATCCGCTGCTTCCATCGCCGCCTGGTAGGGCGATTTGCCCATTTCCAGGTGGCGCATGATGTTTTCGATTTCGACGATGGCATCGTCCACCAGCACCCCCACCACCAGCGACATCGCCAGCAGCGTCACCACGTTGAGGCTAAAGCCCGATAGCTGCATCAGAAAAAAAGTCGGGATCACCGCCAGCGGCAAGGCGGTTGCGGCAACGACCGTGGCGCGCGCATTGCGCAGGAAAAAGATCACCACAATCACCGCCAGCAGTGCGCCTTCCAGCAGCAAATCCATCGAGCCCCGGAAAGTCTCATAAACCGCATCCACGCTGTTGAAGACCCGTTCAACAGTGTATTCCGGGTGTTCTTTCTTCAATTTATCAAGAGCTTGCGTAACGCCTCTGGCGACTTCCACATCGCCCGCACCCAGCGAACGCACCACCTCGAAGCCCACCACCGGCAGGCCATCGTGGAGTGCGGCGGAACGCCGTTCGGCCACCGCATCGCTGACGGTGGCGAGCTGATCGAGGCGCACCCGGCGACCATCCTTGAGGCTGATTTCCATCTGTCCCAATTGCTCGGCAGACTTCACCGTCGCCACCGTGCGCACAGCTTGTTCCATGCCGCCCAGCGCCGCGCGTCCGCCCGGCGCTTCCTGCTGAATCTGGCGAACTTGAGTGGAAATTTCGGCTGCCGAAACATTTAGCGCCAACAGCTTGAGCGGATCAATCTCGACGCGAATCTGGCGCGTCACGCCGCCCACCCGATTGACAGCGCCCACGCCCTTCACGCCGAGCAGCAGCTTGCTTATGTGGTTGTCCACATACCAGGACAGCGCTTCTTCGCTCATGTTCGGCGCGGCCAGCGTGTAGGTCAGAATGGGCTTGCCGGAAATCTCCACCTTGTTGACCACCGGATCGAGCATTTCGCGCGGCAGATCGCCGCGCAGGCGTGCCATGGCCGAGCGCACATCTTCCAGCGCCAGACGCGAATCGCGTTCCAGGCGAAACTCGGCGGAGACAATCACGCTGCCTTCCTTGACCTGCGCGTACAGGTGTTTCAAGCCCTGTGCGCTGGCCAGCGCATTTTCGATCTTGCGCGCCACCTCGGTTTCCATCTGGTCGGGCGATGCGCCCGGCAGGGAAGCGGCGACCGTCACCATCGGCAGATCAATGTCCGGGAACATCTGGATTTTCATGTCCTTGAAGGCCATGACCCCCAGAAAAGTCAACATCACAAAGGCGAGTACCGCCGGAATCGGGTTCTTGATAGCCCAGGCAGAAACGTTCATCGAACTGAATCCTCGCGCAGCGAGCCGTTCGCCCCTTCCCCCGCAGGCGGGGGAAGGTTGGGATGAGGGGGAGTATTGCGGTTGGGATGAGGGGCATCTGTCACCCGCACCCGGTCGCCTGCCACCAGAAATGCCACACCCGAGGCCACGACCGGCACACCCGCTTCCAGACCGCTTTGCACTTCGATCTGTTCACCGTAACGACGACCTATGGCGATTTTGCGTTCCTTGACCTGCGAATTTGCCTCTACCACAAACACATAGCCCGCCCCATCGCGCAACATCACGGCGGATTGCGGCAACACCCTGATTGGCGTGTCCTGTTGCCCCAGTTGAAAACTGCCGCGCGTGAACATCCCGGCAATCAAACCGGAGTCAGCAGGCAAGCTAACCCGCGCCTGGCCGTAGCGCGTCTGTGAGTTGATGGAAGGAGACAACGCGCTGACCACGCCCTGCACCACTTTTCCCTGCGCGGCAATCAGCTCGACCTTCATGCCCTTGCGGATCAAGCCCAATTCGTCTGCCGTCAGCTCCGCGTGCCATTCCAGCCTGCCCTGACGAATCAACCGGAACAGCTCGGCTCCCGACTGGGTAAGCGTGCCGACGGTGGCATTGCGCGCCGAAATCACGCCCTCGTCCGGCGCGGTAATGTGCTGCTGTGCCAGCCGCAAGGCACTGGCTTGATGGCGCGCACGCTGGACTTCCAGGCGGGCAAAAGCTGACTGTTCGTTGGTCAATGCCTGATCGCGTTGCTGGGCGCTGACAAAACCGGCAGCGGCCAGCTTGCGGGTGCGCTCGGCGTTGGCGCTGGCCTCCGCCAGCACGGCCTCGCTTTCGTGCAATGCCGCCATCGCTTCCGCTTCACTGGCCTGCATCGTATCGTTGGCCAGCGTCGCCAGCACCTGATCTTTTATAACCTTATCGCCCACGTTCGCCCGCAATTCCTTGATGCGCACGCCCGTCACTTCCGCACCGATGACCGCCTCCTGCCACGCCACCACGCTGCCGTTGGCGGTCAAATTCTGCATCCAGTGCGCGGGCTGCAAGGTGGTGGTGGTCACCGTCAATGCCGCTTTGCCCGTAACAGGCACAACCATGGGTTTTGCTGTCGGAGCGCTGCGCCAGAACATCACAGCGGCCAACACGACCAGCCCGGCAACGATCAATTTCAGTTTATGCGACATCATGCAATAAATCACCAATAATTGTTATAAATCAATAAGTTATAAAACTTTGCACGCCACCAGATCAATCAGCGCCGACTTGCCGCAATGCCCCGCGCCTTCGCAGATTTCATCGTCGTGTTCCACGAGATGCAGCATTTCCATATCGGCAAACGCCTCGCGCAACAGGGCTGCGGTGTATAGATTTTCGACTTGCGAAGGTCCGCCGGTTCGGTATTCCAGTTGGCGCGGCGTGTAGCCCTGTAACAACAGCAGCCCGCCGGGCTTGAGGCAGCGTTTCAAGTTGGCGAACTGTTGCGCGCGCCCCGCCGCGCCGACGAACTGGATGAAAATTGCCGCCACCACATCGAACCCGCCTTCCGGCCAGAGCCATTCGGTCAAATCGGCCAGCTGGCAATCGAGCTTCACGCCGCGTTGTTCTGCCAGCGCTTTGGCTTTTTCGACCGCCACGCTGGAACTATCCACCGACACCACCCGCAAGCCCTGCTCCGCCAGCCACACGCCGTTGCGCCCCTCGCCGTCGGCCACCGCCAGACAGCTCATGCCGGGTTTCAGTCGCGCGGCATTCGATGCCAGAAACGCATTCGGCGCAGTGCCAAAATGGTAGCCTTCACCCGCATATCGCTCATTCCACATTAACGTGAAACACGCGCAGCGACGAATCGTACGCCTCGCCCTCTGGGAGAGGGGGGACGGGGGTGAGGGACGGGCATGGGGTGTTTCATTATCAGGGGTGGCCTCTGCCATGCCCGTTAGAATTCCCCATCACCTCACCCATGCGTACCGGCAACGCGGGACACCATTGCGAGTTAAATTGCAGCGCGTCTTTCTGGAACAGCATCACCACCGTTGAACCGAGCAAAAAACGCCCCATTTCGTCGCCTTTTTTCAAACTTATTTGCTGCTCGTCATAGCGCCATTCGCGCACCTCCCCCGTGCGCGGCGGATTGACCACGCCCTGCCAGACGGTGGCCATGCTGCCAACGATGGTCGCACCCACCAGCGTCAAAACAAACTCGCCCTGCGCCGTATCGAACACGCACACCACGCGCTCGTTGCGCGCAAACAAACCCGGCACGCCGCGCGCGGTCACCGGATTCACCGAAAACAGCTCGCCCGGCACATAAATCATCCGCGTCAATCGCCCGTCGCAAGGCATATGGATGCGGTGGTAATCCTTTGGACTCAAATAGATAGTCGCAAAACTGCCATTCTGAAATTGCGCCGCCAGCGCCGCA
>Ga0210050_1003824_pt1 | contig 13040 bp, 9 predicted proteins | sample CryGey132114_all_FD_185463 | JGI IMG/M metagenome (GOLD analysis project Ga0210050, IMG submission 185463) | Groundwater microbial communities from aquifer - Crystal Geyser CG22_combo_CG10-13_8/21/14_all (SPAdes) (version 2) | ecosystem: Environmental > Aquatic > Deep subsurface > Groundwater ...
GAAGCCGAGAAGGTTTCCATCAAAGCATCGGTCGATTGTTTGAACCGGCCTCCCCAAAGTTTTTTCATAAAAATCCCTTCCACTGGGCGTGGGGCCAGTGAGCAGATAATCTAACTGGCGAACAATATAATTTATTTCGACTAACCCGCATATTGCATGAGTGCCGCAAAAAATCAGGGAAACGTGGAGGGCGGGAGTTTTCCCCGATTCCGGTAAGTGGATCCACGTCATTCCCGTTAACCTACTACGTCATTCCCGCGCAGGCGGGAATCCTGAGTAAATCAAAATCTATTTTCATCCGCAGATTACGCAGATTTTCGCCGATTTATTTTTCTGTTTTTGAATCTGCGTTCATCTGCGTAATCTGCGGATTATCTTCAGCCCGGAACCTCAAGGCCTTCCCCCGCGCCGCGCCTTTTGCCGCCAGAGTTGCCTCCGTGGTGACGTCTCCGGCCTGCCCCCGATCACCCTTCTGGATTCCCGCCTGCGCGGGAATGACGTGCGGTGTTTAAATCCGGGGAATTCGATCTGGATCGGGGGTACAATCTGTCACGGCGAATTCCTTTCTTTGAGTTGTCGCTTAGCCTTATTTTAAAGGCTTGAAAGGTTTTCGCCATCTTTTTTTCATGCAATATGTGGGGTTAACATTTGGAGGCAATATTTTTGGGTGGCTCGTGGTCGCCTTGCCCGGTGTTGGTGGTCGCATGGAATAGCTGTTCCCAGGCTTCGGCAAGGGGAGCCAGTATTTTGATCACCGTTTCCAGGGATTTCCGGTCGGACTTGATATTCGCCAATGTCAATTGGCTGAGCATATATTGATAGAGAGATTCCAGGCGCAGGGCCACTTCCCCTCCTTTTTTCAAATCCAGAGCCAGTGAAAGTTCGTTGATGATATCGTGGGTTTTGTTGATATATTTTCCTTGCCCGGCGATATCTCCCTTGTCAATGCTTTGTATGGCCATGGTGGTAAACTTGATAGCCCCTTCATACATCATGATGATGAGGCGCCCCTGACTGGACGTAGAGATTTCGTTTCTGCGGTATTGGTTGTGATATTGTGATGGACCCATTCTATTTAATTCCTCAGGCTGACCGGTTTTAATTTTGTTATCTATTTTCCGCTGAATAGTGCCTGGATTCCCGCAATGGAGCTATCAAATGCGGCTTTTTGGGAATTTAGTCTTCCCAAACTAATTTCAAGATTAGTGAATCGTTCTCTCAGGTTTTCTTCAAATAATACGATGCGTTCTTCCAGTTGGGTTACCGTTTCATCAAAATCCTTGATGCTTTCTGTCGCGGTGTCGATTTCCGCTTCCAGAGGGCCTTGCAGGGATGCATCGGTCAGGTTTGCGAGAATACGGTTGGTGATCTGGGCCACGCCAATGGCAAGGGTGATTGATCCATAGCTCCCATCGCTGAGAGAGGAGATTCTAAAGTTCAAACCCTCTGCATCCGTTCCCTCTGCTCCGGCAAAAAAGTTTCCGCTTCCTACAGCATCGATAAAGGTTGTGGTTCCGGATGCGGCCAGTTGTGGCACCCCGTTGGAAACCTGGACATTGTATGTGCCTGGTTGAGTTTTGGTTGTGAACCCGACAAAGGTCACGGCGGAACTGGTGGTGTGGCTACTACTCGAGAATAGTTGGCTGACGTTGGCGACATCTGCCGCCAGGGCATCACTCAAATCCCCATCATTAACGGAAAGGGTTCCGTTGCTCAATGTACGAATCCCGATCTGTGAAAGATAACTAAAGTCTCCGGTCACCCCTAATATCTGGCTACTGACAGTATCGCGCAGACTTTGTTGCAGGTTCTGGACTGTGAAGTTGGCAAATAAAACGCCTGTTTCTCCGGTTTCAGCTTCTAAAGCCAGTTCCTGGTTCAAGTGCAACATCAACTCGTTGTAGCCATCTACATAGGCCTGGACTTTTTCTTTAATCGCATCGGTATCGGAACTAAGGGTAACGGCCCCGGAACCGATGGACTCCAGGGTTATGATCGCTCCCTCAATGACATCGGAGACAACATTGCCGGATTTAGTGACAGAAACGCCATCCAGAATAAAGTTCGCGTTTTGGGCCGATTGGGTTTCGGTAAAGCTGACTGGGGAACCTGAGCCGATACTCACACTATTGTCTACCCCGGTATTTGCTCCTGACAACACAAGGCGAAGTGGGTTAGTGCTATTACCATCGTTCAAAAAAGTGGCGTTTACATTCAGTCCTGAGTTGTTAATAGCCAGCCTTAACCCATCGACGGTGTTATTTGTGGAGTCTATGGTAATGCCAGTGGTGGTTCCCCCTACTGTTATATTTATTGTTCCCAAGGTAATTGCCGCGCTGGTAGAGGCAAAACCCTCTGAAACCAGCTTTGATTCCCTGGCAAGATTATTGACGGTTAGGGAAAAAGTCCCTGATGTGGCCTGACTGCTGGTGCTCAAACTGACTACGGAGTTTGTGTCTGTGGCGTTATTATTGGAAAAGCCTCCTTTTGTGGCTAAAAAACGTGCTTCTGTGTTGAGGGTATTGACGGCACCTTTGAAGGTTTGGAGCCGGTTTCTCAAGTCTTGAAAACTGAGCAGTTTTGCTTCTTCTAAAGACCGTTTGGCTTCGACAATATTAATCGGAGTGCGCTGGAGTTTGACCAGGTTGTCGATAATGCTACCGGTATCGAGGTTGGAGTTGATTCCAAATATTGCAGTTTGTGCCACTTAAAGACCTTTCCTTGGCTGTAAAATTCAGGTATGCGCGCGAATTCAGTCTCTTGATTTATCGGTCTTGAAAAAAGCAAACTTTAATCCTTTTAACGGGTGAAATTTCAGGCGGTAGCCGGTCAATTCCACCCATCAAGGACACTGATTAAATTGGCCTTAACCCATTTAAATTTGGAGGTTTATAAAAAAGCATTGATTTGGAGGGGGAGAATGCTAAATTAAGGGCAATCATCCTTTAAAAACAGGCAGGGATATGTCGGAACAACTAGGGCTTTTCGGAGAAGTGGAGGATCAGGAGGCCAAAAAACCTGTGACGGCGGTATCGGGCCCTCGGGTGCAGTATTTTGACCTGGAGACCCAGAAAAGTGCCGAAGAGGTAGGAGGCTGGGGCAATATCCATAAAATGGGCCTGGCTGTCGGAGTGATATGGGACAGTTTGGACCGGGAATTTTTCACATACGAAGAAAAAGATGCCCTTCAATTGGTGGAAAAGTTGCGCACTGCTGATCTGGTGGTTGGATTCAACGTCATAGGCTTTGACTACACGGTTCTTCAGCCCTATTCTGATTTTGACCTGCAGGAAATTAATACCTTCGATATGCTGATTGACGTTAAAAAGAATCTGGGATTCCGGTTGAGCCTCAATCATTTGGCGCAACACACGCTCAATGCTAAAAAATCTGCGGACGGATTGGTTTCTCTGAAATGGTACAAGGAAGGAAAGATCAACAAAATTATTCAGTATTGCCGGCAGGATGTGGAAATTACCCGTGATTTATATCTGTTTGGCGAGAAACATGGTTTTGTGAGATACCAGAGCAGGTCCGGCAATCCCCTTGAGCTTAAAGTAGACTGGAAAACGGCGAATCTGACCTGATTTTTCTGTTTTCAAAAAGCTGTTTCCCTCCCTGTCAGGCTTTAACTGTTTTGAGCAGTTTCTCGATCATATCCGAGACTTTAATATTCTCCGCCTCGGCTTTGAAGTTAAGGATGATACGGTGCTCAAGAACCTGACGGCAAACTGCCTGGACATCTTCAACGGTGGCGGAGACTCTGTTGTCGAGCAGAGCTTTGGCCTTGGCCCCCAGAATCAGGTACTGTGAGGCCCGCGGCCCGGCACCCCAATCTATCCATTCCCGTACAAAGTCCGGTGTGCTTCCATTTTGATTTGGCCGGGTGCTCTGCACCAATTCCACGGCATATTTTGCGACATACTGCGAAACCGGAACTTGCGGCACCAGTTCCTGAAACTCAATGACCTGCTGGGCGTTGAGCACGGGTTTTAAGGTGGGCAAATGTCCGGAGGTGGTGGAGAGTGCAATATTAATCTCCTCCTCCTGGGTGGGGTAAGAAACGTTGATGATAAACATGAACCGGTCTAATTGGGCCTCGGGCAAGGGATAGGTTCCTTCGTGCTCGATGGGGTTCTGCGTGGCGAACACCAGAAATGGTTGGTCCAGAATGTAGGTATTTCCACCAACGGTCACCTTTTTTTCCTGCATGGCTTGAAGCAGAGCCGCCTGGGTTTTGGGTGGCGTGCGATTGATTTCATCCGCCAGAATAATGTTGGAAAAGACAGGCCCGTGGATAAACTGGAATACCCTTTTCCCTGTCACTGGGTCTTCGTGCAGTATATCGGTGCCGGTAATGTCGGAAGGCATCAAGTCGGGAGTGAACTGGATACGGCTGAAGTCCAGATTCAAAGCCTGTGCCAGAGTGCTGACCAAAAGGGTTTTTGCCAAACCCGGAACGCCGACAAACAGGCAGTGGCCTTTGCAGAATAGAGCGACCAAAAGATCATCAATCACCTTGTCCTGTCCCACAATGATCTTGCGGATTTCCTGAACAACTTCGTCCTTGGCTTTTAAAAGTTCCTGCGCCAGTTCTAAATCTTTCATGATAATCTCCCTGATCAATCTATATAACTGAACTGCCGCGCTTGCAATTCTCTTTCCTTGCTTAACCCCAGCTTATCGTAGACATGGATCAGCCGCATGTGCACAAAAGGATTAAAGGGATTTATGTGTACTGCTTTTTCAAAATAAACTCTGGCCGCTTCATATTCCTGCGTGGAAAAATATAATTCTCCCATATTAGCAAGGCTGGTGGGAAAATCGGGGAAAAATGTCAGTGTTTCTTTTAAAAGGTCTTCTGCCTCGTTATATTTTTGCGTTTGCAGGTAGGTCCCGGCAAGTTTGTTGAATAATACGGGGGAATGGGAAGACGATTCAATCCGGGCCTTTTGGTATTCAACAATAGCGGCTTTGAAATGGTTTCTGGATTTAAGAATATCTCCCAGGTAGGTCAGGTCGCGCGCTTTCCGGGACTCCAACTCTGCGTACTCTTTATTTTCTGGTTCCAACCCATTCCGGTCTTTAAATTTTGTTCTCAGGGTTTTGATCCCGGGGATATTTTTAAGTTCCAGCTTTTTAGCCCAAATTTCCCAACTGTTTTGAAACCCTGCTAAATCCTGCCCCACATGCTTGATAAAGGTGCTTTCAAAAGCGGCCCCGGAGGCAAGGTCTTCCAGAATCTGTGGGAAGATGCTGAGTCCTTTAATAACTGTAAGATACTCCATCATGGAGGACACTTCAGCATAGGCCAGTTGAACATCTTCTGCTGTTTTCAGCTTTGCGAGAGAGGGCATCATCGCTTCAAGCGGTACGCGGTAATCATTTCTCAAAGCGTTGAAAAGCACCGTCTCCATGATAGGAGAAAGATATTGTTTGTCGTCACGCCACCGGGTTTCCAGATATTTAGCAATGCCTTCATGCATCCAGAGGGGAAGGTGGTTGCGGCTTTTTTTGGTCAGGAGGTAGTGAACATATTCATGGCTAAGGGTGTCCATCCAGTTGAACCCTCGAACGAGCGAGCCGGGAGATATCATCATAATGCGGTGATATTTACAAAGAGCCACTGTTCCTGAAGTAAGGATATCCTTGAGCGTTAACGGAGATATTTTCGAAAACGGTTCCCGGTCGGGGTAAATCTCAATCAGGACTTTCTCCGACGGGTAAAAATTTAAAATTGCACCAAGCACCCGGTACGATTTCTCCAGGACTTGTTCCGCATAATGGATCAGGATTTCGTCGGGTCCTTCTTCAAAACGGAAAATGAAATGTTCTGTTTCCCGTGCGATGAAATTTTTGGAAGCCCTGCGGGTGGCAGAAACATGATTTTTGAATTCCTTGACTTCTTCAAAGTTGTCGCCAACTCGGCGGAGTATCTTCCAGGATTGTTCATAATTTCCCTTCATGAACTCAATGCGCGCCTGGAGAAAATGCACATCTCCGGATTCTGGATAATTTTTTAAAAGTTGCTCCGAGAGTTTTTCTGCTGAGGTGATATCCCAGTCCTGGACGAGTTGGTAGCCTCGATAAACTTCATCGGAAACCGTGAGCAAGGCAAAACTTTTCCCAGACCCCAACAGGAGCAGGATAACGGGTAGCAGGATTTTGATGTGACTTTTCACTGTACCAGTTCCTTGTAATACTCGTTAACCAGACGTTCGTAATTTTTTGGCGTTTGTTTCTTCATGGCATCCAGAATATCTTCCCGGAAAGCACTGGGAACCTTGTACTGGTCTTCAGAGGGAAGAAGCACTTTTTCTTTTTGCATGCGAACAGAGCCTCCCCTCCTGGAATCTCGTTTGCTTCCTGTTCCAAGCCGGAGCGGGGTTTCCTGCTTGCCCTTGTCGGACATTTGGGTTCCGGAATTTTTGATTTCGTTTAACAGGTTCCGGGTTTCCTGGAGCGATTTCAATGCCCTGTTCTCTGAATCGATACTTCTTTGGACTTGCTGGTTTTGCAAGCGGTCTTGAGCATTTTTGAGGTTCCTTTGCGCAGTTCCCATGTTCTGGGAAAGGTCTGGAGGAAGAAGGGGGTTTTCCTGATTCATCTTATTGAATAAATTTTTCATTTCCTCCGCCTGCTGACTCATTTTCTGCTCTTCCTGCGCGAGTTGTTCCAGTTTGTTTTTTTGCTTTTTCGTAAGAAGTGACTGGCTATTTTGTTCAATAGAAAGTTTCAGAGAACCCAGTTTTTTTGAAATCTCCGAATTCAGCCGGGTGACTTCTGTCAGGTCCTGCCCCAGTCGGTTGCTGATATCTTCCCTTTGATCACGAGTGGTTCGCATACTTCCCTGCCAGCGAAAAATTTCTGGGTAAGTATTTTTAAAAAGCGTATTAAACTCGTTCAAATCGTTTAGTTCCGCCAACTCCCTCAGCGTTTTATATTTTTTCTTAATCTGGGGGAGATTTTCCTTGAATTCCTGGAAGCTTCGGGTTCGCAGGTTGTCCAATTCCATGGCAGATTCAGATAGCTGGCGACGGGTTTCATTCAGCGCTTTAAAGTTTTCGCTTAAATCCTCGTTAAGGCTTGAGTCAATGGTTTTTTGATTCAGGGATTTTATCTCCTGCCTGATTTTTGCTTCCTCTTGCAACAATTGATCGGTCTTTATCATGGCTTTGTGCTCATCCAGATATTTTGAATCTTCTTCCAGAAGATTTTGGATGGCGGCCACATCTTTTTTCAATTCTTCAAAGAAATTCTTGATCAATGAATCAAATTGACGGGCCTGATTTGAGCGCAGTTTCTGGTTGATCTCCGTTGTGTTTTCGATCACGTTTTTTTGCTGTTTCTCCAGGGACTCAAGTTTAGCCATGGATTTGTTGATCTGCTCCATGATCTGGTTATCCACCAGAGAGTCCATGGATGATTTTGCCTGGTCCAATTGGTTAGCCAGTTCCATAAGGTCGTCAGCGACCTTTTTAAGTTGTTCCAAAGCTTCATCCATCTTCCCTTGACTGGCAAGGTCTTTTATTTTCTCCAGTGAAGCCAGGGTCTCCTCCAGATTCATACTTTTATAAGCCTTGGAATTGAGAAACTCATCGGGTGAGGATTGGTTCTGTCGGGACAGTTTATCCATCATTTTTTGCAGGGTTTGCTGGATTTTATTTAATTTGGACTTGAGTTGGTCGGGAGTCAGAGGAGACTTTTTGTCCCGGATATTCTCAAACTCTTCCTGCAGGGCCTGGGTTAATTGTTCTAATTGGTTTTCAAGGTCCATCACCTGATCCATTTTTTGACGATTGGTCATTTTAATCAGGTACAGGATGTCTTGCTCCAGATGAGTGACCATTTTGCGGTTGAGGGTTTCGACAGAATCCAGATTGAAAACCACCGGTGTGGGTTTTAAAATTGTTCCCTGTATCTTATTACTGGTATCTATTTGTTCTTCGCGGATGATGGTCAATCCGCTAATGATGCTATCCAAAAGGGTGAGGTAGGGGCGGGGAAAATAATCAAAATCTTTGCCCTGGTCTTTGATGCGCTGGGCGAGACCAATAATGTCTATCAAAGCATCGGCATGGGAGGCCATTAGCTTCTTCCCATACAGCGTATCTGTGGCGGCGGTTTTAAGAACCTCACCCTCAACAAGACCATTTGCCAGCAGGGCAATCATTTTTTCCGCCAATTCTTCTTGCAGGCGCACCAGATTTTCCTGCTCTTTTCTACTGTCAAAAATAGTGAACCGGTAAATTTCTGATTGTCCGGTGTTAGGGCCCGTGACATTATCGTTATCCTTGATTTCCAGGAAATACTGGACTACATCCCCCGCTTGAAGTGAATCCGGGGAGAGGTTCCAGGAATAATTCCCCGTCGAATCTTTTTCCGGTTGTTTGAACCGTTTAATGTTTTTTGTCAGAGTGGTGTCATTGACCTGAACGATCAGGTCGATTTGGCGGATGCCAAAATCATCGTGGGCTTCATAGAACATTTGCACACTATCGGTTTCATAATAAACCGGTCTGGGGTTGGCCGGAAATAAAATCACCTGAGGCGACTTGTCCTGATCAAGCTCAATGGAATATTTTTCTTTCAGGAGTACCTTTTCCCCGTTAGGAGGTGTCACCTGGAACTGGTAGTGGCCTTTTTCGCGAAGCATGAAAGAGCCTTGCAGGTTTTTTAAATTGCTCACCTCCATTAAAAAATGGTCGCGATTATTAACCACCAGTTCAGCTTTGTCGACAGGCAAATTGCTGTTGCCGGTAATTTTAACTTCGGTTCCGGGTAGAGCCTTGAGGGGCTCCTGCGTAAGAATTTGTTTTTTTAATTTTGTGTATGCGGGAAACTCCAAAGTCAGCGACAGGTTGTTGATTTGATATCCTTCCTGACTGCCAGCAGGTTTGGGACTCTTTGCTTTTTGTGTGGCCTGGGTTTGGGCCAGTTCTTGAGGGCCAGAAGAAGCTTGCTTCCAAAAATTGGGTAATAGTGAGGTAGCTGTGACCAACGCAAGAAGCGTTACGAAAAACACGTTACGCACAGGAGTGGCTCTTTGGTCGCTGACCACCGAATCCGGGTCCAACTTCTGGATTTCAGATTGAGTGCGTTGGAGTTGTTCGCGAATAAAGGAAAGAGAAAAGGGTGCTTCTTTATGATCCGTTAAATGATGTTCAAGTTGTGCGGCGTTGATAAGGGAATTGTTCAGTTCCGGGTATTTGGCTTCGACCAGAAGCGCGGCCCTGTCGCGGTCAATTCTGGAAAACCCGCAGGTTGAATAAAGACTCCACCCCAGCAAAACAATGATAAGAACGAACCACCCATAGCTCAAAAGGGGCGATTCAAAATAAGAATACAGCCCGATTGCCAAAGCGCAACCCGTCAAGACACTTAAAATGGAATAGGCGAACTGAGCGCGGAGAACCCTGTTCCATTTGGCCTGAACCCGGTTGAGGAATTGAAGGATTTTTGAAGAGGAGTCCATAGATCACTGGGAATTATTCTTGTATACTCTATTTTAGAACAGCCCAACTGCGAATCCCAGTGAATAAAACGGTTTATGGTTTTTCCCGAATCTGGTTAATATCAGGATAGTGCCAGATTTCCCTGTGCGGCATTTTTGATTTCCGCAATAGTACCCGTCAATCTGATTTTTTTGCTGATAGCGTTAAGGGCGGCGGGATCGCATTTTTTGAGCAATGCTTGTGCATCGTTTAAATGCGAAATAGTATGAAACTCTTTTTTAGGTGAGAAATATACAACAGCCTGTTTGCCATGTTTTAACAGTTCAAATACATTGTTGATGGCACCTGAACTCTTACCATCCCATAAAATAAAGCCGTAATCTGCTTTCGCGGCCATTTCTTTGTCTTTTGCCGTATAGAAATCGCGCCCTTTAAGTTTAGGGTCTACAGAGACTTGCATGACATTCCAACTTCCAACATTGTTACGGCAAGTTTCTCCGGCACAAAAAATCTTAACATTTGAGTAGTGAGTAGTAGTGAGATATTGTTGCATTGCTCTGTCTGCACCGTTGGCATCACCCACAAGAATAAGGAAACTTTGCTCAATCATATTATTGATCCGGGCCTTTATCGTGTCATTCAGCCGGGTCAACTGGCGCGAACCTGATAAAAATACAGTTGTCATCGGTTGCTCTTGGTTTTTGTCATTGTAAGAATGCTTACACTACTTACTTTGGCCTGTTCATATAGCAGGTCGGTCGATACCGATAGGGTGGCCCCTGATCTATACAAATCATCCAATAATAGCACTTTTTGGCCGGAAATATTTTTTTCAGAAGAAATGAAAGTGACCTCTTTGAGTCCCTGAATGCGGTCTTCCAAGTTTGAAATATCCTTAAGCTCCTTAGTTCCTTCTTTTTTCTCAAGAAAACCAATTAGGACATCTACATTCCTTCGTTTCCCAAGTTCTATGGCAATTTCATCAACGGGTTGGTACGGCCGGTTTTGCTTTGAGTGAGGTGCAGGAATTATGGCGTCAAATTTGGCAATGCCTTTATATTTATCTAGCAAATCTACAATATATTTCGTGACCGACTTGTCATTTTTATACTTTAATTTATAGACTAGTTCTCCCATTATACTTCTGGTTGTTTCAAAACGCTTATGCCCAAATTCATCGGGGCCAAGATAAACGCTGTCAAGCGTGTGAACATCATATGCAAAGCCCTTATCCCAGTTTCCCTCAATCTCAATTGTCATCCCATAATCTCGGTGTTCACCTGTGGAATTACCTAGTTTGAAGCTCCTTTCGGATTATTATAGATAGGAACAATTGTTATTCAAATAGGAAAGAAGGGTTGGAATTAAGGAATTTAAGCCTATTTATGGACAAAACATAAAATGAGGTTTATATTGTATTAATCACAACCGATGAGATTAGTATGAAAACTATTTCACCCGCAAAAAATCGTTTGGCAGTTGCCATTTTATTAGTCGTGAGCTTTTTGTTCGCGTCTTCTGCATCCTTTGCGATGCCTCTCATGGATGAATGTGCGGCCCAGACAGTTTGTGAAAAATGTTGTCTCATCAGTGTGCCTGTGGTTTCAGGCCTGCAATGTGAATATTCCTTCTCTGCCTGCCCGGACAATTTTGCGGTGGACAGGCCCAACCCAGCCCCGTTGCCTTTTGACCACCCCCCGCAATAACTTTTCCAGCTTGTTTTAGTTGCTCCATCCTGTTGTTAGCCCATTTTGGCTAATTTTTAAGGTCTATGCCGATCTTGCAGGCTGGAGAATAATCAACTCTGCATATTGGAGAAGTCATGAAATCCATTCGGTTTCTTATGTTTCTGGGAATACTGATGATGGTGTTCCCAGGTTCAGGCAGTACACAGGAAAACCTGTTCAAATCGGTTCTCCAAGGCTTCATAAATAAAGCTTTGGCAAACAACCCTGCGATAAAAGAATTTCAAAGTCGAATCAAGGCGGTTCAGGAAATTCCCTCACAAGTAAGTTCCCTCGACGACCCGATCTTGCAATTTCAGTTGATGAATATGCCGGTCGATACATTTGATTTTGCTCAGGAGAACATGACGCAAAAGGTGTTCTCCCTTTCCCAAAAACTGCCTTATCCCGGAAAGCTTGGACTGAAGGCGGAAATTGCCGGGAAAAATATAACCATCACCGAGCAGGACCTGGAAGAAACACGGTTGACCATCACTCGTGATGTGAAACTGGCTTTTTTTGAATTGTGTTTTGTTTTGGCGGCTACGAATATCACACAAGAAAACAAAATCGTGCTGGAGCAGTTTGTCACCATTGCTGAATCAAAATATTCGGTGGGTAAAGGTCTGCAACAGGATGTGCTCAAAGCCCAGGTGGAACTGACCAAAATTATGGATAAACTGATTGGATTGCAAAAACTTGAGGGGTTTGAAAAGGCAAAGTTGAATTCCCTGATGAACCTATTGCCTCAGGATGCCTTGGTGATTCCACATGGCATTGTCAAAACAGATTTCAATTTTACCGTGGAGAAACTCCAGGCCATGGCGGAGAAGCACCGCCCATTGTTGTCCAAAATCCTTTCTCTCAAAGAGCGTTACGGGGCATCGAAAAAGTTGGCTGAAAAGGAATACTACCCTGATTTTAATGTTGGGCTTAATTACGGGCAAAGAGAAGGGACAGGAATGATAGACCGCCCAGATTTTGTTTCGGCCTGGGTCGGTATCAATGTTCCCATCTGGTACAAGACCAAGCAGTCCCGCCGTGTTTTAGAAACCGCTTACAAGGTGGAAATGGCTGGCGAGACCTATAACAGGGCGAAAAACCAAATTTTCCTGAAGATCAAGGAACTGGTGGATAAGGAAAGGCAGGGCAACAAAACTCTTCAGTTGATTGAGCAGGGCATTCTTCCCCAGGCGCGGCAATCCCTTGAATCGGCGCTCTCCGGATATAGTGTGGACAAAGTGGACTTTCTGACTCTTTTGGATAATCAGTTGACACTGTTTAATTGGCAGATCAAGTATCACCGTGAATTAACGGATTATGAAAAAAACCTGGCGGAAGTTGAACACAGTGCCGGGAAGAATCTGTTCTGATGCATTCCAGCAACCGGTGGCTGAAATAGGAATCGAGTGATGAATGACACAAATAATATAAATGCAGGCCAACATCTGGATCCGGAAATAGTAAAAGGCGATCCGTTGAGCGATGCCATCGTTGAAAAAATTTCTCAGACTCATGAATTGCACGCGGACATTAGGCGACAGGATGGCCCCAGTGGTAGTGCTTCGACCTCTGATGACAAGAATCAGGAAGACATCCTGTTCCCGTTAGAGCATATTGAACAGAACGTTAAGTCGAGAAAGAAAACCGCGTTGAGCGCTCTTCGGGTCTTTTTGCTTTGCGCTTTGCTGGCGGGAGTCTTTCTACTGGGTTTTGGTGCTCGGCCGGAAGTGCTGGAGAAGTTAACCCGCGATGGAAAACAGTGGCTCAATCTAGGCATGGAAAAGGCGAAACCTTTCGGAAAGATGGTGTATGAGAAAGCAGAAGAAATGGTTGATAAAACCCGGAGCCCTAAAGGCAC
>Ga0210050_1003832_pt1 | contig 13017 bp, 14 predicted proteins | sample CryGey132114_all_FD_185463 | JGI IMG/M metagenome (GOLD analysis project Ga0210050, IMG submission 185463) | Groundwater microbial communities from aquifer - Crystal Geyser CG22_combo_CG10-13_8/21/14_all (SPAdes) (version 2) | ecosystem: Environmental > Aquatic > Deep subsurface > Groundwater ...
AACTTCCATGTTTATCACTTTATCCTGAAATGGCACTACGAAATGTAGTCCCTCTTGTAATGGTGGAACAGTAGTATCTACGGCACTCCAATGCAGTAATACCCCTCTATTTCCAGAATCAACTATTTGCACTGAAGCTGCGGATATGCCTGCAATAATTACAAGTGCGATTATGCCTAAAATTGCTAATTTGACTTTACCAAAATTTACATTGACCTTTGGTTGCTGATATTTTGACAATACTTTGTATTTTTTTTACTCTAATTATACTGTGGTAATCTCTGATCTTGTTTCTAAATATCAATCTAATGATTTAATTTTACTTTGATTACTCAAAAGACAATGATGAAATAGATACAAAATACATCATCAATATGGCTGAAAATGGATTTATTTGGATTTATTTGATATTTTTCTTAATTCCGTTGGCTAAATTATTGCCACGTTTGATAAAAAAATGGAAAAATAAATCTAGCATTATGCAACCGCAGTATGATACTCAATACAATATCTCAAATGAGACCGTGTCCGAATCATATCCAAAAAAATCTGAAATACCTTCTCATATGGATTCAAAACCACAATCTACTGACATGTTGGTATTAGGCGAACTAAACCATGGTACAAAAAATTTTGATACGCTTCAAAAAATATTGGGGGTAGACATTGACACTCTGAATTCTGTTTTAGAAGATTTAGAAAACAAGGGATTTATGCGAGTTGAGCACAAACAAGGGCTTTTTGGTCCAAAAGTAGAGTTATACCCTACTGAAGAAGGGATAAAAAAACTCTATTCTTGATTATGTTTTGTAGTTTTTTGGCTTGAATTTGAAATGCATCAATTTGTGGTATATTCTATTTTTCAAAATAATACAACGGTACTTAAGAGGTAAAAATTACATAAAATCATGTCCGAAGAAAGAACAATGTATCCTTGCACATGTGCAGATTGTGGCAAAGAAGACAAAGTACCTTTTGAACCAAAACCTGACAGACCTGTATATTGTAAAGCATGTCTGCCAAAACACAGAAAGTAAAAGATTTCAAGTTAATTTCGTTTAAAGTAATTTAAATTCAATTATCTTTTTCCCTTTTTTATGATTTTTTAGATGTTGAAAACTCGTAACATATTTTATTGATCTGAACAAAGAATCATAGCAAATATTATTCGGTTCTGAAAATTACTTGTATGAAAGCCAAAACATTTGCAGTAGATATTGATGGCACTATAACTGAAAACGGTGTTGGTCGAATTAATTTAGATGCTCTTTCTGCTTTAAGACATATGACAAATATTGGTCATAATGTGATCTTTGTGACAGGAAGATCTTCTGTAGAGGCATATCTACTGTCAGTCTTTGGTGGTACCACCAAAATCGCTGTAGGTGAAAATGGCGGTTGTATCACTGTTGATACAAATGAGCATATTTTACTTGGCAATATGCAACAATGTCAACATGCCCTTCAAATTATTAAAAAAGAAATTGATAATGTTTCAGAAAAACCTGTTTTTCCACGAATGACTGAGGTTGTATTGGAGCGAACATTTGATTTGGAACTAGCAAAAAGACTGGTTTTGGAAAAAAAATTAGACGTTTTGCTTTCAGATAGCCAATATGCATTTCATATCAATTCAGCAGGGATTGACAAGGGTACGGGATTCCAAAATGTTATGAAACGACTGTCTATACCCAGCAATGACGTGATAGCTATTGGGGATAGTGCAACTGACATTCCTTTATTCAAAGTTGCAAAAACAAGCATTGCCTTGGGAAATTCATCAGAATATGTAAAGTCTCAAGCAACAATGACTACGACTGCCAAATCTGGAGACGGAGTTATAGAAGCATTAGATAAATTAGCACCCATATTATCTGAGGTATAGTATTGTCATTCAAATCATTAATCGATGAAATTGAAAATAATCTCCATAAAATACTGGATGACATGTCGATATCTGATATTTCATTTACTGTCGAGCCTGCAAAACCTGGCTTTGGTGATGTGAGCTCAAACATTGCATTTCTACTTGCTAAACATCTAAAGAAAAGTCCAAAAGAGATTGCTGATATAATGTCTGAAAAATATAAAAGTTCTCAAAATATTCTTGTATCGACGGTGGAGCCACATCCATCTGGATATCTTAACTTTTTTGCTAATTGGGAAAAACTAAGTCAATTAATTTTATCCGAATCTAATTTGGATGAATTTGGCTCTGTAGATTTGGGTAAAAATTCTCCGATTATTGTGGAACACACCAGTGTCAATCCAAACAAAGCTCTTCACATAGGTCACATACGTAATATTGTTCTTGGTGACACTGTTGCTAGAATTTTAAAAAAATCAAATTACAAAGTTCATGTGCTTAATTATGTTGATGATTCTGGTTTACAAGTTGCAGATATCATTGTAGGTTTTAGACATCTTGGATTTGATCAACAGTCCCCAACTGGAAAAAAGTTTGATCACTATTGCGGTGATGATGTTTATGTCAAAACAACTGAAAAATATGAGCAAGATCCTAGCTTTGAAGAGATTCGAAAAAACATTCTCAAGGAACTAGAAGATGGTACGTCTGAAACTGCCAAATTTGCTGACTCAATCACGCGTCGTGTTTTAGAGAATCAGCTTGAAACTTGCTGGAATTTAGGAGTGTATTATGATTGTCTGAATTTTGAATCTCAGATAATTCGCTCAGGACTCTGGGGTAAAATCTTTGAAAAACTCAAAGAAATGAATCTGGTGGAATTTGAAAATGATGGTAAGAATGCTGGTTGCTGGATCATTCGAGGTGAAAACAACGAAGAGGACAAAGTTATCGTTAGAAGTAATGGCACTGCAACTTACATTGCAAAGGACATTCCATACGCCGCGTGGAAATTGGGATTAATAGACGATCCTTTTTCATATGAAAAATATGAAAACAATCAGCCTGACAATCGAATTCTCTGGCAAACAACCTTGACAAACAGCAATGAATCAAAGCAAAACTTTACCGGTGATACGGTAATCACCGTAATCGACTCAAGACAAGCTCGACTTCAAAAAATTATTGCTGGATTAATGTCTAAATTCAAATCTGCTAAAGACGCGTACATTCATCTTGGTTATGAATCTGTGACCCTTAGTTCTGATACTGCCCGAACTTTAGGATTGGATACTGATGGCAAGCAAGCTCAAATGTCTGGAAGAAAAGGCCTCTATGTTAATGCTGATTCTGTTTATGATTTATTGAAAACAAAGACAATTGAGGAAACCAAGAAAAGACATCCAGAAATGCCCGCTTCTGAAATTGAGCAAATTGCTCATCATGTTTCTGTTGGAACTCTACGTTATGAGATGATAAAACAAGATTTAGACAAGATGATTACATTTGACTTGACAAAATCATTAAGTTTGGAAGGTGACACTGCTCCATACATCCAATACACTCATGCAAGAGCATCAAGAATAATTGAAAAATCTGTGCGAACTCCATCAATTGATGTTGACTTTTCTTTGTTAACTGATACATCTGAATTAGACTTGATCAAAATAGTTGGCTTGTTTGAAATCTATGTGTTAGATGCTGCAAAAAATCTGTCCCCTAAAGTCATTGCAAGATACTGCCATGAACTGGCAGTGGCGTTTAATTCCTTTTATGAGCATGTTAAAGTTCTTGAATTAGGTGATGAGAAATTGGAAAATTCTCGTCTATGCTTGGTGAATTCTTTCAAGTTAACTTTGGAAAAAGCACTTGAATTACTAGGTATTACCGCACCTGATAAAATGTGATTTGTCATTGAAGCGATTTGAGCCTAGTTTTGTCTGGAATATGCTTGATGAATGTTTTTTAAATTATTAAATAATAAAAAAATGATTTAGTGACTATGTCCACAGCCACATGAATCATGACCGCCATGTCCTTCTGATGCCTGTCCTGCACATCTGGAACATTTGTCTGATCCTGTTGGGGAAAAGAAACCAATTCCACATGATACGCATTTCATATTTGCCATGCTGATTTTACAAGATTGCTGTATTTATTGAATACGAATGTGTTTTTTAACAAATATTTTGGATTGTGTTGTTCAATTTACACACACTATCATTGATATTTTTAAAAGAGAATTTCAATTATGGTAACTACCATCTTAATGGTAAATAAGATTAGAGAACAAACTAAAGAACAAACTAATCTTAAACCAAACAAAATTCATGATTCTGGAGAATAATCAGTAGATTCTTATCTAAAATTTTTAGGAAAACCATATGGCTAAAATTAAACAAAACTCTTATGTGTTGTTTTACTTTAACCACTCAAAAAAATGGCTTGTTAAAATTTCAAAAAAAGATTCTCTTCATACTCATATCGGTGTCATAAAACATGCCGATGCTATAGGAAAAGAATATGGCTCTAGACTAGTTACCAACAAAGACAAGTATGTCTATCTTATCGAACCTACCATGTATGACTATGTTATGAAAATCCAACATGGTACACAAATAGTATATCCTAAAGATATCGGTTACATTATTGCAAGGGCTGGAATTGGAAGTGGCCAAAAAATTTTAGAGATTGGTACTGGTAGCGGTTCTCTAACTTCATTTGTTGCAAGTGTGGTAAAACCAAGAGGCCATGTCTATACTTTTGATGTTGATGATAATTTTATGAAAATAGCTGAAAAAAATATCAAAAAAGCCAGAATGTCAAAGTATGTTACTCAACAAAAATTAGATTTAAAAACTGCAAAGAAATTACCTCTCGAAGAAGCTGATGTAGCTTTAATTGATCTTGGTGATCCCTGGACTGTACTGCCGCAAGTTCGTAAAATGCTTAAAGGAAGTGGTGCTGTCTTTGCAATTTGTCCTACTATGAATCAACTTGAAAAATTAACTATGGCCCTAGTTGAAAATGAATTTACTGATATTGAATCAACTGAGCATATTATTAGAACAATTGAAGCACGTGAAGGAAAAACTAGACACTCATTCCAAGGTATCGGTCATACCACTTATCTTTGCTACGCTCGTAAGGCATTTTTTGGCAGAGGCTCAAAGAAGAAATCTGATCCATCTAATGTTGAATCTGAGATTTCAGATGATATTGAATCTGATGCTGAATCAACCTAATTTGCATATTTTTAGATTAAAACAAGATTTATCCCTCTCTCTCTGGACTGTATTGTATTGGTTAGAAAGTTACTTGCTGTCACCCAAGTTAAAAAATTCATACCTGCCCGAAAGGCAAAATCTCGTAAAGGCGATAATGGAACTGTTTTAGTTATTGGTGGTAGCTACATCTATCACGGCGCTCCAATTTTATCGTCCATTGCAGCATTGCGATGCGGTGTTGATCTTGTATACACTTCAGTTCCAAAAGTAAATGTTACTCCTACTCGAGCAATTTCTCCAAATCTAATAGTAATTCCTCTAGTTGATCAAAAATTAACCCGCGGGGCAGTAAACAAACTTCTTGGTGCAATACCACGTAAATTAGATTCTGCAACAATTGGAATGGGACTTGCAGTGCAAGAACGTGGCGCTTTGTTACTTTTGATAAAATCTCTTTTGGATAGAGATGTGCGGCTTTCATTAGATGCAAGTGCACTTGTTCCTGAAGTCTTGCCTCTTTTAGCTGACAAAAATGTTGTAGTTACTCCGCATGCCGGAGAGTTTAAGCGATTATTTGGAATTGCACCACCTGATTCTAAAAAAGACAGGATAACTCTAGTTGAAAAAAATGCTAAAGATAATGGAATTGTTGTGCTGCTTAAAGGTGCAACCGATATTATTTCTGATGGCACTACAACATATCTTAATGAGAAAAGAACTCCTGGAATGACTGTAGGTGGAACTGGTGATGTTTTGTCTGGTTTGGTTGCCGGAATGTTGTCAAAGAATCGTAACGCCTTGGAATCTGCAGCAGCGGCAACTTTTATCAATGGATTGGCTGGAAAAGCAACTCAAAAGAAATTTGGATTACATATGACCTCTATGGATCTGCTAGATGAGCTTGCAAATGTTATGAAACCATTTGATAGAATTGTGTGAGTAAAATGAATTCCTTAAAGCATATTGACACACATATGGCTGATCTGGTTTCTGAATTGCAAACTCTAATTCGACAACCAAGTGTTTCTGCAAAAAATGAGGGAATTGAAGAATGTGCACAATTAGTCAAAAAAATGCTAAAAAAATCTGGAATCAAATCAGAAATTTTGAAAATGAAAAACGTTGCACCGATTGTTTATGGCGAAATAAAATCAAAGAAAAATCCAAACAAGACTCTGATGTTTTATAATCATTATGACGTACAACCTGCAGAGCCATTTGATTTATGGGATGATCCTCCGTTTAGTGGGAAAATAAAAGGAAATAAAATTTTTGGAAGAGGATCATCTGACGATAAAGGCGAATTAATCACCAGAATAAAGGCAGTTGAAGCATGTCTAAAAACCACTGGCGACGTTCCATGCAATATTAAATTTGTAATAGAAGGCGAGGAAGAAACTGGCAGTGCACATATTGATCAGTATCTAAAAAAATATCAAAAGAAATTTTCATGTGATGGTGTAATTTGGGAATTTGGCTATGTTGATTCAAAAAATAGACCAATTATCGGTCTTGGAATGAAAGGATTATTGTATGTTGAATTGTCTGTAATGGAGTCTATTCGTGATGCTCATTCTAGTTTGGCTGTTTTGATAAAAAATCCTGCGTGGCGATTAATTGAAGCTATTCAAACATTAAGGGACTCTGATGGGAAGATTCTCATTAAAGACTGGTACAAAGAAACAACTCCTCTCTCCAAAAATGATTTGGAAATAATCTCAAAAGAACCATTTGATGAGCAATCTTTCAAAAAAGAATTTGGTGTAAAGTCTTTTGTAGGAAATCTGCATGGATTAAATGCCAAAAAGGCTCTTGTCGGTGGCGCAACTTGTAATATTGCTGGATTTGTTTCAGGCTATATTGGAGATGGTGCAAAAACAGTACTTCCAGGAAATGCCCTAGTTAAAATTGATTTTAGACTAGTTCCAAAAATGGATCCAAAAAAGCAAGCTCTCAGATTAAAAAAACATTTGAAATCAAAAGGATTTGGAGATATATCTGTCAAGATTTATCATGGGGAAGCAGCCGCTCGAACAAACCCCTCTGATCCATTTGTGACTAAAGTAAAAGAAGCAGCTGATCAATCATTTGGACAGTCAATCCTTAATGTTTCAAATGCTGGTACTGGTCCGATGCATTCTTTTGTAAATGTACTGCATGCCCCTTGCATCTCTATTGGTGGAACCTACATGTTTTCACCAATACATTCACCAAATGAATTTGCTAGAATTGATTTGTTGAAAAAAACCACAAAATGTATTTGTCTTATAATGGAAAAATTTGGGAAAGACTAGTGTAAACATCTGGGTATTTTTTTGATAATATGTGCAAGTGATATTTTTCCTGGACCTGCAGTAATTATTAGTAATGCACCTGCAAGCAATATCAGATCTATTGCAAATCCACCATTTCCTGTGAGGTTAGATGCTTCTTTGACTACAAATATGGCTCCAAGCATAATAATTGCAATCATGGACGCTGAAATTCTAGTTAGAACTCCCACGATTAGTAATATTCCTGAAATTAATTCTGCAAGAGCAATTGGGATCTGCATCTCTACTGGTATGCCAAGATTGCCAAGCATGCTTGCAAATCCTGGTCCGAACTTTCCAGATCCTTGTACGATAAAAATTACTCCTATAGCTGCTCTGATGCCGAAATGTGTAATGTCGTTTAATTTTGTATTGTGTATGCTGGATTCAGTCAATAACACATTCTATTTTTCACTGTATAAAATATTTTATCTGTATTTTGTATCAAAAAGGAGAAAGCCCTTTATTATGCTGTGAAATCATTTGAATTATGTCTATGTATATGCCCGGAGCAACGGCTGTGGGAATTACTTTTAACGGTGGTATAGTTCTTGCAAGCGAAAAAAGGATCGCATTTGGAAACTTTCTTGTAAGTAAATCTTCAAAAAAGACATTTTCGATAACCTCAAAAGTCGGGGCAGCGTGTGCAGGCCTTGTTGCTGATATGCAGATTTTAACATTACAAATTGCGGCATTAGCAAAAATTAGAAAAATGGAACTCAAAAGAGATGTTCCACCAAACACTGTTGCTAAAATGATGTCAAATATGATGTATGAAAGAAGATACTTTCCATTATTGACTCAGGTTATTGTTGGTGGTGTAGTTGACAAACCTATACTATACACTCTAGATCCATTAGGCTCTGTTCTTCCAGATGAATATGCCGCAGTTGGAACTGGTGCTGAAATGGCATTAGGTGTTTTAGATCCACAATTCAAACCAAATATGACTCAAGAAGAAGCTATTGACTTGGCAAAGAGATCTGTTAGATCTGCGGCACTTCGAGATTCTGCAAGTGGTGATGGACTTGACATCCTCGTCGTTACAAAAGATGGCACCAAAGAATTTACAGAAAAAATCTAGTTCAAAATAGCAAATTTGGTATTTAATTTTGTTTTCTGATGATTACTACAAATTTACTTTAAAGTAAAATTATCTAGATTCTATTTGCCATATTGAAGTAATTCCCATCGCTAACTTGTGGGCAGTATAACTCATTGCAGCTGTACTTCAAATTCTATCTGTCTATTTCACTATGCCCTGATTCATCCCACTTCTGTCCGGACTCCTGCAATTTTTAATATGAAAAGATCAAAATAGTTTATTCGTAAATTGTTTTTCCAATTTCCCAAAACTTGTCTGATATGTAATGCATATTTTTTATGACCTCTCCTTTTTCCATCTTTTCTAATTCTGCGCTTGCAATTAGAGATTTTCCAACTGCAAGAAACTTGTGCTGTGATTCCTCAACAATGCATACAATTTTTTCTTTTTCAAATTCATTATGGGTTTTGATTCCCGGTCTCATTACATTTGCACCTTTGCACATGAATTTCACTGCCCCCATGTCTACTGTTACATGAGGAAATTTTTCAAGCATTTGAGTTTCTGATAGAAATGGAAGATATTCATCATTAATTTTTAAAATCTTTATCCCTTGACCCATAATTATTTGTGCACCATCTGCAATTTCATGTACTTTGAGATTTTTTATTTTTGGAAACTCCATTCCCCACTTTTCTGAAACTGTTTTTAGAAGTGTTGCAGTTTCACTTTTTGAGATTAAGTTGGATTTCAAATTTTTACTATCTCTTGCCTGATGTCTAACAAGTCTCTGAGGATAGAACTTGCTGTTTCCATTCCTCCTGCACCTTTTCCAATAATTGTCTGAGTACCTGAATGTTCTGATGTGAATGCAATCGCGTTTAGTGTTCCGTTAACACATAATGGATCATCCACTGACACTTCTCTTGGTTCCACTATGAGCTCTTTATTACATGAAGCTATTAGTTTTATTGCACAATTGTTTTTTCTAGCTTTTTTGATATCTTCTTCTGTTACATTGCGAATTCCCTTGCAATTGATATCTGGCATTGTTACTTTCATGTCCATTACCCAGTTTGCAAGAATTACCAATTTTGCAGCCGCATCAAGTCCATCCAAATCTAGAGATTCGTCTGCTTCTACATACCCTTTATCTTTGGCATCTTTTAAGGCAGTATCAAACGATAACCCATTTGCCATGTTTGTTAAGATGTAATTTGTCGTTCCGTTTAATATCCCTGAAAAAGAGCTTATTCTTTCTCCTCTGAGGCTATTTTTTGCATAATCTAAAATTGGCGTTCCTCCGCCCACGGTTCCACTGAATTTGAATATGACTTGATTGTAAATGGCTAACTCCATTAATGATGGAAATGCTAATGCCAATGGACCTTTGTTTACTGATATGACATGCATTCCTCTCTTCATCGCAGTTATTATGTGAGTCATTCCAGGCTCTGCGTCTTTATAATTACTGGCAGTAGTTTCAATTACTACATCTGCATCTATATTTTTGATCATGTCTATTCCTGACATGTTGTTTTTTGTATTTGCATAATTTTTTACGGTTCCAGTTTTTTTCTTTACTTCGACCAATCTTTCTAATTCTAATCCTGATTTATCCACTGCACTACCTTTGCTATCAAAGACACCAACTACTCTTGGTTTTAATCCGTACTCTGCATAAAGATCCTCTGATCTTGAATCAAATAATTTTACCAAGCTTTGGCCTACAACACCAAATCCACAAAGTATTATTCTCAAACCCTTTCTTTCCTTTTTAATTTGTTATTGCGATTCATTTCTTTGATTTTCTTATCATTGATTGTGTTTTATTAATAATTTTTGTATGCCTTTCAATCTGTGCTCGAGTACCTGATATTGACACTATTATTCATCTTTTTTCTCAAGATCAAGTGAAATCGAGTTAATGCAGTATCTGAGGTTAGTCTGTTTTGGTCCATCATCAAAAACATGCCCTAAATGCGCACCGCACTTTTTACAGTTTACTTCAGTGCGTATCATTCCGTAAGCATTATCTGATATGTATTCTATTTTTTCATCTGAAAGAGGTTGCCAAAAACTTGGCCATCCTGAACCTGAATCGTATTTTGTATCTGAGGTGAATAATGTCTCTCCGCAACAAACACACTTGTACGTGCCCTTTTCTTTGTTTTTGTAATATTTCCCTGAAAATGGTGGTTCTGTTCCCTTGTTGATACAAACTTCAAATTGGTCTGGTGTCAGCACTTCTTTCCATTCTTGGGGTGATTTTACAATCTTGTCTGCCATGTCTTTCTGATTATATTGGAATATCTTCTATTTTTTAAGCTTCTTTCTTTTTTCCTCGGTTCTTTTTTCTGATTCAAATCTCTCAAGATCGTATTCTTTTAAATCTACAAATCTCATTATCTTACTCAAATTTGGATGGATTTTATTGATCTCTCTGAACATTTGTTGTGCAACTCGTCTGTAGTCAACATGTCCTTGTGGGACTGTTCTCAATTCAATCAAGTGACATGCTTCTCGTAGATTAAATTTCATAAAATATGGATAGTTATATGCAAAGTTTACAACATACTGTCCTTGCTCTGGATGTCTTTTTCTGATTTTATCAAACGCATGTTTTGTTTTATTCATGCATTCATGATAATCTCTTTCAATTCCTAAAACTTTGATTTCATTTGGGATGTTGTATCTATGATCTGTTGTGAGCAACTGTCTTTCTAATGTCAATGCTCTATGTCTGTGAAAATCTCTGAACATTCCAAAATTATTTAGTAAATCAAATGTATAGTACACGCTCTCAAACGCTCTAGATGGTCTGTGGCGTCTGTTTTTGCGCAGTTTTACAAATGTGTCTATTATTTTTGTTTTCTTTGCCTCTGGTAATTTTTTTACTTGCTGCATTATGTTATCATATGACGTGCTTGGAGATTGTTCGTAGATTATACTTGTAATGATTTTATCTGTGGCTGTTTTTTCTGATTCGTAATCTACCAGTTGTGTTTTTACTCCCGAAATTATTTTTGGTTTAATTTCAATTGCTATGTTTTTTGACGCTTTTTTAAGATCTTGAAGATATCTTTGAAATGCTTTACCATATTTGTCGTCTGCTCTTTTGACAAACGCCTTGATTGTTACATCTAACTCTTTTTTGATTTTTGAGGCTAAATTTTGCTCTTCTTTGAGTTCTGATGATCCAAGTATTGTGAGGAGATACTCAAAAGCACGGCCATTTCCTGTAATCCCCACATTAGTTAACGTCGATGCTGGTAAAAGCCCACGTAAAATATCTAATGCCTTTGCTTTTGTCGAACCGTTGTAAATTATGCTTGCTGATTTGATGTCTTTTTCTTCTTTTAGTTTGGAAAATGCTTTTTCTTTTCCATCCTTTGAATCTTTAAAGGTGTATTTTTCAATTGGATATTTTTCTCGTATGTATTTTATCATTGGATCAATGTTTTTTGAATAAATATCGAATGAAAAATTGCATGTGTCTACATACAGATCTGCAAATCTTGATTTCATTAATTCTGGATCTTTGTAGAATCTATATTCTCCGTTAACTTTTTTATTCCATGCTACATATCTTGATGATTTTTCTAAATATGATAGTCCTATTCTTCTATCTTCAATTTTTTTAACAGCAATATTTGAAAGTCCTTCAATTGCAATTTGTGCCTCTCCCAATTCTGCAACTGAATCATCGCCGTATTCTAATAGTACGCGATTGTAAAACTCTTCTCCTCTGTTTTTATTTTGTAAAAATTCATCTAGGAATATTCTACGCATACTTTTGTCTGTTCGGCTATATCTTGACATTAATGCCCCACGATCAACTTGTCTAGGTGTGATTATTGCAAAAACATTTTCATCCGTATTTGAAAAATGGTCTGATAAAATCTTTTTTTCATTAATTGAAAATTCTGACAATAATGTTGTCTTGATTTCCAATTATTAATAGTCTATTTCTTTTTTCCAATTTGAATTAGATCGGGTGCTTTATTTTTCTCTGTCCCCTTTGACTGCCATCTGAGCAATACTTCTTTGAATGCATTTGCATCTCCTTCGTTTTCTGTATACATTAATGCAGTAACCCATCTGCCTTTTCCTGCTTTTCCGCCCACAGAATTCATCCAAAAATTACTTGGCAATGTATCCGTTAGTTTGTTATTTGGATCCTTTGTTACTTCTAACCATCTGTGTCCTACAAAATTCAAAATCTGCTCTAATTCCTCTTTTTGGATCATGTTGTTAATTACACAATGTTAAATTTTAAAATATGTCTTACTGTCAGATGGGGAGCCTATCTGTCCATATTGTCTCTTTCTATTGTGGATATAGTTAGACGGTCAGATTTTGCACTATTTGAAGGAAATTTTTGTTCTAATAATACGGAGAGATTTTTTATAAATAAAAAAAGAGATTATGGTGTTACCACCAAATCATCTAAAGCGTCCAATGGATCTGTTCCATCAATATTTACTTCTTGACCGTCAGATACTCCTCCAGCATCAGTGTCTGGATTTAATGGATCAGTTCCGTAAGTGTTGACTTCGTCGCCAT
>Ga0210050_1003838_pt1 | contig 13008 bp, 11 predicted proteins | sample CryGey132114_all_FD_185463 | JGI IMG/M metagenome (GOLD analysis project Ga0210050, IMG submission 185463) | Groundwater microbial communities from aquifer - Crystal Geyser CG22_combo_CG10-13_8/21/14_all (SPAdes) (version 2) | ecosystem: Environmental > Aquatic > Deep subsurface > Groundwater ...
TTATACAGAATACCAGTTGCTCTGTTTAACATTGGAATTGCTTTAAGCTTTATAAGTTTAACCGCTTTTTACGCCATAACCTTTACTCTCGCCGTTATCGCTTACCTTTTGTTTTACAGAGGTATCGCCATATTGCTAACTAAAAATAAATTCTGGATAAACAAACTTCCGATTATTGTTTTTATCGTTTTCACATTTTTGATTTTCATATTGAAATATTTTTTTGAATTTCCGACCGTAACGCTGATGGGAATGACTCGTCTATTCAATTACTCTATCATTCTGCTTATTGTCGCAATCTCTATTAAGGCGTTAAGACAAAAACCGGCTATTTTAGCTCCGCTTATAGCCAGAATCGGAGTCGTGCTCGTTATTTTCGGCTGGATTTTTCTTTTTATTTCCGATCTCTACATCTGGCAAACAGCCAAGACCTACGTTCATCAATTATGGTTCGTGTCTCTTATTAATGTGCCTTACGCTTATCTTGGCTTTACCATTGCCCAGCTATTAATCCTAATAGGCATTATTCTAGTCAGTTATCACACCGAAACGCCTCCGGGAAGATACAAGAAATACACGCTGATTGCCGGTTTGTCGGCTCTGATTTTTGTCGGGCTTATCGGCGTATTAAATCCTCCGGAAAATCAAAAAGCCGACATATTATTACTGCCGAAAGACAATACAACCGCTTTGGTCGGCCAGAATTTTGAGACCATTGTCGGTGTCAACACTCAAAATCCCATTAATGCTGTTGAGGCTTCAATCAGTTATCCCGCAGACAGCTTGGAAGCGGTTGATATTTCCAAAAACGATTCCATTCTTAATTTCTGGATTGAGGAACCGTCTTTTGATAACGCCTCCGGAACAATCAGATTTGCCGGTGTTTTGCACGACGGCCAAAACGGATTTTTGGCAATGGCAAAATCTTAACGATAATTTTTAAATCCAAGAAAACCGGCGAAGCGAAAATAGATTTTACCAATGCCGAGATATTAGCCAGCGACGGCGAGGGCACTAATATTACCGGGAATAAGAAGGGTGTCATCTATTCGGTTATTGATAACAAGCCCGCGACTTATGATTTTAATAATGATAACAAAATCGGCTTAACCGATTTAAGCATTTTGATTTATAACTTCGGATCTACCACCGCGCCGCGATACGATTTGAACAACGACGGCAAAGTCAGTCTGACCGATTTAAGCATTTTGATATCGAGAATGGGAAAATAACCTCTTAGAATGTTACACGGCCCAAACCCGCCTATTCCGTGTCTCATTTGTCTCATTTCCCGAATAAATGCCCCGACCGAGACACCTCAAATTGCCCTCTGGAAAAATCGCCTGAAAAGCCCTACAATGCTTGTATAAGTAAGGTTCTAGAGCGACACACACCGCTAAGAATTTAAAAATGGCAAACGAAACTGTAAAAATTAAAGTGCGAACAGAAAACAATGCTTCGGAAACAAGCGCTGATTTTGATGAAATAAATTGGAGAATTGAGGAACCGGATTTTACGCTCAAAACCACCGAGTGGTTTTGGGCGCTCGGAATTTTGGCGTTCGCGCTTATTGTTTTTTCTGTTTTACTGAAAAATTATCTCTTAACCATTATTATAGTTTTGGCAATATTCATTATTTATGGCGGCAAAAACAAAAAGCCGGAGCTTATTAATTTCCGTTTAAATAATAACGGACTATATATTGAACAAAAATTCTATCCCTATGAAAATTTTGAATCTTTTTGGATTTTTCCCGCTCAATTTGAGCAACAAATTGAGCGAGGTTCGTCCAGCTCGGCTGGGCGGCCCGCCTACAATAGAGAAATTGCTTTGCGGCACAAACGGCGTTTAGCGCCTCTTCTAATAGTACCCTTTCATAATGATGACGAACAAAAAATAAGAAAGTTTTTGAACAAATACCTGCCGGAAAGCGAAGAACAGGAATCGTTGATAGATTTATTGAGAAAAAAGTTTTTTTAAGGTATGATATAGGCCAAAAATCCCCTCGTCGTTTCCGCCAAAGGCGGATCCCCCGAAGGGGGACAATGTCCCCGTAGCTCAACGGATAGAGCGCTTCCCTGCGGAGGAAGAGACTACAGGTTCAATTCCTGTCGGGGACGCTATATGAATATTCTTGACGCTTCAATTCAAAACATAAAATATTTCGGGCCGGCGGCAGTTAAAAAACTGGCTAAGCTCAAAATAAAAACTGCCCGCGATTTGCTTTATCATTTCCCTTTTCGCTATGAGGATTTTTCAAATTTTACACCGATTGCCGATTTAAAGCCGGATTCCCAAGCCACGGCTCACGGAACAATTTTAAATGCCAAAAACATTCGGATTTTCAAAAGGCGGATGGTTCTAACTGAAATAATTATTGAAGATAACAGCGGCGCGATTAAATCCGTTTGGTTTAACCAGCCCTATCTTTTAAGCCAGTTCAAGCCGGGCCGCCGGCTTAATCTTTCCGGCAGAGTTGTTTTAAACAAAAAAAAGGTTTGTTTCTCCAATCCGGCCTATGAAATCACAAGCTACGGTGAATCCGCCAGCTGGCGGAACGACAAAAAAGAATCGCTTCATACCGGCCGGCTAGTGCCGATTTATCCTGAAACTTTCGGTCTCACTTCCCGCTGGTTAAGATTGGGCATCAAGTCCCTGCTTCGTTTTGTAAATCAAGTCCCTGATATTTTGCCAAACGAACTAAAAAAAACTCATCGCTTACCGAATTTGGAATACGCCTTGTCCCAAATTCATTTTCCCGAAACCCTTGAGAAAGCCGAGATGGCCCGAAGGCGTTTTGCTTTTGAAGAACTTTTTATTTTACAGCTTTTTATGGGACTTGAGCGCCTAAAACTTCAAAAACAAACAGCGCCGGTGTTAAAATTTGACGAGAAAATGACCAAAAAATTTGTTAACGGATTGCCCTTCAAATTAACCGATAGCCAAAAAAAAACCGCCTGGCAAATAATTCAGGATATAGGAAAAAACCAGCCGATGAATCGCCTTTTGGAAGGCGATGTCGGCAGCGGTAAAACCATCGTTGCCGCTATGGCAGCTCACCTCGCCGCCTTAAACGGCTATCAAGCGGCTTTTATGGCGCCGACAGAAATTTTGAGTCGTCAGCATTATGAAAAAATTTCTCCTCTCCTCCAAAAATTCAAAATATCAGTTGGCCTATTAACCTCAAGCGAGGCCAGAATAAGCAAAGAAAAAATTAAAAAAAGCGATTTTGTAAAAAAAGTTAGCAGTGGAGAAATAAAAATCATCATCGGCACTCACTCTTTAATCCAAAAAAATGTAGAATTTAAAAATCTGGCGCTCGTCATTATTGATGAACAGCACCGTTTCGGCGTTAACCAGCGAGCGGCGCTGATGCGACATGTAACAGGCGACAAGCGACAAGAAGAAGGATCCACATCACATGTCACTGATCACATGTCACTGGTTCCTCATTTGCTCTCAATGTCGGCAACTCCGATTCCAAGAACGCTGGGTTTAACCATTTGGGGCGATCTTGACCTGTCTTTGATAAAAGAAATGCCAAAAGGCCGAAAAAATATCATAACTAAAATCGTGACTCCGTCTAAACGGGATTGGACGTATGAATTTATAAAAAGCGAAATCAAAAAAGGCCGGCAGGCCTTTGTGGTTTGCCCGCTTATTGAAGAATCGGAAAAATTATTCGCCAAAGCCGTGAAAAAAGAGTATGAAAGATTACAAGAAAAGGTTTTCCCCGAGCTAAAAATCGGACTGCTGCACGGCCGGCTCCGGCCTAAAGAAAAAGAAAGAATAATGTCCGAATTTTTAAATAAAAATCTGAATATTTTAGTAACCACTTCAGTGGTTGAAGTGGGCGTTGACATCCCCAATGCCACGGTAATGGTGATTGAAGGAGCTGACAGGTTTGGCTTGGCTTCGCTCTACCAATTCAGGGGTCGAGTGGGGCGAAGCAATCATCAATCTTATTGTTTTCTTTTAACCGATTCGGCTTCAAATAAAACTGCCGAACGTTTAAAAGCCATTGAATCGGCTCAAAGCGGTTTTGATTTGGCCGAACGCGATTTAGAAATCAGAGGCCCCGGCGATTTTACCGGCGTCCGGCAATCGGGACTTCCGGATTTGGCAATCGCCTCTTTGTCCAACGCGCAACTTGTTGAAGAAACCCGCGAAGCGGCAAAAAAAATATTAGCCGAAGATTTGAGCTTAAAAAATTATCCACTTCTCGCTAACAAAGTCGCTGAATTCAAAAACCGTGTTCATTTTGAATAATTATTTTCTCGCCTTTGGCGTATGCCAAAAGCCGAGATATCTTCCAAGTGCCAGCCGTGTTTGAGCGTCAAGAGCCGGAATGGAGCCGAAAAGAATCATATTAATCGGAAATAACAGCCATTGTAAAACCATCCAGATATACTTGAAACGGCTATAATAAAGCGGGCGAGGCGGCAGAAGATTTGTCGCGATAATGGCGGTAAAAACTAACCCGACCATAGCCATTGTCATAATTAAACGGGTAATGTACGGCAAATTATAAGAAAGAAGAGTTTCCGAAAATTGGCCACGGCCAATCATAGTCGGCAGCCACCCCAATAGAAAAATAATCAAAGCGTTGGTGGCCAACGAATGGGCGCCTTCAATCATGATAAAACCAAGACGCCATCTTTTATTTTTGCTGATTTTTTTATTTTTTGAAAATCCATACAAAAAATAAGCATTGTTTTCAACGCCATAAGCCCAGCGCCGAATTTGTTTATATTGATTTTTCATGGTTTGCCAGAAAGTGTCGGCAACATTGGCGTCCATATAAACCGGAAAAAAGAGAGGGATGGTCTGCCAGTCTCCATCAAAATTTAAAAGGCATTGCCAGAAAATTCTTGAATCTTCGCTCACCACATTTGACTGCCAGAATCCGATGTCAGCCAACGGCTTAAAACCGATTGATTGTGAAGAAAAAGTTATGAGCCGTTCGGGGCGCGATTGCTGAATCATCTGCCAAAAAGTCGTGGAAAAGGCGAAAACTCTGGCAAAAGCCGGTGTGTGCCAGATGTTATTTATGAAAAGCGGAATGGGTTGAAACGACGAGCGAAGCGGTTTTTTTGCCGTTAAATAACTACATGTTAAACAGCCAAAAAAATCAGGGTGAACAATGGTGTCAACGTCAAAACAGGAAACTATAATCCGTTCATACGGAATTTGAAACGCGTCAATTATTTTGCTTTTCGCTTCTTTTATCGCCCAAACATCGTTCGCTCCCTTGCCGATAATTTCGCCCGGAATGTCAACCCGATGTTTTGTCAATAAAAACTTAAAAAACTTTTCTCCGAATTCTTTTTCAATTTCTTTCGCTACGCCAAAAGCCGCTGAGCCGCCTCTTTCTTCAATCGATAAAACCACGATTATCTTGTCCGACGGATAATTGGCTTTTTCTAGACTCAAAAATCCGGCCCTGACCACTTCAAGCGATTCCTGATACATTGGAAGAATCACTAAATGATACACGTCGCGCCATTCTGTTCCTTTTAAGATTTCCGAACCGATTACAATCTTGTCCATTTCGTTCAGCCAATTCTTTTTCAAATTAGCCTTCATTTTCTTAAAAGCCGAACGCATATGAAGTGACAAAAATATCGTTTTAAAAAACCAATAGACGTCAAAAGTGATAATAAAAATAGCTATCCAGAAAGGAAGCAGCCATGAAAATAAAATAATTAAAAAAAGCGTAAACCAGGATAATAATCCGGGTAAAATTTCTAAAAAACGATAAAATCGCTGCTCTTTTTTGTCGGCAATTTCGGAAGCTCGCCCGATATTTAAATAAAAGTTTTTTTCCATAATTAGTTATCATTTGTTATAACACAAAAGTTGCCAAAAGTTCAAAAATTGAATAAAATAAACAAGTTACGGCCCTATCGTCTAGTATTAAAATGAACAGGTTTTTCACCCTAACGGGTGATCACCCGAAGGGTGACATCCTGGCAATATCTTCTAAATATGTTCTACGTTTATGTACTAAAAAGTCAAAAACAAGACTGGAAATATATCGGTTCTTGCGCTGATTTAAGAAAAAGATTTTCAGAACATAACACGGGAAAAGTAAAATCAACGCAAGCTAGGAGACCTTATAATTTGGTATACTATGAGGCATATAACGACAAGACAACCGCGTTAAAAAGAGAAATAGAGCTGAAACGCAATAGTAGTAAAAAAGAAGAGTTGTTTAAGAAACTATTTGAAAAATAAATATGGCCCTATCGTCTAGTGGTTAGGACATCAGGTTTTCATCCTGGTAACGGGGGTCCGATTCCCCCTAGGGCTACATGTATATTTTAGGAATTGAAACTTCGTGTGATGATACGGCAGCGGCCGTAATTGAAGCTAAGGACGGTTTTAATAAGCCGTTCTTTTCGGTTTTATCAAACACTTCGTATTCGCAAGTGGCTATTCATAAAAAATTCGGAGGAATTGTGCCGAATCTCGCTTCCCGCGCTCATTTGGAAAAAATTATCCCGACAATTAAAGAAGCTCTTCGCGTTGCAAAAATTAAACTCGACAAAATCGATTTAATCGCCGTAACACGAGGCCCCGGCTTGATGCCGTCACTTTTGATTGGCATCAATATCGCCCGCGCTCTGGCGTATAGGTGTCGGACACCTATAATTGGAGTAAATCATATTGAGGGACACATCTACTCGAATTGGTTAAAACCAATTCGAGAAAATCCGAAATCCGAAATCCGAAATCCGAAAAAAATTCAGTTCCCCGCTTTGATACTCATTGTTTCCGGAGGACACACCGAATTAGTATTAATGAAAAATTACGGAAAATATAAAATTATCGGCCAAACTTTGGATGACGCGGCCGGTGAGGCTTTTGATAAAACTGCCCGACTTTTGGGTCTTGGATTTCCCGGCGGCCCTGCCATCGCTCGGCAAGCCGAGCGATGGAAATCCGAAAAAAATACTAAATACCAAGTCAAACTGCCACGGCCGATGATTAATTCAAAAGATTATAATTTCTCTTTTTCAGGGCTAAAGACAGCAGTTCTTTATTTATATAATGATTTAATAAAAAAATACCCGGCCAAAAAAATCATACCGGCGATTGCTGCTGAAGTTCAAAATGCCATAGTTGACGTTTTAACAGCCAAAACTGTAAAAGCCATTAAAAATCTAAAACCAAAAACTGTAATGATTACCGGCGGCGTTTCGGCAAATAAAGCATTAAGAGAAAAAATGTCCAAAGAATTTAAATCTTACAAAATTCCTTTTTTAATGCCTGATATTTCCTACGCCACCGACAACGCCGCAATGATCGCCGTCGCCGGCTACTTTTCCGCCATAGGCGGATCCGCCTCTGGCGGAAATTATTTGGCGAAAAATTCCTGGAAAAAAATAGAAGCAAATGCTAATCTTAAACTATGACCCAGATATACAACTTGGCTATAGCTCGCGTGCAAAATAATTATTTCTCAATAAATAAAATCAATGCTAAATAGAATTTATAAACTAAAATTAGAACCATTTTGGCTCGCTATTTTGCGTTAGCCAAGTTGATAGACTGGGTATGAAATTTGATTCTCCTTACAACCCAAAACTCGTTGAAAATCGCATCTATAAGCTCTGGGAAAAATCGGGCTTTCTAAACCCCGATAACCTTAAAAACGCCCAAAAACAATTTACTATTACTATTCCGCCGCCCAACGTGACGGGCTCTTTGCACATGGGTCATGCGCTGAATGTTGTTATTCAGGATATTTTGATTCGCTTCAAAAGAATGGCGGGTTTTAAAACTCTTTGGGTGCCGGGTACTGACCACGCCGGCATTGCGACGCAAAGCGTGGTGGAAAAGAAATTAAAAAAAGAAGGCAAATCTCGCTTTGATTTGGGCCGGGAAGAGTTTGTGAAAGAGATTTGGGAATGGAAAAATGAATACGGCAACAAAATTTTGGATCAATTAAAGCGGCTGGGCGCTTCCTGCGATTGGTCACGCACAAGATTTACTATGGACAAAGATTACAGCGCCGCGGTACTTGAGGCGTTTGTTCAATATTACAACCAAGGTTGGATTTACAGAGGAGAGCGCGTGGTGAATTGGTGCCCGAGATGCCAGACAAGTTTATCTGATTTGGAGCTTGAACATAAAGAAGAAAAAACTTACCTGTGGTATTTGAAATATCCGATTGTGAATCATGATGATAAATTTATAGTAGTGGCGACCACGCGGCCGGAAACAATGCTTGGGGATACAGCCGTGGCAGTGAACCCAAAGGACGAACGCTATAAAAAAATGATCGGCCAGACGGTTATGTTGCCTCTTGCAAATAGGACAATCCCAATAATTATCGACAGGGCAATTGACATTAATTTTGGCACCGGCGCGGTAAAAGTAACGCCAGCGCACAGCTTGGTTGATTGGCAAATTGGACAGAATCATAATCTGCCAATCATCTCGGTGATTGACGAGCGCCGTCGCTTAAACGCCAACGCGCCCGAGATTTACCGAGATATGAAAATTGAAGAAGCGCGAAAAAAAATCGTGGAGGATTTGAGTGCGCTAAATTTAATAGAAAAAATAGAGGGCTATACTCATTCGGTTCCCAAGTGTTACCGTTGCGGCTCAACAGTTGAACTGATTCTTTCCAAGCAATGGTTCGTAAGAATGGAGAAATTGGCGAATCTCGCCATGTCGCCGGTAAAAAACAGCAAAATTAAATTTCATCCCAAACGCTGGGGAAAGATTTATTTGGACTGGCTGAAAAATGCCCATGATTGGTGCATCTCTCGCCAAATCTGGTGGGGACACCGATTTCCAGTCTGGTTTTGCCAAAATAAACAGGAAAAAATCAAAAATCAAAACAATTATAGGTGTCGGACACCCAATGAGGGGGTGTCCGACACCTATAATTCAAGACTAAAAAATCATGATGAAAACTTTATAATTTCAATACAGAAACCGAAAGAATGTCCCTATTGCCACGAATGCGCGATGAAACAGTCGGAGGATGTTTTTGATACCTGGTTTTCCTCCGCCCTCTGGCCTTTTGCGGTTCTGGGCTGGCCCAAAAAGACAAAAGACCTGGCGACTTATTATCCGACGGATGTTTTAAGCACGGCTCGCGATATTATAAATTTATGGGTAGCGCGCATGGTTTATTCCGGAGTGGCGCTAACCAAAAAGCCGCCATTCAAAGATGTGATCATTCACGCCACTGTTATTACCAAAGAGGGTCAGCGCATGTCTAAATCTTTGGGCACGGGAATCGATCCGCTGGAATCAGTGGAAAAATATGGTGCTGACGCCACGCGTTTTGGCTTGACTTGGCAAATTTCTGAGACTCAGGACATGCGTTTTGGAGAAGATAACATTTTGGCCGGCAAAAAATTCTGCAATAAAATTTGGAACGCCAGCCGTTTTGTGCTAATGGCACAAAACGGCAAATCCGAAATTCGAAATTCGAAATTCGAAATAAATACAAAATACAAAATACAAAATACAAAATTAACGTCCGCCGACAAGAAAATACTTTTGGGGCTTAAAAAATTACAAAAAGATGTCGGAAGATTTATAGAAAAATATGAATTTGGAAAAGCCCTCCATCGTCTTTACAATTTTTTCTGGCGCCAATATGCTGACATCTACATAGAAACGGCAAAAGAGCAATTGGCCAATGAGAAACTAAAAGTTCAAACCCAAAATGTCCTTCTTTATGTGCATCTAAATCTGTTGAAACTTCTGCATCCATTTCTTCCGTTTATAACTGAAGAAATCTGGTCGGCTTTCAATAATAAAAACCTGATAATGATAGAAAATTGGCCTAAATAAAATGTTCTCGCAATATCATTCTTTAATACCAGTATTAATCCTTGCGGTTTTACCGAGCTTGACTTGGCTGTTTTTTTATCTAAAAGAAGACCCCCATCCGGAGCCGCGCCTTTGGCTTTTTATTATTTTCCTTATGGGAGTCGCTTTGGCGCCTCTTGTTATTTCTTTAGAGATGGTCTTAGGCAAAATTTTTAATTTTTTTATCGCCATTCCTTTGGAAAGCGGGCTGTTAATATTTATCATCGCGCCATTAGTTGAAGAGGCGGCAAAATACGGCGTGGTTCACCTGGCTTTAAACAAAAACCCGGTTCTTGACGAGCCGGTTGACGGCATGGTTTATGTAATTGTCGCGGCCTTAGGTTTCGCGGCCATTGAAAATGTCTTTGCTATTTTTTCCTTCGTTCCGATCGGCGCTCCGGGATATTTTGACGCTGCCTTTAATTTTATATCAATGAGATTTATAAGCGCCGTGGCTTTGCACGGTTTGGCCTCCGGAATTTCCGGATATTATTTTGCTAAATTTTATTTTATAAAAAGAGACGCCCGCCTGATTATCTGGGGGTTGTTTTTAGCTACATTTCTCCATGGAACATACAACTTCCTGATAGCTAAAAATAACGAATATATTCCTTTAATTTTAACCGGCGTTATCCTCGGAGCGGCCGCGGTTTTAGTAATCTTTTTGTTTAACCGCTTAAAACATTACAAAACTTATCAACAAGCCGCAATTGACACGGTAGCGGAGAATAAAATATAATCAATAATACGAATTACGAATCAGTATAAATATACGAATAAATTCGTAAATTCGTAAATAATTAGTAATTAGTATTATGTCTTTTTTAGAAAAATTAACCGGCCCCATAAGCCGGGGGCAGGATAAAAATAAAATTATGCCAAACCCAAAAATAACAGAAGAAGAATCAAAAAATATTGATTGGACGCCGAGCGAGACCGAAGGGCAACTTTCTATTGACGTTTACCAAACACCGGCCGATATCGTTATTAAATCAACAATCGCAGGGGTTAAACCGGAGAATCTGGACATTGCCATCACCAATGATATGGTGACAATTCGCGGCCGGAGAGAAGCCGATGAAGAGCTGGGCAAAGATGATTATTTTTATCAGGAATGTTATTGGGGATCTTTTTCGCGTTCAATAATCCTGCCCGTTGACGTGCAAACCGATAAATCGCTTGCCACTTTAAAAAACGGAGTACTGACGATAAAACTGCCAAAATCGGAAAAAATAAAGACAAAAAGAATTGAAATAAAACACCACGAAGAATAACTTTGTGGGCAGGGAGGGAGTCGAACCCTCATGCCTTACGGCGTTAGCTCCTAAAGCTAGTGCGTATACCAATTTCGCCACCTGCCCAAACATCCCGCCTGCCTAAAACAAGCGGGATGTTTTAGTTGTTACTTCCGCTTAAAATTGTCTCGTGAGAACGGCTCCTAAAAAGTATGGAACTGAATAAGCCAAAAGGGCGACAGCAATACCGACAATAGCGTAAATCAGAACATTCTTGGCTTTGGTGTGCGCTGTCTCGCTGGCTCCGGCGACAAGGAACAAAATTGCCGCCCAAAACAGCATAATCACAGCAATTACCATCACAATATTCGCAACCCAGTTCAGTATTCTGTTGATCAAGTCAGAAACCTGGGTTGGACTTTCAATAATCGGCTCTACTGCTGGTGGAGCCACTGCCAACACTAAAAACGGAAGAAGCACTATTCCCAGCGTCATCCCGATGCTCACCTTTTTTAAAATATTTTTTCTCATAATTTAATTATTAATTTTAATTTTTAAAATTTGCCGCTTAAGAAATTTTGGATAAGACTCGTAACCCCTTTGGCTAAAAGCAAAACCGTCAATCCGATTATAGCATACAATAAGGTTTTTCGCGCCATCGTCACCCTCTGTTGATTACCGCCGGAAGTCATAAAAAGAAACGCCGCCCAAATGACAATTATAACCGCAATAGTTGATCCGATCCCCAAAAGCCAGGTGGCGATTGTGTTAATCAAAGTCGGGATGTCTTTGCCGCCGCTTCCCAAAGGATTGGGAATCGTAATAGTTTTCGCCATTGCGCCAGATGCGCCAATAACCACTATACCAATAAATAACCCAAAAATCAATAAATTTTTCATGGTTAGATTATACTATAAACATGCTTCATTTTTCAAATTTTACATCCCAATGATCGCCTCCTTTTGCATTTTTTTCGCGAACATAAAAACCTCCATTTGGCGCGGTATCACGATATTGTCTTTCGCCATTGTTTGTTAAACCAACGTATCTGAAATTATCTTGGATATATTTATTCAACGCTGAATTTGGCCGAAAATCCAATTTATAGCCGTTAGCATGACTATATATTCCTGGCTTGTGCCCGGCTTCTGTCCCTCCGGTAATTACAAGGTCGCAGTTGCACCCACTTTTTAATCCAAGCGCGCCGTTCATTGCCGAAGGTTGTATTCCTTCAAGCGAGGTGCCCTCGCTGATAGTTTTATTTATCGTGATGCCGTTTGACATAAGTATGTTCCTGGCATCTTCATCGCTTAATCTTGACGCAGATGGCGCAGGCAACGGCGTAGGTAGCGGTTCAGGAGTTGAAAGCGTCGGCTTGCTGACCGTGCAATTAATTTGATTCCAAGGCCAGGGGAAAACGCTTTTATCAACTACAAAATTTAAAATTGTATTCAAAACCAGCCAAGAGCCCAAGACCCAAAAAATGCCAATAACTACAAGCCACAATTTCCCTTTGGCGTCGCTGATTCTGGCCGGTGAGCCGCCGGAAAACATAAAAAGAAAAGCGATATAAACCACCATCAGCGTTGCCAAAGACGCAAAAATAAGAAGAATCAAATTAATTATATTCTTGATCAGGACAAGAAAATCGCAAATATCGCACATTTTTTCGGTTGGGCCGCCGCAAGGAATCAAGCCCGCGGCAGAAACCGGTGTAGAAAATAGAAAGATGGAAAACAGAAGAATGGCAGTAAAAATCAGCTTTGTGTTATATGTTTCAAGTTTCATGTTTTATGTTGTGTGAACTATTGTTTTCTCATTAACGACGTAACCCTGGCCGCCGCGTCGCCAATAGCGTCAGCCGGTTTGGCATTTTCCAAAACTACGGAATTAATCATATCTTTAAAGACATTGTCAATTGCCGACGGATCAACGC
>Ga0210050_1003839_pt1 | contig 13007 bp, 7 predicted proteins | sample CryGey132114_all_FD_185463 | JGI IMG/M metagenome (GOLD analysis project Ga0210050, IMG submission 185463) | Groundwater microbial communities from aquifer - Crystal Geyser CG22_combo_CG10-13_8/21/14_all (SPAdes) (version 2) | ecosystem: Environmental > Aquatic > Deep subsurface > Groundwater ...
TTGGCGCGGCAGTATGCAAAACTATCAAGAACGATTTTAAAGTATTCGGGTTTTGTAAAAATATCTATCCACTCGATAACGGTAATGGTAATGAAATGTGCCTTATTCTCGTTTTCGGCTTTATTTATGCGCGGCGTTGGCATAGATAGATGACAGATGGCCAATAGTCATGATCAATTTTAATTGTTGATTGCATACGGGCTCCACAGCCCTGGGTACAGGGACTATGGAGCCATCCAAGCCATCCAAGCACAGCAACTCATCAAAAGGTGACATTTCTAAATCCCGCAAACTAGGACATTTCTATTTCCCGTTGACAATCTAAAGCGGCCCCTTGACTTTTTTTCTCTATATGCTATACTGTTTTTATCACTACGGGTAGGGCAGGCGTAAGGTTTCGTCCTTATGTAGACCCCCCGACCACATCACCGGTTAACGCCGGTGATGTTTTTTTATATTCCAAACGCTGTTTCAGATCATTCATAAAAGTAATCGGTTTTGTCACGCGCAATAATACGGAATAACGATAGCGATTTGGCACAATCAGACGCATAAACTTTTTTTGCGCGGCCAGATATTTAACTAAGCAATAAAAATCGCCATCTCCGATCACGATAATCGCCTGATCATAATTCTGATATTCAATCATTGTCTGTAATACTAATTCCGCGTCTATATTGCCTTTTACCTGACCATCATGGGTTTCTATAATCGGCTTAAAGATAATACTATAACCAAAATTTTCAAGTGAACGATAGAGAGACGCGTAGCGGGGTATATAACCGATAAAAAGGTAGGCTTTCTTGGCGCCGTATTTTTCTTGCAGATATACCCTAAATCGCTTGTAATCCAATTTCCAGCCGAGCTTTTTGATGCCAAGATTCAGATTCTGGCTGTCTATGAACGCGTAATTGTTTTTATTATTCTTTCCCATTTGGTGTTTGAATTTTGGAGTTTCGTTTTAATACGACCGGTACAGCATCTCCACCTCGGCCGCGGACAGAGCGCGGTTGTAGAGGCGAAAATCCTGGAGCGAGCCCTGCAGGTAATCGGAGTCGCAGTGTGCGGTGATGCCGCCAAGATACAAAGTGCCGGTCGGGCTGGTAAGCGCGCTTGGAAACGTGCTGTCTGTGCTCACCAGGATTCCGTTTTTGTAGAGCCGCATAATGGGTGTGTCCGCGTCGTACACCGCGGTCATGAGCGTCCAGCCTTCGGATACACTTAACGAGACGCTCGCTATCTGGGCGGTGCCGACTGCGTCTAGATGCTGATATTCAAAGCTGCCGTTGCCAAGCGTTACCAAGCGCACGCCGGCGCTAAATGCTGTTTCTTTGGAAACAATCACGGCGCGGTCATCATCGCAGTTGCTTGCAGGATCTCCCAGGCGGGCAAGCTTTACCCAGATGCTTAGGGTATAGGAATCAGTAAAATCAACCGTGGAAAACGAGCCCAGGCTTATGGATTCATTTGTCCCGTCAAACGACAACGCCCGCGCCTGGCCATGGCGGTCGGTGGTGGCATTGGCGGCAAAGGTCATGCTGGAAAGCGTGCCGTCGTTTCCGTACGGCGTGGAATCCCCGATGATGGTGCTGGACTTACCGTCTTTTGCATCCATGCTCCACTTCCCCAGCAAGCCTTTGGTTAAGGAAGAGGTTGTTATGACTGGATTATACGAATCATACATTTGTTTTATTTCCGCGGCAGAGAGAGCGCGGTTGTAGATGCGGACGTCGGCGATGGAGCCGGCAAACCACGCTGATTCTCCTAAACCGCACGTATTAGTATCTCCAATCGTACTATTATCAAGAAGAGTCAAATCAGACATCCAAGTGGTCACGTCCGTTGAAATACTAAACGTCTGTGCTACTGCTACGCCATCAATATAAATAAGAGGGCTTGTTCCATTCTGCACAACCATAATGTTCCTCCATGTACTTTCTGCATCTGCCCAAACAGCAGCATCGGTCGCTACATTAAATTGTACTGTCCCAGCCTTTGCAGCTCGTAATGATATTGTACCATCTGTATTATTATGAATCCTTAAATACTCACATGCACTTGTATCACCAAGAGATACTATGGTGCCTGCTGCCGCCGGTTGCCCATCGGTTGGTTTTACCCACGCGCTCCACGTCCCCTGTGTGTCGTTTTTGACGGTGGTAACTATGCTGTCCATATTTATATAATTGCTCGTCCCGTCGAAACTCATGGCATTATTGCTCTGGCCCTGCCGGTCCGTGGTATAGGTTGCGCCATAGACAGTGCCGTTGTTGGCGTTGGGAGTGGTGTCCGCGGCCCGGACTTCCTTTAAAACAAAGGTGTCAAAATTAAAATTACCAGAAGCAGAAGTTCCTTTTATGTACAAATCACCTGATCCACTAATGGTCGGCCAAGTTACATAGTCATCATACTAAAAGAGTCGTCGGATGTGGCATAAGCACCGGCACTGCCATCACTAGTTCCGGCATAATACCATATCGTTGCGCCTGCCGGCTGGCTTCCTGATGTCATAAGCCGATACCGTTTTCCAGATGCCGTACCGATTGTTTTGTAGATGCCGCCGGCATCGGACGTTGAATTATTGAACGTGTCAGCGTCAACCACAGAAGCCGAACCAGCTGTTGACCATCCACTGGTGAAATTGTAATTCGCCATCAAATCCGCACCCATCACTTCATCCTCATCCCCCAAACTCCAGCGCCCAACCAGGCCTTTTTGCGTTGTGCTGAGTTTTAATTTTGGATTATACGCGCCATACAGCTCTTTTATCTCTGCCGCGGAGAGGGCTTTGTTGTATAGGCGTACATCTTGGATTGATCCAGATAAATAATAGTCGGAGCTTAACGTATATCGGCCAACATATAAATTGATATTGTTGGCAAGAAGCGAAGATGCCGCAGAACTACTATTGCTATACACACCATCAATATAAATAGTTTTGCTGGCGCCATTTTTAGTAGCAACAACATGATGCCACACGTTATCGTTGACTGCGCCGCCAACAAGATTGTCGCATCCGCAGTTCCCCAAAGCATTGCCAGTTACAAATGCGAGCAATCCATTAGAACTTCCGTCACGCCCAACGCTAAAATAAAACTCCATGTCGCCACTACCACCATCCCCTTTGGACACAATGCCTCCCTGCGTGTCGGCTGTTTTAATCCACGCAGAAATTGAAAACGTAGTATTGTTGGTGTCAAAAATAGTGTCGCCATAGTTTATATAACTACTAGAACCATTGAAGCTCATAGCTTTGTTGCTCTGCTCGTTGCGATCGGTGGTGTAGGTAGCGCCGGTGATAGTGCCATTGTTTCCATTGGGCGTAAGATCTGCGGTAATAGTAGATGATTTAGCATCCTCCTGCGATAATGACCAATGCCCCACCAAACCCTTAGCGCTCGTGGGCTGGCTGAAAAACGCGGAATACGCGGAATACGAAACCACTGCCATAACCATTGCAATAATGATCACGGTGGTGGCGGCGCGGTTGAGATTGAGATGTGACGTAGCTTTCATGTGTGATATTCAATTGATTTCGTCTGTTCCCAAAATGGGAACGGTTGGGCCATTTCCGTATCGCGACTTTTCATTTTTGCCCAATAGGTCTTTGGAAGCGGGCTGCCGGTTAAAACACGTATCACATCCAAGACAGAAAACCACCATTCTTTTTTATACATGATTTTCCGGATTGTTTCGCCCTTAAATACCGCTATTTTAGTTGTTTGATTTTGCTGTTTTTTCATACTATTTCGTCATTCTGAAGCCCAGTAAGCTACAGGTTCTTGGCTCTGTTGGCTCCATAGTCCGTACTCGGCCGTGGAGCCATTATGCAATATCCGCCATTTTTAATTGCATACGGTTGTTGATTGCATACGGGCTCCACAGCCCTGGGTACAGGGACTATGGAGCCATCCAAATATGGCGCGATAATCGCCAGTGACATTGATACTGCGAGAACCCGGGTATGTTCTTTCCACGGAATGATTGTTGAGTAGCGTATGCGCCGGATCAACCAGAAGCAAATCCCGCCGGTCTTTAAATTGCGCCTTAATTTTGGGCGGGAGCTTGGAGTATTGTTTTTCGAAATTTTTATTGAGATAGGCTCTCATGTTGCTTACAGCTTGTCCAAATAATCATCCATCTCTTTGGCGCTGCGAAACACTGGAGAAAGGTTCCGTCCGCACTTACTATCCTCCAATGCTTCCTCAATCTCCTTGCGCGTTTTGGCATTGAACCGCTCTGGTTCGGCCATGCCCACGTCGAGCCTGCCTTCGGCATACGCGGCTGTGGCAAACTTGAGCACCGAGGAAAAGGGTACCCCGGCCTTGCGGGCGCGGCGCATGGCTTTCTCTTTAAGCTTGGCATCAATGTTAAAAACAATCTGGCTCATCATAGTGATAATGGGTTACGAATGATGTATCTATCATATATAGTTTAAAACTATATGTCAAGAATACGCCGTCATTACGGAGCCGGAGCGGCCGTTGCCGCAAAAGCCTTGAATCCGGATTGCCCGCATCCTCCAAGCAAGCTGTTATTGTATCGCCTTATCCAGCACGGTCTTAATGTACGACTGGTACGGCACATCCTGCCGGTTCGCGTCGGCCTTGATGCGCTCCAGCAGGCGCTCCGGGAGGCGGATTGATATGCTCTTGGTTGAGGGCTTTAGGTTCGGAAACACAACTTTTTCGGCTTTGCTCCAGTCAATAAAGTCCGCGGAGTCGCGCACCGCCCAAAACTTTCGCTCTTCCTCCTCGTTCTTGAATTGCGGAATTGGTTTATGCTTTGCCATAATGGATCCTTTCTTTTCTGCTCATGTCCCGAGCAGAAATAACTCGTATGCGATTATTTCTAATAGTGAATGATGCGAACAGCAATCGGTTATCGTTGGTTTTTCCCAGGGCATAGTACCGCGCTTCGGATTGGGAGTGTGTGCGATCCGGTTCAATAAGAAGCGGCCGGTTAAAAAACATCTCTTCGCACTCGCCGGACGCAACTCCGTGCGCGCGCCAATTTTTATCCAGATTCCCCCTGTCCCAGTCAAATCCTTGTATTTGCAGGATGTTCAGCATAAATTATTGTATATTACCATTATATACCTATTTTGCCACATTGTCAATATACGCCGTCATTACGGAGCGGGCTCGACGGCCTGCGCCGCAAAGGCCCCTGTTGGCTCCATAGTCCGTACTCGGCTGTGGAGCCATTATGCAATATCCGCCATTTTTAATTGCATACGGGCTCCACAGCCCTGGGTACAGGGACTATGGAGCCATCCAACGTCCTACAGCGCCTCCTCGGTGGATGTTGCTGTGTCGGATGTATCATCGGAAACGGTTTCCGGCGTGGTTGTTGCGGCCGTCTCCACGGGCTGTTCCGCAAACGCGCGCCAGCCGTTTGAACCGCACAAGTACAAAGTGTCCGAAGACGCGTCAAGCGCCATTCTGCCATACGCATCCGCGTTGGCGCAGTCCTTGCTAGGCGGCGTGCCATTGACGGTATCCATCTGCAAGTACCCGCCGTTCACGCGCAATCCAGCTACTTCGGTTGCCCCAAAGCGCGCGTCCCCGGCAACATCAAGCATAAACTGCGGCGTAGTCGTCCCGATGCCGACGTTGCCCGACGTTGAGATGTCCCCGTTCGGACGCACCACCAACGCCGGCGTTGATGTCGCGCCCGCATAGAACGAAATGGTTGATGAAGCAGTAAAGCTGAGATTGGCAACGCTCGAAATCCGCGGCGTCTGCAGGCGGTCAATTACCGTAAATACGTTCTTAGGCGCATGCAAGGCGTCACGCAGGCTGAATCCGCTGGTTTCCATCCATACGAACCGGTCTCCGCTTGGAATCTCAAGAGCAATGGCGCGCACCCCATTGGACGCAGAGGCTGCAAATACCCGGCTTGCTGAATATGGCAGGCCAAAACTGTCTTGACGTTCTTCACTAGTGGTCCAGCGATCCAGAATCTGTCCGGATTCGGAAATCTCGGCTGTCTCATTGCCGTACGCAACGAGCAAAGTGTTGGAACCAGTTGATGAAATTGACACAATATCCGCAAATACGTCAATCGTGGTGATGGCGCCAGTGGCAAGCCGTACGCCAGTGATGCCGCTTGAGTGACCGACGTACAATGTGTCCCCAGAGAACGCAATTGAGGTGATGCTATCGCTTGAACCATCAGTAAGAATCTCATTGGTAAAGAGAGGAATTTGCTCGGTTGCTTTGTACACTGCATTCTCGGTGGCATAGTAGATAGCTTGATCCTCGGAGAACACGAGGCTTACCATTGAGCGTGCCGAACTATCAAACCCGGTTTCTTGGCCAGTGGCAAGATCCACAAGCACCATGCCTGCATCACCATAGACCGCCAGCGTGCCGCCGCGTGCCGCAATGCCGGTGATTGATGGGATTGCTTCTATGCTGTACGCGCCCCACCAGGATTTGGCGCGGGCATCGTACACACGCACTTCAGCGCCTGCGGCAGTAAGAATCGCCTGTTGCGGGAACGCGCCACCAAAAACCGCGGCAGAAATATCGCCAGCAGACAAAACACTGCTGCGCCATACGCCGCCATCTGAATCTTGCGTAGTATCGTACGCAAACACGCTTGCAACACCAGGAATGCTCCGCATGCGGCTATCAGCCGCGAACTGCACGTCCTCGCGCACGAGAACATCTCCGGACTGTTCATCAACCGCGAACAACGGAGTGCGCTCGCTGTCGGTTACGGTAAGCCTGCCGGAGAACACGGCTTCGTTGGTTACGCGCAACCGGCCGGACTGTTCTGCTTGAGCGCCAAAGGCGGCCAGGCCCTGCCGCACGGACAGGTTCGCGCCGCGGGCATTAAATCCGTCCGCCGTGGCAATCACCAAGGTGTCGGAAAGCATATCCCCTTCGTGCGCCGATCCGGCTCTCGTGAGCGACGCAATGATAGATGCGCCTGGCTGGCTGTATTCCGCAAGCACGGATCCGTCACCTATTGCCAAGGCTGTAACGCCTGTTTCAGTGGCAATGTAGATTGCTTGCGCCGCCTCATCTACGGTGAATGTAAGCACGTCATCTTGAGCGGAGCGTACTGGCGTTGACAGTCCGTCATCTTGAGCGGAGCGTACTTGCGAAGTCGAAAGATATAGGCCGGTATTCACGTTAGACCCTTCGACTCCAGCCTGCCCTGAGCGTAGTCGAATGGGCTCAGGGTGACGGTTGTAGGTGAATTTCAATATCTCCGAACCGGAGGCCGTGTAGGCGGTACTGCCGTCTGAAGAAACATACAAGCCAATGAGCGGCTCGGTAGAGCTCACGGTATATGATGATGTCGGCGCCAGCGCCTCGGACAAATGCGCGCGAGCGAACACGGAGAGTGTGTTGGTTGCGGTTGCGTACAAATCCCCGGCCTCTGTAAGCCAGACATCGGTTGCGGCTCCCGCGTAGTGGCTGGAGGACCCATTATCAGTAGTAATCAAATCAATGCCCGCGTCTCCGGAAACGGCTACGTATGCGCGGCCATTGATGCGCTGGCTGTGAATACCCGTAATACTATTTGATGAAACCGCGAGGCTGGCTGTTGTATCGCCCGCAAAATCAAGCGCCGAAACTACACCGGACTGGCCCACGTAGACCACGCCGTCCGCAGCAGTGACGGCAGTAATGCCGCTCCCTACATCGGTGCGCTTCTTCCAGAGTGAGCCGTCCCGCGCGTTAAAGATGTACACCGTGTCGCTGGTGGCCGCGATAATGGATTGATTTGGGAAACTGCGCGTGCCGCACCTGCTGTCCCGCGCGCTGTCGCACGCGGAAGCAGACGCGTCCAAGGCCTCGTTGTACCAGGAAGCGGATCGGTTGCCTGCAACCCACGCGCCGCCATCAGCATCAGCTGTAGTATCGTACACAACAACAGACACAATGCCCGGGATATCGTTCCAGGAATCATACCCGGACAAAACCAAGTCATCCCGAACCGTTACCGCGCCATCCGCGGCAACCCGGAATACGGGCCGCTGGACCGAAGCGCCTGCAACCTGCGCTCCCATCACCTCAAAAGAATTACCTACGTACAAATCCTGCTTCACAGTGAGATTCGTCCGGGTCATATCCTCGGCACCCAAGGCCGCGAGGGTTTCTTTTACGGAGGTCGCGTTCACCCCGTCCGAAATAATAAAGTCGTTAAATGCGGTTACGGTGCCATCTGGAGATACGCTGAAGGCAGGGGTAGTGGTGGCGCTATATCCTTCGGCTCCCCCATTCGACTCCCTTTCGCTTCGCTCAAGGTCGCTCAGGGTCCGCTCAGGATGACGGTATGGCACGACCAGGCCTCCGGACGCCTCCAAGGAGCCGGATACGGTCAAATTGGTGTTAATGGCAACCAAATCAACCAGCTCCTCTATCAACTGCAGTTCTTGGGATGCTATTAAAGCGCGCAGCTCATTAATTTCATCGGTGAGCAAAAGATTAAAGTCTTCTTCCAACAGAGCCAGCTCCCCTCCGATGATGCTTGATACCACCGGATCAAAGTTATACCCCGAAACCGCGTCCGAAACCAAGAGAGCCACCTCATCCTCTATTTCCATGGCCGCGATGCGGTCCACCACCGCCTCCTCCACCTGCTCCACGGTCAAAGACTTGTTGCGGCGGGAGATGAGCACGCGCACGGTTCCGGTAGCGCCGTTCAAGCGTTCCAGAGCAACGCCCACAGTCGGGTCGCCGCCGTCTGCTTTCATGGCATAGCCGGCAACAGAGGCCGGAGTCAAGGAATCCCCGGGCCGAATCTCCCCGTTCTCATTGGTGACGCGTGCAGGCACCTGGCCCAGCATGCCCACGACCACGGAACGGTTTTGGGCAATGTTGCCGGTGTTGCCAATAATAGCCGGGTTGGTGGATACGATGCCCATCACATTGCCGTCCCGCGGCCGAATACATCGGGCCACGGCATTTTCGTTTTCCAAAGATACGCATACCACTTCTCCGGGAACCAAATCAGCAGTATCCGCGTAAAAGTGCTCGGCATAGTCTGCTCCGCCGGAGTTAAACGAGCCTTGGGCAAATGCGTCTCCGGCCGTATCCACGCGGAATATGTTGCCGTCGGTGGATGTTGCCACGGTAAACGCGTCCCGCAACTCGCTGGTTTGGTCAAATATAGAAAGTTTTGCGTTGGGGGTGGCTGTGCCAATTCCCACGCTTCCGTCCAGATAGGTGTTGTGGGCAAATATTCCTCCGTAGCACACAGCGGCCTTCTTGGAAGAAGCGTCGAGGCCGGCTCCGCCGCCGTCCACGCCGCTGATCCACTCTTGTTCCTCTTTCTCGGACAACTGATTCCCGGTCTTTTTGTCAAATAGGTGCCCTGCCACAAAATTATGCGTACCCTCAACCTCAATATCCCAAACTTGTTCCTCATCAAGAACCCGAATCTCTTCTATTTCATCCCACATCACATCCCCTGCATCAGCCTCTAGGACACTCTCATCAGCAACAGAAACACCATACCCTGCAAAGGCATTGTTTTTAGGTACGGCTATCTGCATCCCGGCGGAGAGCTGGGATACCTTGAGCCATTCGCGTGAATTGTTGTTGATGAGAGAATTCATGGTTGATTATTGACGGGATTGCTTCACCCTTGAGTACAAGGGTTCGCAATGACAGGGTTATTTTTGATTCTGCTGATTTTCGATAATGTACTTGCGCCATACGCGCTGGAGGTTTAAGACCTTGTGGCGTATGTAGAAATAATTTTTGATTTGCTCTTCCCAGCGGGCTTGCTCTATGTCCAGAGCCAGGAGATCGCGGGACTGCTCCAGGTATACCACCATTTTGTTGCACTTGAGCATCACGGTGTCCAGAATGGTAAGGGATTCAACGCTGGTGCCGAATCGTTTGGAGTGGGACTCGGCGATAAGGTGCGGGATTGATGACGCGCAGTTGGTCATTGTTTCCAGAACCGCGTCCCGCACGCGCTCGGCGTGCTCCAGTTGCGCCTTGGAAGCGCCTTTTTCCTTTTTAGCGGGCTTAATCGCGCTGATGAGCTCCTTGCAGACAAACACGTTCGCTTCCAGTGATTTTTGGTATACATCCAGGTCCGTGAATTCTTTAACCGTCCCGCTGCCGATATTGCCCGACGTTGAGGCATGTCCCTTGCCCCACTTTCCCTTATCCCATCGTCCCTTTTGATTTTTGTAATTTGTGTAGTTATGATACATATCTTCCCGCTGCCGATATTGCCTTTGTGTTGAACGCAGTCCCTTATTCTGTCCCGTTATGGCCCCGCTCGCGGAGTATTAGGGTTTTCCTCCGGCCGAATCTCCTCTATCTTCCCCGGATCCTTGTTCATGCGGTACTGGCCCTCAATGGTGTTGATTCGTTTCCGCTTCCGCTTGGTCCGTTTGTACACCACATGCAGCGGGAAGAACTCAAAGTAATCGTTTTCATCAAACCAGGCGCACTTGAAGTCGTACACCCGCAATCCAGTGAGGCGCGAGAGCGCCAGGGCGTACAAGGTCAACTGCTCTATGGGCCGCTCTTTTTCCGCATTTGGCTTGTAATCCATAATGTGGCAGAAGCCGTTGCGTATCTGCAGAAAATCTATATGTCCGGTGATGAGCTTTGGCAGCTCTTCCACGGCCATGACTTTCAAATCCTCGGCAGACTTTACCACGCGGCGCGCGGCCTTCTTAAAGATGGTAAACCCTAACTGCGTCTGCATGTGCGCCAAATCCTCCCTGCGGATGTACACCGGCACTTCGGTGGCGACTGTCACGGAATCAGTTGCCAGCATAAACCGCTGGAGCGCGTCGTGCCTATCCTTATTCCGGGACACGGACTGGAGCACAAACGAGGCAATCTTGGTGGCATAGTTCTTTTTGGCGCGCACGATCATTTCGGTCTTGGAGAATCCGAGTGGCGCCTCGCTCGCGCGCATGCCTTCCTGGAAGTATTGGTGCGGGGTTTCGCCGGGCACCTGCTCCAGGAACTCCCGCAGGGCCGCGAACTTATGGTTCTTGTAATCCTCTTCTATAATAAGGTGGGATTTTACTTTGTGATGGCGGAAGCGATACAGCTGGCGGTGGGCCAATGTGGCAGACTCTATGGCTTTTTCCGGGGGAAGCAGTTTTATGCCAAAGGGCCGCATGCGGGCGTACGCGCACAAGGATGCGTACTGCTCCAGCCACTTGAATAATGTGCCGGGCGCCAGGTTAAAACTCTTTTGGCCTTCTGCGGATTCGTCTAAATTCTTGTGATAGATAGCGCTCGCAAGCCGCGCGGCTTTGGATAATGAGTGCCCGATGTAGTACAAGCTCATGGCATCCAGTATGACTTCCATGGGATAGCGCTTTCCTTTAACGGAGCCCGGGGTGAACGTGCGCTCGCAAGTGTTGCAGAAGTACAGCTGTACGGTTTCCAGCTTCTTTTTTCGGGTGCCGCGCTTGACGTAATTTGTTCCAGCGCAGTATGGGCAATGGATTTCAAGAACTGTATCCCTGGCCGTATTTTTATCCGAAGGATGTGATATACTGTTAGTGGGCGTGGGCCTGAGTTGGTCTGGTATCGGACTTGTCAATCCAGATGCCGGGGGTTCGAATCCCCCCAGGTCCACCCCTTGAGAGGCATCCTTGACATTTTTAGATGACGTGCTATACTGATTATGGATTGACAAGTCCGGAACGCCGTGTACCAACTTGGTATCGCCAAAATCCGCATCCTTTGCGGATTTTTGGTTTTTTGCTATACTTCCAGCGTCAATATTTTGTTGACTGGCGGAAGATGGCGAAATTAAATCGCCTTCCCCAAGAGGCGTCCTGTTGTGGGCGTCTTTTTGGTTGGGGTTGATGGGGTTCATATCACGATTATTGCCCCCTGTTTCCTCACGAGTTTTGAATAAATCGCGTACTTTTGAGGTAAACGTGATATTTTTAACCACTGTTTCCCCACCTGTATTCAGGGGGGGATTAAGGGGGGGTTCCACTGCCTGATTCTGCAGGCGCACGAGGTAGGGATGATTGGCGGTGGTGCGGATGACGCGGCCGGACTTGGTGCGGATCTCAAAGATTTTCTTTACGCCCATGTCCATGCGCGCCTTAACGCGGCGGTACTCGGCGCGGTTTGTTTCTTCGTTCAGCGAAAGCACTTCATCGCCTGCTTGAATCTGGTCTATGCGGACAAACAAGTATTCATATTCGTTGCGGCGTGGACGCTCCTTGACGGCCTCGACGCTTTCCTCATCATCCCCTATAGCCCCATTTTTACGTCTCCTACGCCTTCTCACAGCCAAAAGGGTATCTCCTGTCATGCACTGCCCGGCAACGTGCAGAGGCGCGAGCGGAGACGTTCCCGCGCCCAGGCCAACCGCAATGCTTCCCGCGGAAAACAGGCTGTTCTGGCCGATGCCGACATTCCCGGAGGCGTCAACCGTCAAAACCGCGGACGTGGCGGCATTCGCTATAAACTGCGTCCGGGCATCTAACTGCTGGATTGCGAGGACTATTGGCGCGGTGAGGCCTTCATAATTAACCACCAGCGTGCCATCCGGCGTCAGCGCTGTCGGGTTGGTAGTTGATACGAGGTTCGGAAAAACGCCTTGAACATCCTGGGCGATAAGCCCGTACTGCTCGCCCGCCCCGCGCCCGGTCTCGGGCCGCCAGTAGAACGCAACCGGATTAAGCGCGTTGATGGCAACGAGCCCGTTCGCGCTGTTGAGCGAGGCAATGCTCTGCTTCATCCGCTCATCCGAGGCGGTGCAGGCAAGGAGGCCGTTGCCGTTGCTGGTATATCCGGTGCAGTTTTTGTATCCGTCGAGGGTGACATTGTTGGTGGAGCCGCCGACCTCAAGTAAAGTCGCCGGAGTTGTCGTCCCGATGCCGACGTTGCCCGCACTTGTGATTCTGACCCTCTCAGAGGCGGCCGTCGTACCAGTCAAGAATCGTAGCGCAGTAGGTACAGTTCCCGCACTAATAGTCCCGTCTGTTAAAGCATAAATTCCAGCAAAATCCTGATAGGTCGCGCCATCATAAACTTGAAAAT
>Ga0210050_1003843_pt1 | contig 13001 bp, 14 predicted proteins | sample CryGey132114_all_FD_185463 | JGI IMG/M metagenome (GOLD analysis project Ga0210050, IMG submission 185463) | Groundwater microbial communities from aquifer - Crystal Geyser CG22_combo_CG10-13_8/21/14_all (SPAdes) (version 2) | ecosystem: Environmental > Aquatic > Deep subsurface > Groundwater ...
GACAACACAGCATCTATTTTCACAATTGAACTTTCTTCTGAATTTCTTTCTTTCATTTCTACACCCCCCGCCATAAGACTCTTTTCTCCGACCACTATCCTCCATGGAATACCGAGTAAGTCCGCATCAGCTAACTTTTCTCCTACCCCAACCTCTCTATTGTCAAAAAGTACCTCAACCCCTGCTTTTTGTAAGTTTTCGTATAGCATCGTTGATTCTTCATTTTTTCCAAGACTAATGAGATGCACTCTAAAAGGCGCAATACTCTCTGGCCATACTATACCTTTCTCATCTGAGAGAGACTCAACGATAGTACCCATAAGCCGTCCTACCCCAATACCATAACTCCCCATATTGACTGGATGTTCTTTTCCATCCGGACCCTTATACATTAATCCAATAGCTTCTGAGTATTTTGTTCCTAACTTATATATATCACCAACCTCAACAGACTTTTCTTCACTAAACGCAATCCCATCAAAACCAAAATCTTTTATAAGCTCATCACTATAGTCAGACTTGTTAATAGCAACCTTTCTATCTTCTGATATTAAAATAGTATCCTCTCCTGCATCTGAGAGTGTTTGAAACTCCGTTGAGTATTTAGAAAAACTTCCGCCACTTGATATTGTCATAAATGTTCTATCTCCAATACCAACACGGCTGAATATTCTCATATACGCTGGTTTTATCTTTTCATGAAATGCATCTGTCTCCTCTTCACTTGCAGTAAAAGAGTACAAATCCTTCATAAGAAATTCCCTACCGCGCATAATCCCCGACTTCGCACGCAACTCATTTCTAAATTTAGTTTGTATTTGATAAGGAAAAACTGGAAGATCTTTATATGAGTTAATGTGATTTTTCAAAAGTTTTGTTAATGGCTCTTCATGAGTAAATCCCAAGCCAAGAGCTCCTCCTCCTTTTAAACTCGTCTTAAACCAATCATCAACGACATCATCGTTCCATCTGCCTGTTTTTTCCCATGCATCAGGATCCTGTAAGGTAGTCATGTACACTTCATTACCACCAACACCATCCATTTCCTCTCTAATAATATGAGAAATCTTATTGACAACCCTCAGACCAAGTGGAAGTAGCGTATACACCCCTGCCATTTCCTTGTGAATAAAGCCCCCACGAATTAATAATTGTGCATTTTTTGAAACCTCATCCTTCGGCGCTTCTTTGCGTGTTTTTGTAAATAGTGTGCTCTGTAACATAGGACCTATTGTACGCTAAATAAAAAAGAGGGTCAAAATATGAACCTTCTTTGACACTTCGTTTATACACACTAGACAAGTATTCATAAAAAAGATATTGTAAAAAATAACCTCAGAGTGAGGTTATCGCTCTTTACACCCAAACCACAATGCCTATGAGATTGATATCATCAAGGCCATGGACATTGGTCCTTTTCATCTTCATGTTGTTTTGGTATGTGCCTCAGGAAATGGAAGCTTCCATTCCTGATATCATTCCTGAACAGAGTGGTGAAATGGTCCCAAGCGACCTTCCTTTGATGGGAATGTTTGAAGAAGCACTCATCTCTCACGAAAGCGGCCTCACGCTCCTTTCGGTGATGACATCCGATGAATTGATCTTCCTGCCCCCCATCCTCTATGCATCCGTAGATACATGGTCCTTGGATATGCAGTACGCATATCCCCTTCTCTTGCGTACATAACATTACGCATGACGGCAACCACATCAACAAAAAGCCCGTTCTCTCGAAAGAGAGAACGGGCTACTTTTTTCTCATGAGACCTCCTTAAAAGAGACGCACAATATCTCTATATGTCACCACAAGAAGGAGGAGGATGAGGAGTGTGAACCCAATAAGGTTAAATGTATTTGCTACTTTTGGATTAATAGGTGAGCCTTTTATTTTTTCTATAATCACAAAAAGTATTCTCCCACCATCAAGTGCAGGAAAAGGTACAAGGTTTATAACAGCCAAATGAAGTGAAATGATTGCCATAAAAGATATGAGAGAGACAAATCCTAGACCAGCAGCATCACCCACGAGACCTGCAATACCCACGGGACCCACCACGGAAGAGAGATCTGCGCCACCTTGGAAGAGGCCACTAACAAGATCGACAATACCGACGACAATAGCCTGTATCAACTCTAGTGTTATTCTTCCTGCCTCTATAATCGCCAAATGAAATGGAAGCTCAAGTGTGCCCGCATAGACCATCGAAAGACCTACCGCAAAACTTCCCTCTACAATCTCTGTAGAAGGGTTCATCGCTACTCTAAAAGTAGCGTCATCACGAGTTACGAGAAGTTCTAGCTCAGCACCATTACTCTCTCTAATCGCATCAGTAATTGCATCTACTCTTAGAGTCTCGCCCTGTAGCGCTATTTCATTTACTTCCACAAAAAGTAACCTATCCCCCACCTCAATACCAGCACTCTCTGCAGGAGAATCATCCATCACATGTGCTACCACAATCCCTGCATCTACCACCCTGTCAGCATATCTTCCTTCTGGAGAATAGTTGACACCATTCATAAATGCAACAGTAAAGAGCAACCATGCAAGCAATATATTAAAAGAAACACCCGCAACCAATACAAGTATTTGCTTCCATTTTGGTTGATGTATAAAACTTCGTGCAGAATCTCCCTCAGAGTGAACTGTCTCATAGTCTTCTCCATATATTCTTACAAATCCACCAAAAGGGATTGCGTTGAGAGAGTATGTTGTTTCGCCTTTCTTTGGTTTCCATCCCCATATTCGAGGAGGAAATCCAAGACCAAATTCGTCTACTCTAATACCGCTCCATTTTGCTACCAAAAAGTGCCCCAGCTCATGTATGAGAATCAATACGACGAGGACAATAATAAAAATAAGTGTTGTCATATGTTAGTGATTAGTTGGTTAGGATATTCGTCTTTCAACTATCCAAGAATTTCTTTTTCTTTTTGCGAATAAAGCTCATCCATATCTGTACCTGCCTCTTTTATAACTTTTTCCATTTCATCTTTTAGACGAAACTTCTCATCTTCGGGTATCAGACCTCCTTTTTCTGCAACCTGAATGGCTTGCCATGTCTCATCACGATATCCTCTAAGACTTACTTTTGCCTGCTCAAGCTTACTCTTTGCAAGCTTCACTATTGTTGCACGAGTTTCTTCTGTCAATGCAGGAAATGATACTCTCACACCACGATCATCTGACGAAGTAGATACACCGAGATTTACTTCTGTAATAGACTTTTCTATTGCCTGAATCTGTGTGGTATCCCACGGTGTGATGCGGATTGTGCGAACATCCTCCATAGAGATATTACCAACTTGTACTAAAGGAACCTTTGAACCATATGAATCAACTCGTATCGAATCCAAGATAGAAAGAGTCGCGCGACCGGTACGCACGCCATTAAACTCTTTTACAAGCCATTCTTTTACCTCTCCTATTTTTTGTTGTAATTGTTTTATTTCATTCATTATATTTTCTCTCTAACTAAGCTCTTATAACACTACTATACCATAGACCGTGGTGTCATGAGAGCGACATATTCCATAATCATTTTTACTGAAGACCCTCTATCGTTAAGATATGAGTGTAGTTGAAGTAATGATGAAAAAAAAGCATGTTCTTTTTCCTCCAACCCCTCTTTGTGTATAAAAGAAAGAAGGTCTTCTACGACACTTCGTGCCTCTACTTTATTTTTTGATTCAATGCTTTCTTTTAAAAACTCAAGTCTTTCTTGTAATGAAGAAACAATAAATGCCCTCGTCACCTCATCATTATCTACAGAATCATCAAGCCTTTCGACTTGAACTCGTGAAAGGAGTGTGGGAAGGAATATTTTTTCACTCGAAGTAATAAAAAAGAAATGAGTACCCTCTGTAGGCTCTTCTACTATCTTAAGGAGAGAGTTTTGTGCCTCATGCGTAATAAAATCAAAAGCGATAATAAAAAATTTCTTTTCTCCTACAAGAGACTTGTGCTGTTGTCGCTCTTTGAGATATCGTGCATCATCAATAGAAAAACTCTCATATTCCAAATGTAGGACATCGGGATTTCCCTCTATCTGGAGTGAGAAATCTTTTTCCAAAAAAGAGTGAATATGCTCTCGAAACATATCTCTTTTTCCTACACATAAATATGAATGATGTAAGGTGTCTTTATGAAATATCATTGTGCCTATCGTTTTCCTACAATACTCTTTTTATACGTATCGAGGTGTTCAAGCGCGAGACCTGTTCCTTTTGCCACGCAGTAAAGCGGATCTTTTGCAAGACGAGCTTTGACTCCAGTGCGTCTATACACTAACTCAGGAAAATAACGAAGCTGAGAAGTACCTCCCGTCATGAGAATACCTCTATCTATAATATCTGAGGCCAGCTCAGGAGGTGTCTCTTGTAACACATCTTTTATAGCCTTAATCATCTCTCGCAACTCTTTGCGAATCGCCTTCACTGCCTCATTGGTGGTAATCTCTGCCTGTCTAGGAAGACCTGTCACAAAGTCACGACCCTTTATTGTCATACTGAGCTCTTCATCAAGAGATATCGCTGAGCCTATCTGAATCTTGATTTGCTCTGCTGTCTTTTCTCCAATAGAAAGGTTTGAGGTCTTTTTTATATAATCTATAAGCGCATTATCTATTCTGTTGCCTGCACACTTTACTGATGTTGATGCCACAATACCTCCAAGAGAAATCACCGCGACATCTGTGGTACCTCCTCCTATATCAACTATCATATGTCCTTGTGCATCATGAATAGGTACACCTGCACCTATTGCCGCAAGTATAGGTTCCTTTACAATGTAGGCATTTCTTGCACCTGCTTTTATTGCGGCCTCTACCACCGCCCTCCTCTCTGTAGAAGTCACTCCCGCAGGAACAGAGACCAATACATCAGGCTTCACAAAGTTCCATTTTCCAAGAGCCTTGTTGATATAGTATGAAAGCATGGCCTCTGTCACCCTATAATCTGCGATCACGCCATCCTTCATTGGACGATATGCGACGATATTATCTGGTGTTTTTCCTACCATCTCTTTTGCCTCGAGGCCTACTGCGAGAACCTTGTTATCATCAAGAGACACTGCTACCACAGAAGGTTCATTGAGCACTATTCCTTGCTTTGGTACAAATACAAGAATATTTGCAGTACCTAAATCAATCCCAAGTTGTTTAGAGAAAAAAGACATATGCCTACTATAATAATCGGCTTTACTCTCTATAGCAAATAAAGGAGTATGCGCCAAAAGAGTTATGTCCAAAATCTGCTACAATAGGTGTATGTTTGTCATACGAGTCGCTCCCATAACCAAAGGTGTCTCTAAAGAAGAGCTTACCTATTTTAGTGGACACCCCTTCTCCCCAGGAGAGATTGTGAAAGTACCTCTCCGCAATAAAGAGGTCTCTGCGCTCGTGCTTAAAAGAGAAGATGCTAAAGAAAACCGCGCAGAGCTACGAAATGCAGACTTTAGCTTAAGAAAGATAAAAAACACTTCTTCGGGATATATATGTGATGAAGCTTTTATCAACGCATCATCACTCACTGCAGAAAGTATTGCGAGCAACACTGGAGCAATACTCAACTCCCTTATACCAAAATACATTTTGGATGAACATACACCTCTCTCTACCCTGCCAAAAAATGGACTACACAAAACATCTCACTCAATAGAGATACTACAAACAAATACCTCTGATAGAATCACTCACTATAAAAATAGCGTGAGAGAATCATTTGTACAAAAACAGTCCGTATTTATTTGTATGCCCCAAAAAGAAGGTGTTGAAAAAATGTACGAGGCTACGCACAAAGGACTCGCGCCTTATGTGTACATGCTTCATAGTGGTATTGGAAAAAAGAAAATCCTTGAATACTGGGATGAAATAGTATCTTCTAGTCATCCAGTCGTTATTATTGCAACACCACAATTCCTCTCTATTCCACGCTCTGATATCGCGACCTATATCCTTGAGGAAGAACAATCTCCTTCTTATAAAATGCAAATAAAACCATATCTTGATGTGCGTCTCTTTATCGAACATCTCGCAAAGGAACGAAACGCACGACTGGTGCTTGGAGATACCATACTCCAAATAGAAACCCTCTACCGTTATAAAGAAGGTCTTATTTCACACCTTCATCCTCCAAAATTCAAATACCCCAGCGGTCCTCGTACACGAGTAGTCGATATGAGTACTTACAAAAATCCTATAGGAAAAAAGAGGTTTGAGCTTTTTAGTGATGAGGTGCGATTTATCATTGAAAAAAAAGTGGTAGAAAAAAAAGAAAATCTCTTTTTATTTGTAGGACGCAAAGGGCTCTATCCCCTTACTGTCTGTGCTGATTGTGGTGAGTATGTCGTATGCAAAAAATGTGGCACACCAACCACCGTACAAAACTATCACTCCTCACGACTCTTTGTCTGTAATGCATGTGGCACCACACGACCAACCGAAGAGAGGTGCGCGAACTGTCATAGCTGGAAGCTTCAAGCTCTTGGTATTGGTGTCGACCTTATCTATGAAGAAATCCAAAAAATGTATCCGAATATCTCAACCTTCCTTATAGACAAAGCGTCTACCCCGACCCCTAAGAAAGCAAGAAGTATCTGGAATGAGTTTAAACAAAAAGATGGCTCGATCCTTGTCGGTACACATCAAGCACTTGGATATATAGAAGAAGTGGACAATAGCGCAATCATTTCTATTGATGCTCTCTTTTCAGTGCCCGACTTTCGAATGAGTGAAAAAATATTTTCACTTATCCTCTCTATCAGATCAAAGACCCGTGAGAGGATGGTAATACAAATAAGAAATGCTGACAGAGATCTCATAGAATACGCACACAAAGGAAATATTGCTGATTTTTATAAAGAAGAAATAACACTTCGTAAACAATTTTCTTTCCCTCCTTTTACACGATTTATAAAACTCACTCTCATAGCCCCCTATACGCATATCGAAAAAGAGGTAGAGAGTATGAAAAATCTTTTTAAAGGATTATCTTTGGAGCTTTTTCCCGCACTCTCTACTTCTGCCTCCAACAAAAGAGCACTCAATATCATCATACGCATTACAAAAAATGAAGAATCTGTAGTATTCCCGATTCTTAAAACACTTCCTCCTTGGGTTAGAGTAGAGGTGGATCCCCTCACACTACTCTAGGGTGGTTGTACAAAAGGAAATAAAACCGTAAAATAAAAGAAAAAATGACTGATATTGTTCAAAAAGGAGATGAAACACTAAGAAAAGTGGCAAAAGAAGTGCCTCTTGTAGATATTACTACCCCGTCACTACAATCAATACTCTCATCAATGAAAGATGCTCTCGATAAAGAAGATGACGGTGTCGCAATAGCAGCACCACAAATAGGTATTAGTCTTCGCATTTTTGTTGTCTCTCACAAAATGTTTACTGATGATGAGGAGGAGTATGACAAAGACAAAGGAATGGTATTTATCAATCCTGTCCTCGTCAAAAGTTCGAAAGAAAAAGAACTCATGGAAGAAGGCTGTCTCTCAGTACGCTGGTGGTATGGCAAAGTAAAGCGATCAAAACAAGCAACGGTAAGAGCATTTGATGAAAGAGGTCTCGAATTTACCATGGGTGCAAGTGGGCTTCTCGCACAAATCTTTCAACATGAGATTGATCACCTTGATGGAATACTTTTTTCTGACAAAGCAGAAGAGCTCGAAGAGCTTCCTCCACATCTAGGATAATTTTCCACTAAAACTTTTTAACTATACACGGATGACATATCAAGATACAGACAATGCAAGGGGATATATTTTTTTTGGTACAGATGCTTTTTCTGTCGGTGTATTAGATGAGCTTGAAAAAGTATCATTACTGCCATCTCTTGTGGTCTGTGCGCCTGATAGACCAAAAGGAAGAGGTCTTATACTCACACCACCTCCTGCCAAACTCTGGGCACAAGAAAGAAATATTCCCGTACTGCAACCCGAAAAACTCGACGATGAATTTGTTTTTGAGCTCAAAGCCCTCAGCCCCAAACTCTTCGTTGTCGCCTCCTATGGCAAGATCATGCCCAAAGCACTTGTCGATATGCCCGAAAAAGGCACTCTCAATGTGCATCCCTCTCTCCTTCCGAGGTGGCGAGGGGCATCCCCTATAGAAAGCCAGATTCTCAATGATGAAAAAGAATGCGGCCTAACGCTCATGCTTATGGACGAGAAGATGGATCATGGGCCCATCCTCGACCAAGAGGTGGTGGAGGTGCCCTACTGGCCAATGAAAGGTAGCGAACTCCGAAAACTTCTTGCTCAAAGAGGAGGCATACTCCTCGGAGAGCTCATTCCAGAGTGGCTCGAGGGGAATATTATCCCACAAGAGCAAGACCATACACTCGCCACTTTTTCAAAAAAAATTACAAAAAATAATGGCCTCATCTCTCTTGATGATGATCCTTATAAAAATCTACTCAAAATACGAGCTTATGATATTTGGCCCAGAGCATATTATATAGATGAAAACAAGAAAAGAGTGATCGTCACTGACGCGGAGGTACAAAATGGTGCACTCATCTTAAAAAGAGTTATACCTGAAGGTAAAAAAGAGCAAGAATATAAGGGTTAAAAATGACTCTACGAAGCTCTTTTAATGACTTTTCAATACACTTTTTTAGAAAAAACAACAAAAATGCTTGACAAATTTTATTAATGTGCTATGATTGTAAATGTACCCTCTGAGTAAGCCATGTGCTTCAAGGTACTCGGATCAGACTCCATCCTAAAAGAGAAAACAACGAGGAGTCGCGTTCACTGAACATTCACAGCCAACACACAATGCGATGTCTGGATTTACGTAGCTACGCTAATCTTTGAGAGCATCAAATGTAAGGCAAAAAGTTTGCATCCCTTTTAAAAATGCAAAAGAGCCAAAGCGGTGTACGCTTTGGCTCTCTTTTTTACTAAGAAATAAAGATCTACCTCAACTCTACCTTTTGGATGATCACATCCTCAAGAGGAACATCGTTGGGACCAGTGGCAACCGCTCCTATCTTTTCTACTACATCCATCCCCTCTATCACTCTTCCAAACGCAGTATGTGCACCATCAAGCCATGGTGTAGACTCCGCGGTAACAATAAAAAACTGACTGCCGTTTGTATCAGGTCCTGAGTTTGCCATAGCGAGGACGCCCTTTACAAGCTTCTCATCGTTGATCTCATCTGCAAACTGGTATCCAGGACCTCCTGTCCCCCATCTATTTTTAAGAGATATATCTTTTGACTGAGGATCACCTCCTTGGATCATGAAATCTGCAATCACACGATGAAATCGTGTTCCCTCATAAAAACCTATCTTTGCGAGTTCTTCAAAGTTTTCTGAAGTGTTGGGAGCCTTGTCTCTAAAAAGCTCGAGAGTAATAGTTCCAAAATTTGTAGTAAAGACTACAATGTTTTTATTTTCTTCGTTCACGGTAGTGTTGGTGTTATTGGTAGTAATGTTATTTGTAGGAGAAGAACCTCCTGTAGTCGTGTTGGCATCTACTGGATCATTGGTGCTTTCTTCTAATGAGGAAAGATCGCCCGTATTTAGCTCTCCGTTGTTTCTCTCTGCGGTATAGAAAAAGAGAATACCAAGTCCTGCAATAATCACAATGCTAATAATAGCCCAAAGCCATACCTGACCCCCTTCTGTTTGTTCTGACATAGAATATTTATTTCTTAAAACCTTTTAAAATACTTTTAATCGCGTTGCCGCCTTTGCGCAACAATGTACGCCTTTTCCCTTTATAGGACTTCACGCTTCGCACCATTTCATCTTTTGCATCATCAATAGATTTATACAAATCGGTGGTCCGTGCTTCTGTACGAAAATGCTCACCATCCAGCTCTAAGTTGAGCTCTGCACGAAAAATATCACCAGAATTTTGACCTGAGGTGATGGTACCTATCTCTACCTGCATATACGCTGAAGAATCAGAGTCAATAAATCTTTCTAGTTTTTCCAAACGCTTATCAAGATACTCCTGTAGTGCAGGAGTCATTTCAATATTTGTTTGTTTTACATCAATATTTATTTTCATACTATGTATAATTAGCTATTAAATTCACCTTCTTTTTTAATGCGCAAAAGCTTTGAAGGACTATGATGCCCGCTCAGTATGTGGACTTGTCCAGATGCTACTCCAAAACGGTCTGCAATTATCTCACAAATCCTACGATTTGCACTGTGGAATTCTGCCTTTTCTCGAACATAAATATCAAAGTACCCTTCTTTCTTTTCTATAACCTTTTCTTTCTTTGATTTTGGAAATGCTTTTATGTGGAGATACATATATCCTTATAGTCAAATTTTAAAGCTCTAATTTCTAATTTTCACCTTACCTACCTCTATAAAATGGAGAAAAACGAGGGTCGTAAGTATCATCTTCATCCCTCTATTATATCACAAATCAAGAGTACTTTTATAGACTTCCATTTTAGTATGTTTTTTGATACTATTTCACTTATCTTACCTTTTAGGTGAGATGCCTTGAAAGATATTTTGTGAAGGCTCTACCACTGAGCTAACACAAAATCATATATTCCGCGGTAGCTCAGTGGTAGAGCGGTCGACTGTGAATAACACTACTGGTGGTAGGGGTCATCATGTTATACCATTAACATGGTGTCATCTAAAGAAACCAGAAAATATTCCGATCGTGCCGAGTATATGAAAGCTGCAGTAACGAAGCGTAGAAAAAAACTTCGTTCAATGGCAGTTGAATATGGTGGCGGTAAGTGTCAAATTTGTGGATACAAAAAATCTCAGAGGGCTTTAAGCTTTCATCACAAAAATCCAAAAGAAAAGAGTTTTGGAATTTCTGTGAGAGGTCTTACTAGATCTTGGGACAAGATTCAAAAAGAACTTGATAAATGTATTTTGATTTGTGCAAACTGTCACATGGAATTACACGATGGTATCACGCAGCTTCCTACAGAGATGTAGGTCGAATAACGAGGTGAACTGTCTGGAAACCCTAACGTAAAGTCGAGGGCAATCAGCAGCCAATCCTGTAACATTTACAGGCAGGTTCAGAGACTATCCCTAATGGGAGTAGCCTCCGACGCAAGAATCGGAGTCGAAGCGCCTCGCATCCTAACTTCTAGGATGATGATATAGTCCACCCCTTTAAGAAATTTTAGGATAAGTGTAATCGATTGGTCGTAGGTTCGAATCCTACCCGCGGAGCTTGTTAACAATAATCGCCTTTATGGGGCGATTTTGTGTTACAAGCTCCGCGAGCAAGCAAACTGCTTTGCTTGCGTGGTAGGATTCGAAAAGGTTGAGCATGTGCTCGCAGACAATCCACAGATTGTTGAGAACACGCGAAACCTGTACAGGTCATGTAATGACCGAAACTCCTACCCGCGGAGCTTGTTAACATAAAAACAAAATAAAGAATACATTTCTTTGTATAATTATATTTGTATGGAGAAAATTAAAGAATACAAAGGAATACTAATTATAATTTTAATACTTATTATTGGTACTTTCTATTGGTTTCAGTTAAGACCAAATTCAATAAGAAAAGGTTGTTGGAACGAGATAGAAAAAATTAAAAATGGTGAAATTAAAAAGGAAGGTTTTAATAGTGAACAATACAGAATTAACGAAGGTATACAAAATTCTATTGATAAATATTATGAAAACTGTTTAAGGAAGAGGGGGCTGGATTAAAAACTTATAAAAGTATATTAATTATTTTAAAATCTTTTCTTTCGCAATAATTCTGCAAACGAGCAAGTTGTGCAGGAATTGAATTTCCTACTTGTTCTTGCTCTTCTGTTGAAACTCTAGCTAAAATTATTGCTTTCATAATTATCTTTTAAAATGCTCCTTTACAGAATTTTTTATTGCTTCTGAAAGAAAAGTCGGAACAGCATTTCCTATTTGTAAATTTCTATCACTTCTCGAACCATAGAAAAAATAATCGTCTGGAAAACATTGTATTCTTGCTCCCTCTCTTGTTGTTAGAGGTCTAGGAGCTTTTGGATGAATACATCTTGAAGATGACGGTGTGCTTAAATTTCTTGTTATAGTTGTGCTAGGTCTTTCCCACCATAGACGACAGTAGGTATTTTTAAAACCCGAGGTCGGTCTTAATTCTTCAGGTAAATCTTCAGGAGTTCCTCCGTCAGGAAGCAATTCCATCATTTTAACAAGCCTCTCATTATTATTAGGAGCATTGTGGTCCATAATTTGATTTGGAGCATTTATTCTCATTTTTTTCTGAAAATCATTCAATGGTTCGCTTGAATAATCAAAACTCTCTTCCCCTGTTTTTATAAAAGGTAAATCACTTATAGCATCAGCTAAAGTTAGATAGGGTTTTAAATTTTGATTTAAAAGATTTACTTCACTCCTGAAATCATAATGTGTAGCTTTAGGATATTTAAAAGTATGATTAAATTTTGTTCCTACAATTATCACCCTTTCTCTTATTTGAGGAACACCAAAATCAGCAGAATTTAAAACTTTATAAGTAACCTTGTAATCTAAAGATTTAAACAAATCTATTATGGTTTCTAATAACTCTCCTTTTTGCATAGATAATAAACCCTTAACATTTTCAAAAATAAAAACTTTAGGTTTAACTTCTTTCAAAATTCTATAATACTCCTGAAATAATTTACCTCTTGGGTCATCAATCAACCTCTTGCCAACAGTAGAATAAGCTTGACAAGGAGGTCCTCCAACTATCAAATCAACTTTGCCTTCTTCAATACCAAAATCTTCAAACAAATCTTTAATTCCAAAATCAGCCACATCCTTGCAATACATCTTCACTTTAGGATGATTTAATTCATAGGCTTTTGCCATATTGGGTAGAATTTCATTAGAAGCAACAATTTCAAAATTGTCATCTTTAGCAAAGCCATAACTCAATCCACCTACGCCCGCAAATAAATCTATTACTTTTATTTTTTTATTCATAATTTAATCCAAAAATAATTCTTCAAATTTAGGTGGTAACTCTGTCAATTTCCAAGTAAAATAATTTTGGT
>Ga0210050_1003848_pt1 | contig 12987 bp, 10 predicted proteins | sample CryGey132114_all_FD_185463 | JGI IMG/M metagenome (GOLD analysis project Ga0210050, IMG submission 185463) | Groundwater microbial communities from aquifer - Crystal Geyser CG22_combo_CG10-13_8/21/14_all (SPAdes) (version 2) | ecosystem: Environmental > Aquatic > Deep subsurface > Groundwater ...
AGTTCGAATCGGCGACGGCGACCTGCAAATGATATGAGGCCCCGGCTCCGAGTCCCGAGGCGACCGTGGTGCTCGGGCCTTGCCACGCGAAGGACACCGTCGTCGAGGCGACGAAGGCGTCGGCCGATGGGAAGGTCGGCGTTGAAATCGCGAGCGGTGTGTACGGATCCAAGGTCACCGTCGAGCCGAGCAGTTTGTAGTCCGTCTCAATGCTGACCGCGTTGCGCGCCTTCACGCGCAGGTAGTAGGTCGTGTTGCCGCGAAGCCCGGCGATCTCGGTGGAGACGGCCGTCAGCCAGTCCCCGGAGGTGAAGAGGTCGCCCGTGAAGTCCGACATCGACGAGACCTCGGCGAAGTACTCGGTGCCGGCGGGGTCGTCGTTTTGCGTCCACTGGAAGCTGATCGAGGACGGCCAGACCTCGAGCGCCGTCGGCGTCGCGGTGCTGGGGACGGCGGCGAGGGTATAGGTCGAGATCTCGATCGATTCGCCGGTTTCGACTCCCAACTGGTTGCGGGCTTTGGCTTTGAAGGTGTAGAGCGTGTTCGGGGTTAGCGACTGAAATACCGCCGAGACGCCGGGGTCGAAGACCTCGTGGACCGCAGAATCGGTACCCCCCATCCGTCCGCCCGCGACATAGATGCGTCCGCGGATGCCCATGGCCGCGGCGGCGGTGCGCGCCGTCGGCATGGAGAGGCGCCGGCTCCAGGCGTCGGCGAGCGGGTCGTATTCCTCGACGAGATCGCTCCCGCCGCCGATCGCGTAGGCCTTGCCGCCAACCGCGGCGACCATGAGATTCCCGCGCGGCGTCGGCATCGGCGCGAGGATCGACCAGTTGTTCGTTCGCGGATCGTAGGACAGCGTATCCGATTGGACCGCCAAGAGGATCTTGCCGCGCAGGCCCGTGACGGCGCCGCTCACCAGTCCTACTGCGACCGGCATGGGCGCCATGGTAGTCCAGGAGTCGGTCGCGGGATCGTAGCGTTCGGTCTTCGTCTGACTGGTCGTGAATCCGACATTTCCGCCAAATGCATAGATGTAGCCGTCTACCGCCTCTATGCCTGCACGCCGACGCGCGGTCGGCATCGGCGCATGCGCGGTCCATATCCCGGTGTCGGGATCGTAGACGTCGTTGCGGGCAAGGTCCGGAGGCGAATAGCCGCCGATCGCATACAAGCGTCCGTCCCACTCGGTCGCGTCGAGTTCCCCGCGGGCCGTTGGAAGCGACGTCAGCGTCTGCCAGGCGTCCGTTGCCGGATCGTAGCGGAAATGGTCGGCAAAATAGTTGAAGGAAGTGCCGGACCCGCCCACGACATGCAGGCGTCCTACGAACTTCGCTCTGCCTATGAAGGACCGGGCGGCGGGCATCGGCGCCAACGTCGTCCAGGTACTTCCATGCCACCCCGCGAACGCCCCGTCGATCGCGACGTTCGTCCCCGAGAAACCCAGATGCAGGTTCATGAAGGCCGGCGTCGGCGCGTAGGCCGAGGCGACGATCGTATTCGACGAGATCTCATCGAAGTAGATGTCGCTCGGCCGCGTGATCGCGGTCACCGTCGAGCCAAGGGCCGTAAAGGTGCTCGCGATGCCGTTGTGGTTGATCGCCGCGACAAACAGAAAGTGCGTGGTGTTGTAAAGCAGCGGATTGAGCGTCGCCGTTGGAAGCGCTCCCGCGGGCGCCGTCGTCAGGACAACGTTTCCGGCGAAGGAGTTCGGGTAGACTTCCCCCGTACTCAAAACCACGGTGTAGGTCGTGACATCCAGCGGGTTGCCGTTGGCGGACCAGGATACGGTCATCGAACCCTCGACGACGCTCGTGAAGGTCGTCACCGCCGTTGCGGGAGGATTGGCCAAAGTGGCGGTCGACGCCAGGACAGCCGACCACGGTCCCGCGCCCCCGCAGTTCTCCGCCGCCGCGCGGAAGTGGTAGGTCGTGTTGGGGAGCAGCCCGTACACCGTGCCCGAGGAGCGGTCCGCAGCCACCGTGAAGCCGCGCGTTGTCGCCCCGCTGAAGTCGGTCGCCTCCGCGGCCTCGAATAAGTAGCCGCTCACCCCGTCCTCGCCGGTCGGGACGATCTCGACCGACACCGTCGTCGAGGAAAGCTCCGGGAAGACCTCCGCCGCCCCCGCCGGTGCGGCGCTCGGCGAGGAGGGCACGACCCGCACCGCCTTGAACTCCGAGGGGATCGCGTTCGACATCACGAAGAGGTTGTAGTACCCGCAGGCGACCGAGGAGGAGAGGAAGAAGTCGAGCGTCGTCGAGGACTTGCCCTCGGAAAAATAGGTCTGTTCCTGCGCGCCGTAGACGGAGGTGGAGAGGTCGATCAAGCCGGCGCGCTCGTCGGACTCGCCGGGGCCGCTCCCGCCGTGCCCGAACAAATAGACTCTCGGAAGGTTCGCGGAGGAGTTCGGATTTACCTGCCCCCCGGACGAGGTGTTCGACGCTCCGGTCATCGTCGCGCCGCTGACGGCGTACGTACTGCCTCGAACCAAGAGCGCCGGGAACGATGATTGCCCCCCGATCGAAAGGATCTCCGGCCTGGAAATGGTCTTGGTCGAATGGTCGAAATCATATTCCACGAATCTCGCGGCTTCCGCGGCGGACGTTGTCCCCCCGCAATTCCCGTGCCCGCCCGAAATCAGGATTCTACTGTTGGGAAGAAGGGCCGCCGAGTGCCGGGCGCGCGCCCCCGCGTTCCCGACGCTGGCCCAAACGCCGGACGCGGGATCGTATACCTCTTCATTGCCCCCATGCGCGGTGCAGCTGCCGCTCTCGCCTCCCACGACCAAGACCTTGCCGCTGGGCAGCAGATTGGCGGAGTGCAACATGCGAGTTCCGCCCAGGTTCCCGGTCAGACCCCAGGTCCCGGATTCGGGATCGTAGACCTCCGCGCTCGACAAATAGGAATTCCCGGTCGTGTGTCCGGCGGCCGCCAGCACTCTCCCGTCCGGGAGCAAGGTCGCCGTATGCAGTCCCCGTCCGGTATTGAACGAACCCGTGGCGAACCACGAGCCGGTACGCGGGTCGTAGATTTCCGACCCGCTCAATCCATCCGAGGAGGCGTCCCCTCCCGCCACGAGGACCCTTCCATCCGGCAGCAAGGTCGCGGTGTGGCGGTATCGGGGGCTCGCCATCGTTCCGGCTGGAGCCCACGCTCCGGCCGCCGGGTCGTAGAGTTCGGCCGTTGAAACAGTCGCGCCTCCTCCCGCGACCAGCACCTTCCCGTCGGGGAGCAAGGTGGCGGTATGTTCGGACCGAGTAGCGGCGCTCATGATCCCCGCCGCCGACCAGGAGCCGACGGACGGGTCGTACATCTCGGCTTCCGCGCTGCCTCCTCCGGTCACCAAGACCTTACCCGTGGCCAAGAGAGTAGCCGTATGGCAGGCTCGGGCGGCGCTCATCGGCCCTGTAGCGCTCCAGGCTCCCGATTCAGGATCGTACAATTCGGCTGTCGAAAGATTTCCGCCGCCCCAAACGCTTCCGCCCGCGACGAGAACCTGGCCGTTCGGTAGAAGCGTGCTTGTATGGCAATGCCTCGCTTCGGTCATCGCGTCGACCGCGGTCCACGAGCCGATGGATGGGTCGTACAATTCCGCGCTCGAGCGAAAGGCCAACACCTTGCCGTTGGGCAGAAGCACGATGCTTCTGCCGCCCGTCTCGTTCATAGAGGCGCCGGCCGCCCAGGTTCCGCTTTCAGGATCGTAGAACTCGGTGGAGCTGATGTCGACGAGACCGCTGGTCCGGCCCCCGGCGACGAGAACCTTCCCATCGGGAAGGACCGCGAGGGCGTAATTGTCGCGCGCCGTTCCCAAATTCCCGGTCGGCGTCCATGTGCCGCTCTCCGGATCGTAGAGATCCGCCGTGTTGGAGAAGCTCCCGCCCGACTGCTCCCCCCCGACGGCAAGCACCTTGCCGCTTGGAAGAAGGGCCATCTGGAACCAGACACGGTTGTTGGACATGGAGCCGGTGGTGCTCCAGGTTCCCGCGCCGGGATCGTAGAGTTCCGCCGTAGATTCGTAGGCCCCATTCGCGTGCGCGACGATCAGGGCCCGCCCGTCGGGCAAGAGGATTCCCGCTCCGGCCCCCCCTCGGGGCGAGTTCATCGACCCGGTCGCGGACCAGGTCCCGGAGGCGGGGTCGTAGATCTCGGCGGAGGAGTTCGCCGATCCTCCGTCGGCGCCGGCGGTGGCGAGCACCTTGCCGCTCTGGAGTAAGAGTAGAATCGGGTATCTGCGGTTTGCCGCCATCGTCCCGGTGGCCGACCACGTGCCCGATTCGGGATCATACAGCTCGCAGGAAGCGAGATCGCCCGTGCCGTCGGCACCTCCCGCGACCAGGACTTTACCCGTCGGAAGCAGCACGGCGCGATGATTCGTGCGGGAAATGGACATGGAACCCGTCGTCGTCCAAGTTCCCGCCAAAGGATCGTAGAGTTCGGCCGTAGCGAGCGGTCCCGAGCCGCCGCCCGCGACAAGCACCTTGCCGTTCGGCAGCAAGGTCACGCTGTGCCCCCCCCGCGCCTGGTTCAATGCGCCCGCCCCCGCCGTCGTCCACGAAGCGGCGAACGCGCGACCATCAGTCATCGTGACCAAGGCAAGAAGCAGTCCCAGCGCCCCCCTCACTGCATCACTCCTTCCAGCACATCGACCCTCTCCCGCATTCCCGAAAGATCCCGCTCTCTCCGGTGGGACCTTCGACCCTTGCCCCTCGTCGCGCCGGATGCTACCATCAGGCCATGCCCGCCGCGAAGACCGCCAGCCAAGCCCAACTTAAAACGGTACACGGCAAGCTCGACGCCAAGATTGACGGCGTCGGAAAGCGCCTCGACGGCGTCGAAAAACGCCTGGACGCTAAGATCGACGGCGTCATCGTCGAAGTCGTCAAGCTCCAAGCGTCCGTCCGTGATATCCAGCACACGCTCGAAACGCGCGTGGCCAGTAAGGACGACTTCGGACGCCTCATGGCCGCGATCGACGCTTTTGCTCGCACCAACGAGATCCACGCCCGCGAAACACTCATGCTCCCCAAGGTCATCGACGAGCAGGGCAAGCAAATCCGCGACCATGAGACCCGCCTGGGCGAGCACGATCGACGGCTTAAAGCCGTCGAAGCCCGCTTCTAGTACCCTCACCGCATCCCCCCCAGCGGCCCCGTCGCCTCGCTTCGCCCCAACATCCCCGAAAACAACAGCCGATGCCCGTTGCCGCACTCGCCGTACCGCAGAAGCGGGCGGGAGGCGAATCTAAGCCTCTGGACATAATGGCATATATATGCCATACTGGGAAGATCGGAGGCACCCCCATGAAGCGGACAATGATCTATCTTCCCGACGATCTGCACAAGAACCTCAAACGCCTGGCGGTGGAACGGGAGTCCTCCCTCGCCTCCTTGGTTCGCGAAGCCGTCGAGACGGTCTTCGAGGAAGACATCGAGGACATCGCGCACGCCGGGGATTTCCTCAAGCGCTCCAAGCCCGGAGGCGGGGAAGACTACGAATCGTACCGAGCCAAGCGGATTCGCGGTCGCTGAATGCCGTACCGAATCGACCTTCCCCCGCATGCCCGGAAGGTCCTGGACGGCATGGACGAAAGGACCTTCCGCAGGATCGACCGCGAAATCCTGCGGCTCAAGGAAGACCCGCGCCACGCGGGCGCGGTGAAGCTCGAACGCAATCTCTTCCGCGTCCGAAGCGGCGATGGGCGCGTCATCTACGCCGTCTTCGACCAGGCGCGGCTGGTGCAGATTGCGCGCATCGCGCGCCGCTCCGAAAAAACATACCGCCGCCTCCCTTGATGGCGGGAGCGTCGCGAGTTCGCCCCTCACCGGAATACCCCGACCGCTCCGGTCTCAGCCGACTTACCGAACTGCAGACTAAACGACAGCCGGTGCGCGTTTCCCAACTCGCCGTAAGGCAAAAGCGTGTAGTCCAAATTCCCGAACTTCGAGCGAAAGCCCGTCCCCAAAAACATCCCGTAAAATTCGCTGAGCCCCGGCGCCTGCGAGCCCAAGGCCTTGCCCAAAGCCGCGCTGCGCTGCACGCTCGACACCGTCCGGTATCCCGCCCGCAGCGCGAACGGTCCGAAGCCCAGATACTCCATCCCCAAGCGCAGGTTCAAAGCCCCGTCGCGAGGCTTCTCGATTTGCAAACTCAGCGCGTGCGGGAAGTTCTTCGACATGCCGTAGGTCGCGCCGACGCGCAGCGCGCTCGGCAGGCTGAAGCCTTCTTCGATAAAAGTCACTTTCTGCCCGACGTTCACCACAGAGGCCCCGAAGGAAACCGGGTAGCTCTTAAAGCGGCGCAGGACGCCGAAGTCCGCGGCCCAGGCCGAGGCCGAGTACTCGCCGATGCTTTGGCGCACCGTCTTGATCGTGATCCCGGTGCCCCACAGCCCGAGCGTCCGGCCGTAGGAAAAGCCGAGCATCAAATCGCTCGCGCCGAAATGCCCTTCGGGCTGCGCCGTTTCGCTCGTGCGGCGCTCGATGCCGCCCAACTGCAGATGGGTCAGGCTCACGCCCCAAGGCCGGGCCATCAGGCCCAACTGGGAGAGACGAATGTCCTGGATATGCATCGCATGCGACGCCATCATCTCGAAGCGGCGCCGTTCTCCCACGGCAAGCGCGCGCGCCGGGAGCGCGAGACCCGCCGGGTTGTAGTGCATCGCGGACGCGTCGTCGGCCATCGCGACATACGCCTCACCCAGAGCCAAAGGCCGCGCGCCGAAACCCAACTGCAGGAAGGTCGCCGCCGAGGTGCCGGGGCCCGCCGAGAACGCCTTGACCGGAAGGATTGCGAGAAGCCCGAGGAGGGCGATGAGAAGGGCTCGCAAGGTTTGGTTTCGCACGCTTTGTCTCGTCGGATGAAGCGGCGGATCCGGCCGCTGTGTCGATCGACACTATTAATGTAATCGGTACACACGCGCGCGCGATTAAGGAGTTGCGACAATCCTGTGACAGAGCAATTAAAAAAATCCAATTAAATATGAAGAAATTGCGAAGGTATCCCCAGACTTATCCACATCCGGGACAACTTTCCGAGAATTCTATTTGTTTTATTAGATATTTTAGAATCCGGGCATCGCCGGAGGCTCGGCGGGCTCGGAAACACTTGGAGGCGGGTCGTAAACCGGGATTTTAACCGGTTTTGAGGGGGTTTCCGGACGAATCAGGACCGCCTCCGGAGGGCGATCGACGATCGGTTCCGGCTTGGGAAACAAGGTCCTGCCGAGAAAAAAAGCGATGACGGCCAAAATCGCGATCCAACCGGACCAAACCAACCCCGATTGCAGCCGCTTCAACCGGCGTTCCGCGTGTTCCAGACTTCGCTCCAACGACGCGACGCGCTCGTTCGCCTCGTGCAGCGCGCGAGTCAGTTCGTCCTCGCTCACGCGCTCTCCCGCGTCGGCAAAGTAAAGTAGAACCGACTCCCCTTGCCGGGAGTCGAATCGACGCCGACCGATCCGCCGTGCGCCTCGACGATCCCCTTCACGATCGCGAGCCCCAAACCCGCGCCGCCGGTTTTCAGCGGATTTTTAACGCGCTCGAACCGGGTGAACAGGCGCTTTTGATCCTCGGGGGCGATCCCGACTCCGGTGTCGATGACGCCCGCTTCGAGCTCAGCCGCGTTCTCGGCGGAGCGCTTGGCGTAGACGGTGATGCTGCCGCCGGGACGCGTGAACTTCAGCGCGTTGCCGACGAGATTCGTGAACACCTGCTGAATGCGCTCGGGATCGGCCGTCGCCGTCAGAGACTGCTCAGGAAGTTCGAACGAGAGACGCATGCCGCTTTCTTTCGCCCGCGGCCCGAAAAAAACCACCGTGTCGCGAACCGTTTCCGCGAGATCAAATCGTTCGGGGGAAATATCGAGCAACCCGCGCTCGATGCGCGCCTCTTCAAGCAGTTGGACGATGTATTCTCGAAGCCGCTTGGCGTTGGTCTCGATGTGCGACAGGTTCTCCCGAGCGCTTCCATCGACGCCGCCCTCGTCGGCGATGCGCCGCGCGTAGCTTTCGATCGCGCTCAGGGGCGCCTTCAAATCGTGGGAGACCGAACGCACGAAGGTATCCTTCATCGCGTCGAGCTGCTTGAGCTTCTCGATCATCCGGTTGAAGCGTGCGGCCACGCGCCCCAATTCATCACGGCGCTTCTCAGGCAGCGGATCGTGCGATTCCCCCTCGGCGACGCGGTCGATCGCGGCGATCAACGCCTCCAGCGGCGCGGTAAAACGGCTCGCGAGCGCCCAGGCGAACGGAAACGCGAAAACGACGACGAGGGCGAGCACGAGTCCGGCGCTTCGTAAAGACCGCTCAAAGCCTTCCCGAGTCTCCCGCTCCAGCGCGTCGCGCGAGAAAACCAACTCAAGATCGACGCTCTTCACGGCGTCCCCGGAGCGGATTCCCACCGTTGTCTTTTCGACGAAGCCCTCCGCCTCTTGTCCCACCGGAATCCACTCGGAATCCATCCGGAAACGCGCGAAGAGAAGGGCCTCGTCCCGGGAGATCGCCGACTTGAGATGCGACGACAACATCATCGGATCTTCGGCGATGACGGCCTCGCGCGCCATTTCCCCGGCGAATCGGGCCGTCGCGGCGCGCCGTTCGCTCGCCCGCCGCTCGGGCCGGCCCCGCTGCAGCCACAGCAAGCTCGCGGCCACGCCGGCGGCGCTCAGCATCGTCGCGAGAAACAGCACCGAAACGAGTTTCGCCCGCAGACTCATCGCGTTTCGCCCTCTAAGCGTCTCAGCGCCTTGCGCGCGAACCTATCATCGGGGGCGAGCAAAAGGATCTCCTCGAACGCGCGCGCTGCCTCGGCCGAGCGTCCCGCGGCATGTGCCGCGACTCCCTCACGGCGCAGCGACGCCACACGCTTGGGGTCCGGCACAGGCGTCTCAACGACGGACGCGGGGGGGGGCTTCGGCTTGGGGTTGAGAGACTGCCGCGCGCGGGCGATCATCGCGGAAAGACTCTTCCGTTCCCCGTCGCGGCCTTCGTCGGCGAGCGCCAGGGTCCAAACCGATTCCGCCGCCCGGAAGCGGCCGAGCATGTAAAACCCGGATCCCAAACGCGCGAGCGCCGTCAAATCCCCGGGCTTGAGCACGAGCACGTCCCGACACAGGCGTATCATCGCCTCGTAGCGCTTGGTCTGGAAGAGTTCTTTCGTCAGATTCAGCTTTACCTCAAGCAAAGACAACCCGGTCCCGCTCGGAATACGAAACCCCGGAAGCCGGGTTTCGCGCTCGAGAGCCGCGAGAAAGCCTTCCAGCCCCGGGGCGACCGGGTTGAGCGAGAGCGCGTAGGACGCGCGGAGCACCGCGTGGCGGTCGCGGCCGGCGATGAAATCGTTCGCGGCCTGCATCGCGACCCGCGCCCACTGCCCCTGTTCGGGATCCAGAGACGGATAGAAGGATTTCACCGCCTCCAAACGGGCATTCCCCGCGTCGGAAAGATGCGCGGCGGCGTAGCGCCCCTCGAGAACGGCGCGGCGCAGTCCGGCGTCGAGTCTTCCCTCCAGCGGGGAGGCGAGTTCCTCCGCGGTATAGACCGCGCCGTCCGCCTTCTTCTGATCGCGAAGCATCCCCGCGAAATAGCCCTCGGTATCCAAATGGCGAAGCACGCGGGTGCCCGGCAGGTACAACTGCCGGACGGCGGGGCGGCTCGGATCGAAGAAGAGGTCGAGGGAGGAATCGCGCCCGATTTCCTGCGCGCGCGCGCCGCCCCCGAGCCCCGTCGCGAGTACGAGCGCGATCGTTCGATTGCGTAGGCTCATCGTTAAGGCTCGGCGCCTTCCCAACAGCATGCCCTGAAATCCGCGACAAGGCTATTGCCCGCCTGCGACGATTCTGGAACAATAGGACGCCGGCCGTCCTCATCTTATCCTATTCGGAGCGAATTCGTGGAACAGCGGACAATCCTCATAGTCGACGATGATCCGGACTTCCGGTCCTTGCTTTGCGCCATCCTCAAACAGGGCGGATACGCAACGGTCACGGCCTCGGACGGCGCCGAAGGGGTCGAGACGGCGAAACGGATCACACCGGACATGATTCTTCTCGACGTCCAAATGCCGGGCCTGGACGGCTACGAAGCGACCGCCGAGATTCGAAAGGAGGCGTCGCTGGACCGGACGCCCATCGTGCTCGTCACCGTGCAATCGAAGGTCGCCGAAATCGTCAGAGGGCTCAAGCTGGGCGCCGACGACCATGTGACCAAGCCCTTCCACCCCGACGAAGTCCTCGTCCGCGTGAACAGCCTGATCGAACGGGGCCGCGGGGTCTGATGCGCCCGGTTCGTGCCGCGATCGTCGACGCCGACGCGGGTTTTCGCGAGGAGATCGCCGACACGCTCAAGGAAGCCGGACACAAGGTGTTCCCTTATCCCAGTCCCGGACGCTTTCTCGATTCGCTCGCGGGAGAAGCGCCGGGCTTGGTCGTCCTCGCGCTGGAAATGCCGGGGCTCAGCGGGTGGGAGGTGATTCGCATACTCCGCTCACTTGAGGCGACCCGCCATGCGCTGATTGTCGCGATCTCCGATCACGCGCCGGATTCCAGGCAGGTCGTACACGCCTTTCAACTCGGGGCCGACGAATTTCTGCAAAAACCCCTGGAGGCGGAGGTCTTCCTCGCGCGGCTGAACGCGATGCTGCGCAGGTCTCCGGGAACGGGGGCTTGCGCAATCGCGGAGATGGAGGAAGTCCTGGAATCGGGCCCGCTGCGCATCGATCTTCCGGGAAGGACCGTCGCGCTGGCAGGGGAGACCGTCAAGCTGACCCCGCTGGAATTCGACCTTTTAAGCTACCTCCTGCGCGGCAAAGGGAGAGTGATGACCCGCTCTTTGATCCTGCAGGAGGTCTGGAAAACCGAACCGGATCTCAACACGAGGACCGTCGACAAATGCGTCGAGCGTCTGCGCAAGCGTCTGCCCGGATGGGGATCGCGGATCGAGACGATCAGCGGCATCGGCTACTGCCTGCGGGACTAACGCTTCAAGCGAAGCGCGGCGTCCCGATACTCCTCGAACAACTCGCGATCCTGGGCCGTTTTTGCGGCCGTCGCCCCTAATTGCAGAAGCGGCGCGAAGGTCGGGTCAAGCACCCGCGCGGCGGCGATTTCCCGCAGGGCGGCGTGGATGCGGTCGGGACGCCCCAACTGCGCTTCCAACAAGGCGACGAAACCGGCGGCATAGCGGGCGTCAAACGACCCGGGACGACAGCCGGCCGTGCGGGACACCGCCGCACTCGCAGCGTCGAGGTAATCGAAGCGGACGACCTCGGCCCGGTGCTCCCGCGCTAAATCGAGCAGCGCGTTGATATAACGCCGTGATAACTGCGTTTCGCAGGGATTCGTCTTCGCCGCGAGTCGATGGTTCTCCAGCGAGAGAGCGCCCGCACTCGTGCGCCCGCGCTGGGAATACGCGTCGGCGACGCACAGCCACATCGAGGCGGCGCAGGCGGCCGCGCCGAAAACCGCGATCCCTCCGGCCCGAAGCCCGTCGCTTCGTTCGGAACCGTCCCGTCGCAGCGCCAACGCCGAAAGCGCCGCACCCGCGGCGGCGGCGCCGAGGAATTGGACTTCGACCGACATCGGGTTGAATTTCGCGGCGGTGAACACCGCGGCGGCCGCGCCCGCGAAGCGCAGTCCTCGCGTGCGGGCGGATTCGGAAGCGGACCGCCACCGATCCCGGAACTCCAGAAGCCACGCCGCGATAAGAGCCAGGAGCGCGAAAAGTCCCAGCCCCCCCGTTGTCGTGGCGTATTGGAGCAGATCGTTGTGGGCGTGCTCGTGACGGAGAGTTTCGCCGCCGACGCGGACGAATTCCTCCGACTTGCGCTTGCGAAACTCGACGCCGAAGGTGTCGGGTCCGGAGCCGAAAAGCGGATGCTCTTTCAGGATATGAGCTGAGGCTCGGTAGGCTTCGAGGCGAAGCAGATCGGAATCTCCGGTGGAACGGAAACGGCCGACGACGAAACCTGAAACGAGCACGGCGACCAGGGCTGCGCCGAGCGTCGCGGGACCGACTAGCCGCGATCCGCTCCGGAGCAGCCGCGGCAAGGCGAAGGCGGTCGCGAGTCCCGCCCCGGCCGCCAACCAAGCGCCCCGCGAGTATGAGAGAAACAATCCGGCAGCGGCCAACGAGGCGCACAGCATCCGCCGTCCTACACTCCCTTCGCCTTTAAGCGGAACGGCCAGCACGAGCAGTGCCGCACAAAGAGCCCCGAGATGGACGGGGCTGCCGATGGTCGACACCGCGCGCCCCCCCGGAAGATCGAACTGCAGCAGCGGACGGAACCCCAACGTCTGCGTCACGGCGACCCATCCGACGACGGCACCCCCAGCGACGGCGTAAAGGACGAAATCGCGCCGCTGAGACTCCGACATCCCGGCGCCCCAGAAGAAGGCGATCGTGTAGAGGGCCAGCGAGAGAGCCCCATAGGCGTAGTCGTTGTAGCGCCCGACAAAACTCAGATAAGGATCCACGGAAAGCGCGGTTGAGACGGCAAGCACCGCCCAGAACGCGAACACCGCCCGCTCCACGAACGGCCCCGCGCCGCCCCGCGGTTCGCGGGCGCGCAGCGCGGCGATCCCGACCAGAAGCGCCGCAAGGGACACCGTCATCAGCTTCGGAAGAACGAAAAGGGAATAGAAGACCCGCGTCCATATCAACGGCGCGACGACGAACGCGAGACCCGTCGCGATCCGAAGCTCCATGGGATCGGCCGCCTCCGTCTTCCTGCGCGTCACGTCCGCCCGCTCTTCATGCGGCTCCTACTATAACAGGAAGTGGGCGTTCTCGTCACCGGATGCACCGCCTGCCGGGCGCCTGCATGCACCACGGCAAATCCTGTTTGGGCGGAGTCGCGGGTTCGGGGTCCGGCGGAGCTACGGGTTCGGGGTCCGGCGGGGTAGGCGCCTGCGGACCGGGGTTTCCCCTGCGAGGCTCATGCTCTCCACGCCAGTATTGACGCTGCCTAGAATTTTCCCGTCGCCGGATGATGT